>Ga0190361_1000425_pt1 | contig 16994 bp, 19 predicted proteins | sample 48721845_MG_FD_161273 | JGI IMG/M metagenome (GOLD analysis project Ga0190361, IMG submission 161273) | Hydrothermal vent microbial mat bacterial communities from Southern Trench, Guaymas Basin, Mexico - 4872-18-4-5_MG | ecosystem: Environmental > Aquatic > Marine > Hydrothermal vents >...
AGGACGCTGCAGGAGCAATTTGTGGATTATCAGGAGGATCTGTTATTTACGGATCTGGAGGAATTCAATCGGAGGCTGGCGGGATGGCTGATGGATTACAACACAGTGCTGCCGCACCACAGCCTGGATTTGAAGCCTCCGGTGAGATGGCTCCTTGAAAATCATCCCGAGTGCCAAAGGTTATGGACCAATACACCTCCTTGATCTTTTCCACAGGACGTGATAAGGAAGCCCTGAGGAGGCAAGGGATGGCAAGGTGTCTACGATGTGGTAACACCCTTCGTTTCAACGTATGGTGCTCCATCCACAAGGTGTTGGAGGTTGAACTCGACGAGAACGAAGAGGTGGTCGAGGTTGTAGGCGAGCCCGAGGACGAAGGGCTGCAGCAACTGGAGGAGATCCACCTCATGGAAGACGATCTGGCCTTCTCCATGGTGAGCTGTGCCGTGTGCGGAAGCCGGGAGGTAGAGCTCGACGGAGAGGAACAGATCCTTCCCCTCAGGGTACACCAATGAACAAGGAGGTCCGACGATGCGAGAGAAGGTAGAAGAGGCCTTAAAAGAGATAAGGCCGCTGTTGCAGGCCGATGGCGGAGATGTGGAGCTGGTGGATGTGACCGATGGTGTGGTGAAGGTCCGACTGAAGGGGGCCTGCATGGGCTGTCCCATGGCCACCATGACCCTTCAGCAGGGAATAAAACGGGCCATCAAGGAGAGGATTCCGGAAGTGAAGGACGTGGTGGCCCTTTAGGCCTCTCCGGTAGGACCAATCTCTTCACCTCGCCGCTTTCACCGAGCCTTCCAAGGTCTTTCCCGTCGAAGAAGATGCGTACGCCACCGGCGTTGCCGATCTTCAGGGTGAAGCCCTTAGGGTCGCTGATCTTGTAGCGCTCTCCTGGGTAGAGGGTGATGTCGTAAGGGGGGGCATCGCCCTTCCTTATCTCTATCCAGGTCAACTGAGAAGCCTCTATCAAGAGGGTGTGTTCCGTCCCTGAGGACCTCATCGCTTCTGCCCTTGGTTGCAGGGGGACCTCGATAGCCCTCACAGCCGTAGGGCCCCCCTCGGGGGAGGAGGTGGCCGATCCCATCTTCTTGCCCTTCCAATGGAGACAGAGGAGGACCACGCCACAGAGCACGAGAAGGGCCAGGGAAAGGATCAAGAGGTAAGGCCTGCTCTTGTGGGCCGTGCTGGGCGGGGAGGGCAGGGGAGGGGGTTCCTCTTTGTGCTCCCCGAGCAACTTCACCGGATCTAAACCCAAAAAACGGGCATAGGCCTCGATGAACCCCTTCCTTACGATCCCTGGGGGCAGGGCCTCGAGGTTGTCCTCTTCTATGACACGCAGGAAGGGGAGGCGTATCCGGGTGGCCCGAGAGACCTCCTCCAGGGTCACCCCCTGTCTCTGGCGCTCCTCCCGCAAGACCTTTCCCAACCCCTTCATCGAATCAGTCCGAAATCCCTCAGGATGGGGTCCTTCTTTCGCCAATGCTCTTGGACCCTTACCCAAAGCTCCAAGTAGACCTTCTTCCCGAACATACCCTCGAGCTCTCGCCTGGAGGCCGTGCCGATCTCCTTCAACATCCTGCCGCCCTTGCCGATGAGGATGCCCTTCTGCGATTCCCTCTCCACATTGATGACCGCCCTGATGTAGAGCAAGGACTTCTCCTTCTCTTCCCTGAATTCCTCTATCACCACCGCACAGGAATAAGGGACCTCTTGCCTGGTCAAATGGAAGATCTTCTCCCTGATCACCTCGGCAGCGAGGACCCGCTCCGTCTGATCGGTGACCATGTCCTCGGGATAATAAAGAGGACCGTGGGGGAGAAGGCGTACCACCTCCTCCTCCAACTCCTGGACCCCGTCCCCCCGCAGGGCGGAAAGGGGTATCACCTTTGCGTAGGGGAAGAGGGCCTGCGATCGCTCTACGATCTCCCTCAACTTCCCTTCGTCCTGAAGGAGGTCCACCTTGTTGAGGGCCAAGATGACAGGCACGTCCCTCCCCTCTAGGTCTCGACGGATCTCCTCGTCCCCCTCGCAGAAGGGGTCCACGGCCTCGGCGATGTGAAGGATGACGTCTCCGTCCCTCATCGACTCTCTGGCCGTCTTTACCATGTGGATGTTGAAGTTCTCCCGAGCCCGATGGATACCAGGGGTGTCTATGAAGACGATCTGGGCATCAGGGCGCGTCTTGATCCCCAAGATCCTCCACCAGGTCGTCTGGGGCTTAGGGGAGGTTATGGCCACCTTTTGGCCGAGGATCCTGTTCAACAAGGTGGACTTACCTACGTTGGGCCTCCCTACGATGGGTACGAAACCGGACCTGAATTCGCCTTCCCTCAAAGGGCCTCCTTCGTGAACCTTCGATTCCAACTATAACAACCTCCTCGAGCCCTTATCAACAGAAGGGGCAGAGACAGCAAAAAGCCCGCTCCCCCGGCGGGGAAGCGGGCTTTGAAGGACGAAGATCTTCTTTACGACCTACTCCGAGACCAAGGTGGCGTAAACCCACCCCACCTTGCCATCGGGCAACTGGACTTGGTACCACTCTCCCTGTTTGCCCAAGGCCTTGACCTGCTGGCCTTTGGTGAGGGTGGTCAGGATGGAATAGGTGGTACCGGGTCCGCTCCTGATGTTCACCCTGCTCCCCTTTATGGAGAGGACCTTCCCAGAGGGAAAGGAGACGTAGGCCGGTCCCTCAGCCGGTGGTGGCGAAGGCTTAGCAGAGGCTGCAGGAGCCGTCGTCGCCGCGGGGGCCGCAGGGGTAGCTGCTGGAGTGCTCCCGTAGCGGTAATAGCTCTCCGGGACCATCTTGGAGATGGCCTGGATGGCGTTGTCGAGCATCACCATCACCGCCTTCTCCATGGGGGTGTTCTTGTAAGCCCCCAAGGCGCCGCCGAAGGCCACGGTCCCGGCTATGGCCCCGCCAAGGCCTCCCACCTTCCAACTGGTGGCCTTCCCCTCGACCCTGGTGGCGTTGATCACCCGTCCTGTCCTCACATCCACTAGCCTTATGTCTGCAGCGATGTAGGCGTCCTTCTTACCCACCGCCGCCCCACCGAGCATGGGGACGCTGAAGGGCACCACCACCGCACCGCCACCGATGCCCGAAGCCTCGGGCTCAAAGGCAGTGATAGCCCCGAGGACCAAGATGTCAGCCCCCTCGAGCAACCCCATCTGTGGGGCCTTCTGTGCCTGCACATACCCGGATTGGGCGAGGTTCAACTCCTCCTGGATCGCCCGGAGCCCTTCCCCCCTCTCCAGGACGATGAAACGCCCGGTCCGGAAGAGGGAGGTCGCGAGCATATCGGCCAGGCCCTCTCCTATCTCCCCCGAACACTTCGCAGCCTTGCACCTGAAACTGGCCACAGCGATCCGCGCCTTCGGCCCTTCGTAAGTGATGACCTCCTGGACCGTAGGCCCAGAGGTCTGCACATTGGTACTGATCTCAGGGCCACAAGCGGCCAGTATCGCCACAAGGCCGATAGCCACCCAAAGGAATATGCCCCTTCTCATCATCTGTTCCTCCTGAAATCAAAGGTTATTTAATTCATCGGTTGTTACGACCCGCACCTTTACCTCTTTGTAAAGGGAGCCCAGGTTGGGGCGCTTAAATAACCATCCCCTCACACCCCTTAAGAAGACGTCGCGCCGAAAGCCATCTCCAGGGGTGTAGACCAATCTGACTCCCACCACTTGCCCTTGCCGGTCCAGGACTATGTCTACCACCTCGAGGAATTTGATGTTTCCGGAGCTGAAGGAAGTCATCACGTATTGCGGTTGCGTCGGCCAACGCTGCTGCAAGAAGATCTGGACTTCGGAGAGCTTGACCTTGGCGACGCTCTTGACCTCCGCCTCACCCCGTGGAGGCATCAGGAGGACCAGCGACAGGGCCAACAGGACCATTCCTCCTCTCTTCAAAAGGGCCTCTTTCACCTTCACCTCCTGCCTCTCTTCGGTGAGCTTTATCTAGCACAAAGGAAAGCTATCGGCAAGGTGCTCAAAAGGCTTGAACAACCCTTGCTTTTTTTGTATTTTTGCGCGACAAATCTATCGAGGTGACCGTAGATGCTGCTGCGTTGGCTCCTCACAGCCGTGTCCCTTCTGATCGTGGCCCACCTCTTCCCCGGCTTGCTCCAGGTGAAAGGGGTGGTGGCAGCTCTGGTGGCCTCCTTGGCCATAGGTCTGATAAACGCTGTGGTAAAGCCGATCGTGATCTTCCTCACCCTGCCCCTCACCCTTTTGACCTTTGGGCTCTTTCTGCTGGTCATCAACGCCCTGATGCTCCTCATGGCCTCCTGGCTTGTGCCGGGGTTCGAGGTCCAGGGCTTCTGGGGGGCCCTCATCGGCTCCCTCCTTATCAGCTTGGTGAGTTGGCTGTTGTCCGTGTTCGTTGGAGGGATGATGGGACGCAGAACTTGACAAGACCCGCTTTGTGGGAGTAATGGTGAGGAGACTGCCCTTCGCGGATTTACCCAGGAAAGCACAATATGCCCCTTGAGAGGTCAAAGTTAACCTTACGTCCCAGTCTTTTCTTCCTCTGCATCCTGGTGGGGGTGATAGCAGGGGGAGGGGCCATCGCCTTTCACCTCCTCTGCCAACTGTTCCAGCACCTCTTCCTCGGTGGCCTCGCTGGATACTACCCCCCTCATCCCGGGGGCGAAGAGCCCCTCTTCAGCCCCTTTGCCGTGCCCTTCCGCCGTTTCCTCCTCTTGATCATCCCCGCCCTCGGTGGCATTATGAGCGGCTGGTTGGTCTACACCTTCGCCCCGGAGGCCGAAGGGCACGGGACCGACGCAGTCATAGAGGCCTATCACAAGCGGCAGGGCTACATCAGGGGGAGGATCCCCTTGATCAAGGCCTTGGCCTCCGCCCTCACCCTGGGCAGTGGTGGCTCAGGGGGGCGGGAGGGCCCCATAGCCCAGATAGGGGCCGGTTTCGGCTCCTTCCTCGGCAGGACCCTCAAGCTCACCGAAAGGGAGCGCCGCATACTGCTGGCGGCCGGGATGGGGGCGGGGATAGGGAGCATCTTCAGGGCACCCTTGGCAGGGGCCCTCTTCGCAGCGGAGGTCCTTTACAGTGAGCTGGAGTTCGAGGCAGAGGTGATAATCCCCGCGGGGATCTCCTCGGTGGTGGCCTACTGCCTCTTCTGCCTCGTGTACGGGTGGGGTTCCCTCTTTCATACCCCTGACATCACCTTCCAGGACCCCTTGGAGCTCTTCCCCTACGCCGTCATGGCCTTGGTGCTGGCGGCCACGGCGATCCTTTACGTCCGTAGCTTTTACGGGGTCCAGGCCTATTTCCGTAAGTTGAGGATCCCTGATACCTTCAAGCCTGCCCTCGGGGGCTTGGCCACTGGCTTAATAGGCTTCTTCCTCCCGCAGGCCTTGGGCTTCAGCTACGGTTTCGTACAGCAGATCCTGGACGGCAACGTGACCCTATGGCTGCTGGTGGCTGTCTCCCTGGCGAAGATCCTTGCCACCTCCTTCTCCATAGGCTCTGGAGGTAGTGCGGGGGTCTTCGGCCCCTCGATGGTCATTGGGGCCTGTGTAGGAGGGGCCATGGGGAAGATCTTCAACTACCTAATGCCCAGGGTCGTCGAGCACGTCACCCCCTTTGCGGTGGTGGGGATGGCGGGCTTCTTCGCCGCCGCCTCTAAGGCCCCCATCTCCACCATCATCTTCGTGAGCGAGATGACGGGCTCCTACCACCTGTTGCTGCCCAGCCTCTTGGTCTGTTCCCTCTCCTTCTTGGCCAGCCGGGGATGGACCATCTACAGACAACAGGTGATCACCAAACTCGACTCCCCCGCCCATAGGGGGGAGTTCGTGGTGGACGTGCTCCAGGACCTGAGGGTGGCCGAAGCCTACACCCCGAGGGAGCTGGTGAGGATCCCTGAGGATATGCCCCTGAGGGACCTGATAAGGACCATCGGTGAGACCGACACCTACAACTATCCGGTAGTGGACAGGGGCGGGAGGCTCATAGGGGCGGTCTCGGTGGACGATGTCCGGGGGGTGCTCCTGGAGGAGGGCGTCTACCCCTTGGTGATCGCCAAAGACATAGCCCAACCAGTACCGATCACTGTCACCCCGGAGGAGGACCTGGCCAGTGCCTTAAGGAAGTTCACCCTCATGGACACCAAGGGCACACCGGTGGAGGAGATATGGGTCGTGGATTCCAGGGACCCCAACAAGATCCTTGGGGTCCTCACCAGGAGGAACCTCCTGGCCGCCTACACCCGCGAGATGGAACGCCGCTCACGTCCTTAACCCCCCTGGTGTAACCGCAGGGAAGTTGAAGGAGAGACCCTGAACGGTTATACTGTATGTGCCTTTTTTCTCGATTCCAAGAAAAGCCGTAAAGAAGACGAGATCTACCAAGGGCAAAAGGAGGAAGAGATGGACAAGTTGGTCTTTTTCTTCGGTGAAGGAAGGGCAGAGGGGACGGCCAAGATGCGAGACCTCCTGGGGGGCAAGGGGGCCAACCTGGCCGAGATGACCAACCTCGGCATCCCGGTACCCCCCGGCTTTACCATATCCACAGAGGTATGCCGACACTATTACCGTTCAGGAGGGGAGTACCCACCCGGACTGGAGGAGGAAGTGGAGAAGGCCCTGAAGCGGGTGGAGGAGGTGATGGGGGCCCGGTTCGGCGATCCCTCCAATCCCCTCCTCTTCTCCGTCCGCTCGGGAGCCCCCATCAGCATGCCGGGGATGATGGACACCATCCTCAACCTCGGCCTCAACGACCAGACGGTGGAAGGACTGGCCCAAAAGACGGGGGACGAACGGTTCGCCTACGACTGCTACCGCCGCTTCGTGGCCATGTATGGGGATGTGGTCTTCGGCTTGAAGCCTCAGGAGAAGGACGAACGGGACCCCTTTGAGGTGATCCTGGAGGAGGAGAAGGAGGAGAGGGGAGTCCGCTACGACCACGAACTGTCCGCCGAGGATCTGAAGGACCTGGTGAGGCTTTACAAGGAGGAGATCAAAAGGAGGCTCGGGGTGGACTTCCCCGATGACCCGCGAGAGCAGCTCTGGGGAGCCATAGGGGCCGTCTTCCGCTCCTGGAACAACCCCCGGGCCATAGCCTACCGGCAGCTGAACGACATCCCCGACGACCTCGGCACCGCGGTCAACGTCCAGAGCATGGTCTTCGGCAATATGGGCCCGGATTCGGGCACAGGGGTAGTCTTCACCCGCAACCCTGCCACCGGGGAGAACTGCCTCTACGGCGAATACCTGATGAACGCCCAAGGCGAAGACGTAGTGGCCGGCATCCGTACCCCCCAACCCATAAACAAACGGCAGAAGGGGGAAAGCCCCCTCCCTTCCTTAGAGGAGGAGATGCCGGAATTGTACAATGAACTTGAAAAATACTGCAAAAGTCTTGAAAAACACTTCCGCGACATGCAGGACGTGGAATTTACCATCCAGAGGCGGAGGCTCTGGATCCTGCAGACCCGAGCGGGGAAAAGGACGGGGATGGCGGCCATGAGGATCGCCGTGGACATGGTGAAGGAGGGCCTGATCGACGAAGAGGAGGCCCTCCTTCGGGTGGAGCCGGATCAGCTCAACCACCTCCTGCGCCCCGTCTTCGACCCGGCGGAGAAGGGCAAGGCCTTGCAGGAGGGTAGGGTGGTGGCCAGGGGCCTGCCTGCGGGACCGGGAGCGGCCACTGGAAGAGTGGTCTTCTTCGCCTCGGACGCCGAGGAACGGGCATCCAGGGGTGAAGAGGTCCTGCTTGTGCGGGTGGAGACCTCCCCAGAGGACATCAGAGGCATGAACGCGGCCCAAGGGATCCTGACCGCCCGGGGGGGGATGACCTCCCATGCAGCCTTGGTGGCAAGGCAGATGGGCAAGGTCTGTGTGGTGGGCTGTGAGGCCCTCCAGATCGATTACAAGGGACGGCAGATGGAAGTGGGGGGACACATCATCCGTGAAGGCGACTACGTCTCCATAGACGGCACCACCGGTGAGGTCATCCTCGGCAAGATCCCCACCCGTCCCTCCGAGATCCTGCAGGTGTTGTTGGAAAAGAGCTTGAGGCCCGAAGAATCCTCCACCTTTCAGATATACGACCAGCTCATGAGGTGGGCCGATGCGGCCCGGCGCCTCGGCATCAGGACCAACGCCGACAAGCCCGAACAGGCCGCCATAGCTCTGGCCTTTGGCGCCGAAGGGATCGGCCTCTGCCGCACAGAACACATGTTCTTCGAGGGCGACAGGATCGACGTGATGAGGGAGATGATCATCGCCGAAGACAGCGAGAGCCGCAGGAAGGTCCTGCGGAGGCTGCAACCCATGCAGAAGGAGGACTTCAAAGGGCTCTTCAAGGTCATGGGCTCAAGGCCCGTGACCATAAGAACCCTCGATCCCCCCCTGCACGAGTTCCTCCCCGCCAATGAACGGGAGATCGAGGAGCTGGCCGAAAAACTGGGCCTCTCACCCGAGGAGTTGAAGGCGAAAGTGAGGGCCCTGCACGAGGCGAACCCCATGCTCGGCCATCGTGGGTGCCGTCTGGGGATCGTCTATCCCGAGATAACCGCCATGCAGGCCCAGGCCATCTTCGAGGCCGCCTGTGAGGTGAAGAGGGAGGAGGGGATCGAGGTCCATCCGGAGGTGATGATCCCCTTGGTGGGGGACGTCGAGGAACTCAGGGACCAAAGGAGGATAGTGGACGAGGTGGCCGAGGAGGTCTTCGAGCGGTACGGGCTCGAGGTGAAGTACAAGGTGGGGACCATGATCGAGATACCGAGAGGGGCCTTAACCGCTGACGAGGTGGCCCAAGAGGCGGAGTTCTTCTCCTTCGGGACCAACGACCTCACCCAGACCACCTTCGGCATCAGCCGTGACGATGCGGGTAAGTTTCTGCGGGCCTACCTTGAGAAGGGGATTTGGGAGTTCGACCCCTTCACCAAGCTGGACAGGAGGGGGGTTGGGCAACTGATGGAGATGGCGGTCAAGAAGGGCAGGGCGACCAGAGGGGACCTGAAGACGGGCATCTGCGGGGAGCACGGAGGGGAGCCGAGCTCGGTGGAGTTCTGCCACCAGATCGGCCTGGATTACGTGAGCTGTTCCCCCTTCAGGGTACCCATAGCGCGTCTGGCAGCCGCCCAGGCGGCCGTGAGGGAGAAAAAGGGGGCTTGAGAGTTTTAATCCACGCCTGCTGCGCCAACTGCTTGATATACCCCCTCAAGGCCCTCCGGAGGGAGGGGATGGAGGTATGGGGGTTCTTCTACAACCCCAACATCCACCCCTACACCGAGTACGTCAGAAGACGCGAGGCCCTGAAAGAATACGCCGAAAGGGTAGGGCTCCGTATCATATGGAGGGATAGCTACGATCTGGAGCGATTCCTTCGGGCCGTGGCCTTCAGGGAGGGAAACCGCTGCCAGGTCTGTTATCACCTGCGCTTGAAGGCCACGGTCCAAGTGGCCCGCCACGGGAAGTTCGATGCCTTTACCACTACCCTCCTTTACAGCAAACAGCAGCGCTTTCAGCTCGTATCGGAGGTAGGAGAGGCCCTGGGAAAGGAGTACGGTGTACCCTTCCTCCTCAGGGACTTCAGAGAGGGATGGAGGGAAGGGATAGAGGAATCGAAGGCCTTGGGACTATATCGACAACAGTACTGTGGATGCATATATAGTGAAAAGGAGAGGTTCCTGGGAAAGGGGGTGAAAGGGGATGAACCCTCTTGAGGGCCTGGGAAAGATCCTGATCATCTTCGGGGCCTTGATGCTCATCCTCGGAGGGGCCCTCCTCCTCTTGCCCAAGATCCCCTTCGTAGGCAGGTTGCCCGGCGATATCTACATCAGGAAGGGCAATTTTATCCTTTATTTTCCAATAGTTACATGCATAATCTTGAGCCTTTTTCTTAGCCTTCTGTTCTCCCTCTTTCGGCGATGAGAAAGGCCTTTGATCCTTCGCAGTACCCCCGCGTCTTCTGTCGCGAGATATACCTCTACGAGACGGACGCCTTTGGCCACCTCAACAACGTCAACTTCATAGCCTATATGGAGGGGGCCCGCTTCGACCTCTTCAAGGAGATGGACATCTTCGACCCTCGGGACCTCTTCAGCCTCGGCCTGATCCTGGCGCGGATAGAGTGCGATTACGAAGAGGTGGTCCGTTTCGGCGATCGCTTGAAGATCTACAGCCGCGTTACAGAGGTGGGCAGCTCGAGCTTCACCCTGGAGCACCTCTTCGTAAGAGAGGGGGACGAGAAGGTGGTTGCGCGGGGGAAGGCCATCCTTGTGGCCTTCGATTACAAGCTGAACCAACCTGTGACCCTCTCCCTGAATTGGTTGAGAAACTCTCCCGTTATCGAGGCGCCCCTCGTTGAAAAGGTCCCGCTTTTTGCTATCCTATCTTAGAGATCCTAACAGGAGGTAAAAGATGAGGGCCGTATGGAAGGGCTATCTCAAATGTGGCCTGGTGACCATCCCGGTGAAGATGTACAACGCCGTAAAGAAGAAGACCCTTCAATTCTCGTTGCTCCATAAAGAATGCGGAACCAAGATAAAGCAGGAGAGGTTCTGTCCGAGCTGCAACAGACGTGTATCCAACGAAGAGTTGGTCAGGGGTTATCAGTATGGTAAGGACTGTTGGATCATCATCACCGATGAGGAGATCGAGAAGGCCAAGAAGGAGTCCACTGATGCCATTGAGATCCTCCGGTTCGTAGACGATGGCGCCATCTCCCCCATTTACTACTCGGAAGCCCATTACCTGGCCCCCGATGGGGAGGTGGCCCTTGAGGCCTTCGCCCTCTTCCGCAAGGCCATGAAGCGGATGGGAAAGGCCGCCCTGGCGAAGGTGGTCATCAGGAACCGGGAACATCTCATGGCCCTGAAGCCCTACGACGGGTCGTTCCTGGCCTTGACCCTCCACTACGCCGAGGAGCTCCAGGCCTTGAGGGAGATCGAAGGTGTAGGGGGAGTGGAGGGGGTCGATCTCGACCCCTCAGTCCTCCAGATGGCCGAGGCCCTGATAAGGAACCTCTCAGGGGACTTCGAGCCGGAGAAGTACCACGACGAATACACGAGGACGCTCCTGGAGATCATAAAGGCCAAGGCGGAGGGGCAGGAGGTGAAGGTGGAGCCCAAGGCCGAAGCTCAGAAGGTCATCGATCTAATGGAAGCCCTCCGGCAGAGCGTCCTGGCCACGGAGAAAGAGGTGCCCAAGAAGGAGGTGGCCATAGCGGGGAAGGGGAGGGCAAAGACGACGAGGAAGGGCCAAGAAGAAGGCTTAGATGTTCGACCGCAAGATCCCCCCCATGCTCGCCTATTCAGCCGCCGAACCCTTCGACTCCAGGGATCACATCTTCGAGATCAAGTGGGATGGGACGAGGTGCATCCTCTTCTTGCGCCATGGGGAGGTGCGCCTCCAGAACAGACGACTCCTCGACATCACCCACAGATACCCCGAGTTGGTGAGGCGGCTCCCGGAGGCCGTAAGGGCTGAGGAGGCGATCTTGGACGGGGAGCTCGTGGTGTTCCGTAGCGGCAGACCCCATTTCCCCTCCCTGCAGCAACGAGAACACGTCTCCGATCCCTTCAAGGCCGAGCTGTTGGCCAAGGAGTTGCCCGCCACCTACATGGTCTTCGACATCCTCCTTTTGGACGGCCAGGACTGCACCCACCGGCTCCTCCTTGAGAGGAAGGAGATCCTGCAGCGGGTCGTTACGGAGTCGGACTCCGTCCTCCAATCTCGCTTTGTGGAGGAGAGGGGAAGGGCTTTTTACGAAGGGGTGGTAAGGGAAGGCTTCGAAGGGATGATGGCCAAGCGGAAGGACAGCCCTTACCTCATCGGAAAAAGGTCAAGACATTGGCTCAAGGTGAAACCGCGAGGGGTGGCTACCTGTCACATCGTCGGGTACACAGAAGGGGAGGGGGAGAGGCGATCGAGCTTCGGCGCCCTGGTCCTCGCCACTAGAGAGGGAGGCCGTTGGATCTTCCGTGGCAAGGTGGGCACCGGTTTCAAGGGAGAAGACCTCAAGAGGCTCAAGGCCCTCCTTTCGCCCCTTCGCATCGAAAGCCCCCCCTTTGAGGACATACCCCCCGTAAAGGGGGTCCGATGGGTTAAACCCCTTTACCGGTGCGAGGTCCTCTTCCAGGAGGAGACCCGAGAGGGGCGTTTTCGGGCCCCCGTCTTCCGGAGGCTTCTGTCGTGACCGAAGGGCTCTTTGGCCGCAGGGAGGTGGCTCGACTCCTGGGGATGTCGGAGGGGGAGGTCCGTTATTGGGAGAGGACGGGTTTGATCAGACCTGCAGAGCGCGACAAAGGGGAGTCCCTCTTCGACTTCAAGGCCCTCGTGGCCTTTAGGGCCGTGAGGTACCTAAGGAGGGAGGGCTTGTCCGTGAGGAGGATCAGGAAGTACGCCGAACGCGTCAAGGAGATGGTCCCTGAAGCGGAACAGCCCTTGGCCGAGGTGAGGATCTCCCTGGTAGGTCGCCAAGTGGTCTTCCACCACGCTGGCCGTAAGGTCGACCCCCAGGGGCAACTCCTCCTTGACTTCTCCCAAGAGGGGCCCCAGACCATCCCCTTGCCCTCGGCAGCGGAGGACCTCTTCTTCCGGGCCCTGCAGGCCGAGGAGGAGGGCAGATGGGAGGAGGCCCAGGCCCTCTATCAGGAGGTCCTGAAGAGGGACCCTGAGCATGGGGATGCCCTGGTGAACCTCGGGAACGTGAGGTTAAAACTCGGTCACCCCGAAGAGGCCGAAGCCCTCTATCGTGAGGCTTTAGCCGTAGACCCCGATCACGTGGAGGCCAATTACAACCTGGCCAACCTGTTGGAGGAGCAGGGTGATTTGGAAAACGCCGTCCTCTTTTACCGAAAGGCCCTACACGAGGCCCCCGACTTCGCCGACGCCCACTTCAACCTCGCCCGTCTCCTGGAACGACAGGGCAAACTCGAGGAGGCGAAGGGACATTGGAGGAGATACCTGGAGCTTGACCCCTTCAGCGAATGGGCTGAATGGGCCAGGAGGCGCCTGGAGGACTGAGGAAAAAGATCGACCTTCCTCCCTTTAGTTTACATAATATTTCTTATCAGAACAAAAATACGCAGTTACGGCTTCACCTCCACCAGCCTCCCCGAGATCTTCCCCTCGGAGACCTCGAGGTAGCCGATGGTGTTGACGGTGGCGAAGACCCGGTCGGTGGGAGACCCTGGGTTGAAGAAGAGCACATCGCCCCTTCTGTGATTGGCACCGTTGTGGGTGTGGCCGTAGACTATGCAGTGGACCCCTTCGTTGCTGAAGAGCCGCTCAAGACGCTCCTCCAGATCGTAAGGGGCTCCCCACCCGTGGGCGAGTCCAATCCTCACCCCCTCGAACTCCAAGACCTGCCTCTCGGGCAGAACCCTCCTCACCTCCAAGGGGTCCATGTTGCCGCAGACCGCGGCGAGCCTCCCCCCCATGAAGCCCTTCAAGAACTCGTAAAGGGCCAAGGAGGTAAAATCGCCAAGATGAAAGAGATAATCGCAAGTTACAAAATATTCTTCAACCAAATCCTTGAATTCTTTGGTGACCTCCCTGAGATGGGTGTCGGAGATTACACCTATCCTCATTTTTTTATGTCTTCGTCAAAAGATATTTTACACCTTGCTCTATCCCCTCCAGGGAGAGCTCGTACATAGCAAAGATCTCGGCGATCATCTTGATGCTCCTCACGAAGGGCCAGCCCGAGGAACGGATGGGGTTGAGCCAGATGGAGTAGGGGAAGTGATCCCTCAGCCTCTTAAGCCAGACGATCCCGGGGGTATCGTTGAAATACCAATAATCGATGGCGCCGTTTATCTCCAACAGCTCGCTCGGGGCCATGCTGGCGTCCCCCACGATGATCACCTTGTAGCTAGAATCGAAGGTCCTCAGGAATTCCTCCGTGGGGAAGACCTCCTCCCGCTCCATATCGCGCCATAGGTCTTGGTAAATGCAGTTGTGGAAGTAGAAGGGCTGCAGATCGCGAAACTGGGCCGCTGCAGCGCTGAAGAGGCGGTTCACGAGCTCCGCGAAGGGCTCCATGGACCCCCCTGCGTCCATCAGGAGGATGAGCTTCACGGTGTTGGTCATGCTCCTCCTCCAGACCAGCTCCAGCTCCCCGGCGTTCTTGGATGTGGCCTCGATGGTGCCATCGATGTCCAGTTCGTCCCTATCCCCCAAGGGCAGCAGGGTCCTGAGCCTCGAGAGGGCGATCTGCAGGGCCCGGGTGTCGAGGATGGCCGTCTTGTCGTAGTTGCGGAAGCGGCGCTGCTCGGCGACTTGGATGGCGGAGCGGTGTCGCGAGTAGCCCTGCCCTACCCTCACCCCCGTGGGATGGTAACCGAAGGCCCCTTGCGTGGAGGTACCACCGGTGCCGATGGCCTGGTTTCCCCCCACGTGGCCGTGGTAATTGCCCTTTCGCCATTGCTCCTCAAAACGATGCCTCACCTCCTCGAGGTCCAACTCCTCCAGCAGCCTCCTCTCCTCCTCGGTCAAGCAGAGCTCGGGGACCTTCTCGAGCCCCTTTATGATCTCGTCCACTATCTCCTCGGGGGTCTCCACCCCGCGGAAGTACTCGAGGAAGGCCCGATCGTAGCGATCGAAAAGGGTCTCGCTCTTGACCAGGATGGCTCGCGCCAGGTAGTAGAAGCTCAGGAGGTTGGAATTGGCGAGCCCCTTGGAGAGGGCCTCCTGCAGGGCCAGCCACTCGTGGATGGAGACCGGGATGCCCCTCTCCCTCAGCAGGAAGAAGAAATCAGTAAAGACGGGCATAGCGGTCCCTTAGGGGTCTAAACTTCCTCCCTTCCTTCAAGTCTGCGTAACGTTGGACCAGCTCGTAGTCCCTCTCCTGTTTGATCAGGATCCCCAAAAAGGGGAGCTCCTTCTGCACCTTCTCCGGTGGCACACCCCCTACCATCAGGACCTTGATCCAGTCGATGAGCTCGATGGTGGAGGGCTTCTTCCTCAGGCCATCCAGGCTCCTGATCCAATAGAACCTCTTCAGGGCCTCCCTCAGGAGTCGATCCTCAACGTCAGGGTGATGGACCCTGACTATCCGCTCCATCATCTCCTCGTCGGGGAACTCGATGTAGTGAAAGATGCAGCGCCTGAGGAAGGCGTCGGGCAACTCCTTCTCGTTGTTGCTGGTGATGACGACGATGGGCCGATGTTTGGCCACGATGGTCTCCCCCGTTTCGGGGATGTAGAAGGACATCTCCTCGAGTTCGTTCAGGAGGTCGTTGGGAAATTCGAGGTCGGCCTTGTCTATCTCGTCTATCAAGAGCACCACCTGCTCGTCGGACACAAAGGCCTCGCCGAGCTTGCCCAGGCGGATGTACTGCTTTATGTCCGAGACGTCCTTGTCCTGGAAGCGACTGTCGTAGAGGCGCTGAACCGCATCGTAGACATAGAGCCCTTCCTTGGCCTTGGTGGTGGACTTGATGTTCCAGACGATGAGGGGCTTCCCGAGGTCCTTGGCGATAGCGTGGGCTAGCTTGGTCTTGCCCGTGCCGGGCTCACCCCGGACCAGGAGGGGCCTACCCAGGATGATGGCCGCGTTGACGTCCTCTCGAAGGCCAGGCGATACGATGTAATCGTCGGTACCGTAGAAGCGCTGCATCCCCTTCTCCTTGTTAATTTTTTAACAAATCTACGGAAAAAGCTCCACGGTGTCAATAATCACGCTCAAAAGAAATCTGATGGGCCTCTTTAGGGCAGGTTCAACGGCAAAGTGGGGGGAGAGTTGAGGAAATGGGAACCGAGCTTCCTGTAGGCCTCCCTGATCTCTCCCAACTCCCCTCTGTCTCCTCCCTCCAAGAGCCATCTATAAAGCCTGAGGTGGCATCGCTCAAGGGCAAAGGGCTTCCCCTCGAGGACCTCTTCGGCCCGCTGCAGAGATGCCGCAGCATCCCCTACTCTACCCTCCAGCTGACGGATCTCCCCCAGGGAGAGGAGGCAATAGATGGTGCCTCGGCCATCCCCCGTCTCGGAGAACAACCCCTGAGCCCTCCGGAAGCGCTCTTCTGCCTCCTGGAGCCTCCTGATCATCTTCAGGGCCGTCCCCTCCCCCCAGAGCGTCCAGGCGTAGGAGACCTTGTCGCCGATCTCGCTGTAGAGCTCTGTGGCCCGGGCGAAATAATCGAGGGCGCGGGGAAGGTACCCCATCATCCGGTTGGCGTTGCCCATCCCGCAGAAGGAATAGGCCCGGCCAAAGGTATCATCGACCTCCCCTAACAACTGATTGGCCCGGCTGTAATGGTCGAGGGATTCCCTGTAGTTGCCCATCACCCGTTCGACCCCCCCGAGGCCGCAATGGCAATAGCCCTGCCCCCAGGGGTCCTCCACCCCCTCGAAGAGGAAGAGGGCCTCCTGGAAGGCCTCCTTCGCCCTCCTCAAATCCCCCAGGGCCCGCCACATCCCACCCATGGCCCAGAGGCAAAAGCCCTCCCCTTCCGGGTCGTCGTACTCCTGATAGAGATCGAGGGCCTTCTGGAAGTTTCCCTTGGCCTCCTCGAGCTCCCCCAAGGCTCTCTGGCTCAGACCGAGGCCCACCAGGCAATCGGCCTCCTCGAGCTCATCCCCCCTCTGCCGAGCCAGCTCGAGGGCGTCCCTGTAGGCCTCCTCTGCATCGCGGAAGGCCCCGATCATACGAAGGCAATCCCCGATCCGTTTTTGACACTGAAGCCGCCCAAAGGTCTCCGCTGGAGGGTAAGCCATCAAGGCCTCCCTGTAGGCCTCTACGGCCTCGGAGAATCGGCACCTCTCCCTCAGCTCTTCCCCCCTCTGATAGTGGCCCTCAGCCTCCATCTCCGGATGACCTCGAAGGGGTCCACATCTAATAACCCTGGCGTCTCTCGAGCCTTCGAGGGCTACGCAGATCCTCGATCAAGCGGGCGCTCTTGAGGGCAATAGCCACCTCGTCGGCCAGGCTCTTGAGGAATTCATATTCGTCGGTGAAGACCCTCGGCTCTGAGGTCATCATATGCAGGATCCCCAAGGTCTCGTCCTCCACGACAA
>Ga0190361_1000427_pt1 | contig 16961 bp, 21 predicted proteins | sample 48721845_MG_FD_161273 | JGI IMG/M metagenome (GOLD analysis project Ga0190361, IMG submission 161273) | Hydrothermal vent microbial mat bacterial communities from Southern Trench, Guaymas Basin, Mexico - 4872-18-4-5_MG | ecosystem: Environmental > Aquatic > Marine > Hydrothermal vents >...
TTGGATGCTTATTGTACCATTCGATTTTATTATCAGGAAAAACAACTCCATATTTATCCGAAAATATTGCCCAGTTAACTCCTTTCTCTTTACATCTTTTAACAAAACGTTGAAGTGGTATTGCAGTGTATAGCCTATCAGGAGTTACTTTCTTGTTTGCACCACGAAAGGAATCATCTTTTTTAGCTGAACAGTGTGTGATGTATATTTTTTTTATCATGATTAAACACCTCTTTCTAAAGCGACGTCAGGCATTTCACTTAACTCATGCATATGTGCATTACAGATACACTCTAAATTTGGTGAAATGTCCGCAACATTGCGGATACACATTCTTTTGGATGCAATCATATTTGTTTTCCCTTAAGAACTGAATCAAGCAGTTTTTTATGCTTGTCAAGCTTGCCTTGCTCACACGTGTGTAAATTTCTGTCGTTTTACTACTCTTATGCCCAAATATCTCTTGAATGTATCTTAAATCGACCCCGCTTTCCAATAGATGAGCTGCAAATGAATGTCTTAAAGAATGAGCTGAAGCTTTTTTTTAGTACCTGTCTGCTCACCAGCTTGAATATTGCCTGAACAGTCCTTATAGATATATGATTTCCTGTTTCTGCACCTTCAAAAAGCTATCTTCTCGGTTTGTATTGAGCATAATATTTCTTCAGAACAACCATCGCACTTCTGGATAAAATTGTGTATCTATCTTTTCTTCTTTTACTCCCCTTTATATGAATCAAGATACGCTCTGAATCTATGTTCTTTGGTTTTAGCCGAACAACCTCTCCAACTTTCAATTCACTGGAATACATAAGTATTAATAATGGTTTTGTGTTTTATATTTGTGGAGGCATCTAAGATCTTTTTCTTCTTACTTAAAACCACTGGCAATTTTTTATCCTTCTTATAAAGTGTCTCTATAAGATTTCTCCATAATAAAATTCCAAAGCATTTATGATTGTGTTCAAAGTAGAAACAGCGATTTTCTTTTGGCTCCTCATCCGAATTATATGCCATTTTTTCCAAACTCAATTTTCACGACAGGAATTTTATCTTCCCTTGCTATTTTATAGAGAGTAGATTTCCTTATTTTTGAATATCCTGCGGTCTTTTCAAGAGTCATTGAAAGCCCTTCCATTATAGATTTAACTCCTTTTGTACCTGTCAAAGTATGAATAGGTCGAAAAGATACTTTGAAAGAGTTTGAAACAACCATCAAAATAGCTCGACAGCAGGTCTCGAACCTGCAACTACCTGGTTAACAGCCAGGCGCTTTATTGAAAATACCCAATGATGATGCAGGAAGCTACCTGTTGCCTCACGAAACATGGCTTAAGATCTGATAGCAAAGACATACCGCCGGGGAATTTGGCAAGATGTGGATCAAAAACTTTGAAGCTTCCAGCTGAAGCATTAACATTTTTGTGATTTGATGGACTCCAGAAAGGCCTTGAGTGCTTCTGCTACCTTTCCTTCCCTTATCTGCTCCCAAGTGATCTCTACTGTGGTTAGAGGCTCTGCTGCTATTTTGGCCATCTCGGCGAAGGCCTTTCCGTGGCCACCACTTGCAGAGGTGGCAAAGAAAGCCACTTTTCCAAAGCGCCCGCGAAAGTGTAGAAGATAAGCCCTTACAGGACTCGACATTTGTCCCGCCCAAATCGGTGTCCCAATGATGACAAGCTCATAATCGCCTGGATCGTGTTTCGGTTTAGCTATAGATGGGATCTTTTTTCTAAGTGCTTCGTATCCCGAGCGAAGGAAACCAAGAATCCCCCTGCGATTTGTTTTATCCTCAATAATCTCAAGGTCGGCTTGAAGTTCATCAGCTATCTTCTTGGCTACAGAAAGTGTATTTCCGGTCCTCGAATAGACCACCACAAGCGTTTTCATAGGATTTTACCTCCTTTTGGAAACATTCTTTAGCACAATCTGAAAAAGTCCAGGCTTGATATTTTTACGAGCCTTTACATCCCACATAGTTAATATGGAAGTTGAAGGCCTCTTGCCATCGCAAATAGCCGCTGTTTCTTTCGAATTTACATCCCACATAGTTAATATGGAAGTTAAGCAGGCGATACAAATTTTCCTTCTCAAATATCAATTTACATCCCACATAGTTAATATGGAAGTATGTCATTCAACATCTCTTCAAAAAGAAGTATCATGTCAGATTTACATCCCACATAGTTAATATGGAAGATGTTATATATTTCATCGACACTGAATTTCACAAAAAGATTTACATCCCACATAGTTAATATGGAAGGTTCTAAGGGCTCTGGAATACCAAGTGGCATGAGTTGATTTACATCCCACATAGTTAATATGGAAGCTCGATTCGATTGTTGAAAAGTACGGTGAAATTCAGAAATTTACATCCCACATAGTTAATATGGAAGTTAGTCAAGTCAAACCTTCCTAGGTTCATTTCTTTATTTACATCCCACATAGTTAATATGGAAGCAGACTCTATCGAACAAAACCTTAACTTCCTGTAATCTATTTACATCCCACATAGTTAATATGGAAGTCTGGATTCACAATGCTTTGAAAGGCAGAACAAAGTTAATTTACATCCCACATAGTTAATATGGAAGCACGTTCAACTGGTTGAAAACTGAAATCTATGATCGAATTTACATCCCACATAGTTAATATGGAAGAATGTGCTGAGATGCAAGGAGCAAGAGCACCAATCGGGTTTACATCCCACATAGTTAATATGGAAGTCTATCTTTAATATGTCTTCCCATCTAAGACCTTTACATTTACATCCCACATAGTTAATATGGAAGCGAATATAATTCTCCACCACTTTATCTCTTCCTTTTTGAGATTTACATCCCACATAGTTAATATGGAAGTTAGGGGTCTATCACGTGAAGAACTCGAGAGGATATAGGATTTACATCCCACATAGTTAATATGGAAGGACAAACAAACAACGAAAACAGGAGCTTACAATTATATTTACATCCCACATAGTTAATATGGAAGACTTGTGTTATAAATAACTGACTTATAGAATGTATATTTACATCCCACATAGTTAATATGGAAGACGGGATGTATATACGCAGTTGACCAGGGATATATCTTATTTACATCCCACATAGTTAATATGGAAGTTTGAAACGACTGGAAGCGGAGGAATAGAGACTACAGTAGAATTTACATCCCACATAGTTAATATGGAAGACTTTTGAGAAAAAGCTCTTTATTCCTTCCCAAACTTATTTACATCCCACATAGTTAATATGGAAGAAGAGGAAGGTGCTTATAATAGAATCGAGATTCTAAAAATTTACATCCCACATAGTTAATATGGAAGTGTAGAAGAGATAAAACTGTGTGTGGTAGAATTCTATCAGGATTTACATCCCACATAGTTAATATGGAAGTTTAGTAGGCGAAAGTCTTATCGCCTCTACATCAATATTTACATCCCACATAGTTAATATGGAAGTCATAAAGGTTTCAGAGACGTTTTCTAATAATGTATATTTACATCCCACATAGTTAATATGGAAGTATTCTTAGAGCTAGGCTCAACGGGACTAAATCGAATTTACATCCCACATAGTTAATATGGAAGAGCTTTACAATGTAACTAATAACTTTGACTATCGGAAATTTACATCCCACATAGTTAATATGGAAGCCTGTATTATATTATTCTAAAATTTATCTCATTTTGATTGTCAAAGACCGGATTTTTGAGGCATGGTACGCAAGTTTTAAAGAACGATTCTATGAATTTTTTGCAGTGAAACTGCGGTTGTGTTTTTAGAAGTTTTTCTAAATACCCAATTCTCCCACTTACTAACATCACTTTCGAGCATGTTAGTTTATTTAACTATTAATGCATTCTTATATTATGAACTCCTCTTCATCCTGTTTTTCCTTTCCTATTACTTCTTTCATGTTGTATGGTTTAAAGTCAAATTTATATATGTAAATGGAGTCTTCGTCTTCCTGAATAACTCTTTTGATTTCACTTATGCACTTTTCCAGTTTTGCCTGTGTTATTTCTCCTTCAAAAACGGAGTTCTGAACCCAGGTTATGTATTTTCTTAAAATCTTACGAACCTTGTCGATTCTTTTTTCGCCTATATCGTAAGTTACAATCACATACATTCTTTCACCACCATGGTTTTAACGGTTTATAAGTTTGATCATCTATGATGTGTTTTATTAATTTGTAGTATTCCAATCGTATCAATCCTCTGTATGAAACTTTCCGATTAAGCTTTCTATGCTTTATTGTCGAATTTAGTTTTTCTTCGTAATATGTAATGAATTTCCTTTTGCCGTTTTCGTTTAAATAAGTGAAGTTATCTTCTATATCAAAGTCTTTCAAAGTTAATATTTTGCCATTGATTAACTTTAGTATAAGAGAATCAACAATCAAAGGTTTGAAGATTTCTGTCACATCGAGTATAAGAGAATAACGTTTTTCTGAAGGTTCATGAAGGTAACTTATGGTCGGATTGAGATTTGTTTTATAAATCTCTGCAAGAGCCGTCGTATAAATCATAGAATTTCCAAATGATATCAGGGCGTTAACCGGATCAAGAGGAGGACGCTTTGTCCTCTTTTCAAAATCAAATTCTTCGTTTTTTATGAGATACGAAAATGCTGTGTAATAGATATTCCGAATCTGACCCTCTATTCCCATCAAGTTTGGGATGGTTTGAGCCCGATAGATTTGACCCTCCAGGTCTTCTACTTCCTGTAAGAACTGAGAATTCGACTCTTTCTTTCTAATATTTCTTTTCATATTGAAAATAGCTCCTTCAACAAATGATGTTGCAAGATACCTTCTTTCATCCGGATCCAGGTATTTTTCTGCCTGTTTAATGGTAAGATAACCTGATATTTTTGTTTCTCTCGGTGCAAAACTACCTATGTAAAACCCATGATAATTGTAAAAATTAATGATTATTTTGTGCTTTGACACTATCTCCAGAAAGTCTGTGTTCATTGAGACTTTTCCAAAGACATGTAATCTTTCCACCGCTTCCACCGGTATGTAAGTTCTTTTTTCTTCGCCTTCGAATACCAATGAATTATCTTTTCTTCTCAGTTCTCCACTTTTAAATATGTACACATCCTTTTTCAATTCATTCACCCGCCCAGCACAACTCAAAATAGGCACACTTTTGACATTTTGAACTCATCTTATTTGCTGGTGGAGGGGAAGCAAGAGCTTTGATTTTCTCAATATCTTCCAGAGTTTTCTGAAGCTCTTTCTCAATTTCTTCTGTTAGAAACACCTTTTTTACTCTTCTTTCTTTTGGATAACGCAACTCCCCCTCGATTTCTATTTCAAGATTCTTCAAATAAAACAGATAGTATGCAAGCTGCATCAAAGATGCTTTTTCCATAGATTTTGTAAGTTTTATCTCTGCAATTCTGTCGCTTATCACATCTATGGAAATTGTGTTGTTGATTGTTATGTTCTTCCTCTTTTCCCGCGGATAGGAATTCTCATGGATGAGTGCCCCAATACTGACTCTTTCATTTGTATCCTCGAGGGCTATTCCCTTTGAGAAGAACCACAGTTTTCTTTTGCAGATGTAATAATAATTTATCTCCACACCTTTTGTCTTTAAAGAATTCAGGTTGATTTTTCTCACCTTCTACCCTATCATCATAAATGTTTCTTGAGGTTTTTCGTAAATCACTCCCTCTTCTGAGGAGTAATTCACATCTGAGATAAAGATTCCTCTCAGGAAATCTGCGTATGGCTCTGGTACTCTGTAAGTGTTGAAACCTGATGATACCCTGTATATTGGTATGGATACTGTCAAATCTGTTATTTGTCGGAGCGTTTTATAAAACTCTCTTTCTATGTCGAAAAGGTCTTCTGATCTTTTCTTCCTTGCAACCCTTCTCTCTTCTACCAAATTCTGAAATTTTTCAAAAAGATTCTGGTTTTCAAAAAAGATTTTTTCAGGGATTACTTCAATGTTTTTTATATCTCTCATCACTTCATGCGCCTGAGATTTTTCTATAGAGTAATCTAGAATTGCATTCAGTACCTCTTTAGCTTTTTTGTACTTCTCCATGTACTTAGAATTTTGAAGGTTTTCTTTCCTATAAAGTTCTTTAACAAGTTTTATCTTTTCTTCTTCTGCAATCACATCTCCATCAAGCTCTTCTATGAGACTTTTACTCATCTTGTGAATTTCTCCGTCGTATATATAACCTATTCCGCTGACATCTTCTGTGAAAATGTATATGTTTGGCGTATTTCCACTTAACTCCCTTTTTCTATAACATCTTCCCATTCTCTGAAAGAGGCTATCCAGTGTTGAAAGTTCCGTGTAAAGAACATCAAAGTCTATATCGAGAGATGCCTCCACTATCTGGGTTGTTATCCAGATTTCCCCGGCGTTTTTTGGAAGATTAATTATGGCTCTTTCTTTTTCTCTCCTGTCTTTTTTAATGAACAACGAATGCAGAAGCTTTACATTGTGGTGAGTTTCCTTTAACCTCTGGTACAGCTCTTTCGCTCTTTTGACTGTGTTCACTATTATCAAAGTGTTTTTACCCCCACCGATGTACCTTTCCACATTCAGGATGGTATCTTCCACGATTTTTATTCTGTGTCTTTTCATGTTGTGATAATATTCTCTGTACTCTAAATCCTGTATTTTTTGAAGATCTTCCAGGAAAAACGTTGGAAGGGTAGCAGTTATTATAAGAAACTTGCTGGAGAACATCGACAAAAGTTTAAGTCCCTGGAGTATTACAGCAAGAATCTCCGGAGAATATGATTGCACTTCATCAAGTATTACTCTTGAGTATCCAAGCGTTGCGAGGATTTTTTCATATCCTCTGTATTTGAACGCAAACGGAAAAAGTTGATCTATTGTTGAAAATATCAACTTTCTTGAAAGCTGTCGAGAAGTTTTGTATATGGAAAAGGCAACTTCATATGAGTTCACAAGTTCATCTATAAATTCTCTGCTCGTTGAGTGAAGAAGCCCTGCATCTTTAAACTGTATTTTTTCATACACTCTTTCAAACAAAGCATTGAGGGATACCCTTACTGGAAGTGTGTAAAACGACTTTTCACCAGCTGTCCAGATCAGTGCACCTTCTGTTTTCCCCATACCCGTTGAGGCAACTATCACAGCATTTTTATTCTGGAGCTTTCGACATTCCTTTTGGAATTCTCTTGGCTGAGCTTTTATTACATTTCTTATATAATAAATAGTCTTCTCAGGGAGGAAATCTGCTGATGGAAGTTCAATTTCAACGTACGCTGATGATGAGTGATCAAGACGGTGAAGAATACCTTTCAACATAACATAGGTTTTGTAATATTTGTAATCTTCTTTTATCCTCTCGGGTGGAATCTTCGTTGAATATGCATAGTTAAAATTCTCAACGGAAATCCCTAACTCCTGATTTGCAAATTTCGCGACCTGAGATTCTACATCTTTAAAGAGATTCCTTATTTCATCTGAAGTTAACGGGATGCTTTTCTCTCTTTCATGATGATAAGCTATGGTATTAACAACAAGGTTATAAGATGCTCTTGAAAGTTTTCCAAATCTTTCAGCAAAGTATTTTCTGCTTAAAAATACCGGAGATATATAGTTGTGTGGGATCTCGGGCATGTTTTTGTAATTCTCCCAAAATTCTTTATCTGCTACATCTATTCGCTTTCTTATATCATACTGAAAGCGTGGATATATCTTTCCTGCATCATGATAAATGGAAGATATCTCCAGTAAATCCCAGAAGATGTCTTTAAATTCCTCGTCTATAGATTTTTCTATTGCATCCCCGTAATGCTCTCTTATAACCTGTAAATTTTTCAAAAGGTTTTGCGTGTGTTCTTTCAGCGTTTCAACAGGATTTGATTTTGCAAGTATCAGTATTCCAACAGAGGCCATGGGAAAACCACCAATCCTTCCTCATCCAACAATACCTCTCCAAAATCAATATTTACCCCTTTATCTGCATATATAACCTGGGCTTTCTGCGTCCAGACCCTTGTTCCTTTTACAATTTCATACTTGTATCTTAATGTGTACTCAATCCCAGGCATTGTATCTTCTCCGTCCTCTGAGTATTTTTCTATCCATTCTGCCGGAATATAGACAGGCATTCTTAGAGTCTGAGGCTCGACAAACGCATCAACCACATTTATGTTTTCCAACTTAACTTCATCTATTCTCACTAAATCTTCCGCTCTGCCAAGTGATGGGAACTCCTCGAGATTGTTAAGACTATCGTAAAGTTTTTTAATCACCATATCATCTGAGAATACATGAATAACAAGATACACATTGAAAAGTTCTGTGATTTTTTGTGGCCTGTTTGTTACTTCCCCATCTGATTTGTAAAGTATGTATCTTACAAAGTTTGTGAATGTGCTCTCGCTCTCCCCCTGAACAGATATTGACATGGGAATAAATTCTTCCGCTTTTAGCACTTTGTGAAAAAATCCCTTTACCGTTGAATATGGGGGAAGCGGGTAAGTTTCCCAAACTTTATATGAATAAGGCTTTCTGTAACAGGCACTTTGTTGGTAAATTTTTACCTTCAGCGCTTTCACATTACTCACCCTTATAATAGTTCTTTACCTCTTCTTTCATCTTGTTGAAGAAATCTTCAATGGAAAGAACTCTGTTTTCTCCAAGAATGTCGGAAAAGTCGTTTTCGTTTTCGAATATTCCTTTTACCAGACCAACATATGTATAGTCTTTTACTTTTTCACCTTTTACGGTGAGGTTCAAAGCTTCTTCTATTGGTTGGGTTACTATATAAACTTTGTCCCCATCGAACTCAAGTTTTATTCTTCCCAGGAAATACGGAATGGGATAGCTATACACTCCTCCTATGACAAAAAGAGGTGAGAGATTTTCTATTCTTCCGCGAATGTGCCTGTTGAGAACTTTTATTATTTCAAGCAGCTGTGTGATTCTTTCCAATTTCTCATCATTTGAAAGTTCTATTTCATCATTCTCGTCTACGCCCACTTTTGCAAGATCAGCCGTTAGTGTATAGGTGTAAAAACTTGCATGTTGTTCTATGTTGGCAAGATCTGCGTTCTCCCCTATTCTTGATGCAAGGCCCATGTTAGATAAAAATTCAAGATCTCCTCTGTAGCTTTCAAGGGATACAGCGTGAGTTAATCTTACAACAGCACTTCTCACGCTGCTTTGATTACCCTTGCTCGTTTTCATGTAACCAAATAAATCCATCTCAACGGAATCTCCTATCGTTGCATCCGATTTGAATTGCATTGTTCCTTTTTCCTTGTTTACAACGTCAAGATTCCATCCATACAACTCATGCCCAAGTCTTACTATATCGTATCTTATGCTCTGACGGGAGGAAAATGTTAAAACCCTGCCGTCAGCCCTCGTTATCTTTTTAAGCTCCGATACATTGCCTATGGATTCCCCATAATTCAAGCTTTGAGCTTCAAATATGATGGATAAAGTCAAACCTTTACTCATCACTTTCACTCTCCTTTTTGTTTTGTTCTGGATTGCTTTCACCTAAAAGACCTGAAATAAAGGAATATGCAGCTGCCTGCAGTGATGTCTCGCTGTTCAATGTATCAAGGAAAACACTTGGAACAACCCTGTCAAAAGACATATAAATTCTCAGGATTGTGTCCATAAAGAGTTTTGTGTTATTCGTTCTCGCAGCATTAAGTAGTTTATATGCAATGGACTTTATCTTGTTTTCCTGATTGTTCTTTATAAATTCTTTTCTTATATCCTTTCCCTGATTGTAGAGATTCCAGAGCTTACCCTTTACACGCTTTATCTTCTCGGTCATATCAACATCCCTCCAGTACTTTTTGTAATTTTCATAAAGCTCCACAGCCATGGCTCCGTAGAATATATGATGAATTGAATTTGGATTTTTTATGTAATCAACTGCGTAGAGTGAAAGAGTATCCCAGCCCGATGAAGAAGTCATCAGCGCTGTAAGGAGCTTTATACTTAAATTTCTTCTCATTTTTCTGAAAATCTCATGTTCATTGTAAAAGAACCTTGCAAAGGATTTTGAGAGGCTCATGATGTTTAATAATGGTGTAACATTCCCATATTCCGTGTAGAATTCTATGAACATGAGATTTTGAAGAACCCATTCTGACTTTTTCTTCACCCTTGATATATAATCAATCATAAGTTCTGCAAATGGATTTTCTGAATCAGAAAGCCTTTTCAAGTTCTCATTCAGATTTACAAGGTTTTCTACATTTTCCCCTCCATTTACAAACAGGTATCTTTTCTTTTTCTCCCAATAACTTTTCGACGGTGAAGGAACATGTTCAAAGTAATGTGAAACTCCAAGAGGGGCAAAGAAAAGAACCATTTTGCATAAAACACACATTGGATAGAAATTCTTTGACCAGTATTGATTTATAAGATCTTTGCTTACCCCTACAGGTAGTAAATGTTCCTCACACAGGTTAAGTTTCTTACCAGCTTTATAAACACCACAAACAGAGCATTTAAGGGATTTTTCATCAGGAATGAGATTCCTTTCATCCAGAATCGGCTCTATGTAATCTTTTTTGAATTTTTCTTTAAATTCATTCAAACTCTTTTTCGCAAACGGTGGATTTAGAAAAGACACCTGACCAAAAAAGTTGTTTGAGAGAATGACACGAAGGACATTGGTATAAAAGAAGCGTTCTTTTATGTAATCACTATCAAAGAGATCTTTTAACCTTTCAATAGAAGTGATTATCGTCTGAAGCTGAAGCGTTGAGTTTTCGTCAATTTTTTTAATCTTATTAATTTTTGATATGTTCTTTTTAATTTTGGAAAGCTCTTCGGATAAGTGCTTGTATTCTGTTTTCCTTTTGTATTGTTCATCCATCTTTTTTATTAGATCAAGCGGCTTAGCTTCACCAAATACTTTCTTAAGTTCCCCAAGGTCTTTCTTTAAAGATATAACATCTTCAATTGTCTTCAGGAGTTTGTTTATAGAATCAATTCGCCTTTTATGAAGGGGTTCGTAATACTCCTCATACAGGGAAGAAAAATAATATTCGGGCATGTTTTCAAGTGCTGAGCTATCAAAAGTTATACATCTTTCTTCCTTCTTATATGGAATATTGTACTTATCAAGAACTCTTATGAATCCAACAAACCCCATGTTGTAGTACCAATCGTTCATACATACTCTCAGCTCCAATTTAGATCACCTCTATCATTCCAAATCCCTGATTCCTTCTAAATCCAACACCAAGCTCATATAAATCCCTTAAATCTTCAAGAGCTCCTGACAGCTTAAAAATTCCTTTCCACGCCTCTATGTACAGGAATTCTCCTTTATCAAATCCACTTATCCTTTCTTTAACCACTACCTTTTTCATATTTACAGGTTCGAACCTCAGAGGTTTTTTAATACCATATCCACGATAGTTTTTGAGTGAAATGTCAGAAATGTAGTTGAGTTCTCTTGAAAAATTCTCATCCCTGATGCTTAAAGGTTTTCCTGATTTATCCTTTATGTGTATTGGGGATAATGTCTTAAAAACCACTGTTTCATCACCTATAACTTTTTGAGGAAGGAGGGTGATTTTCTTCAAATCTAGTTTTTCTTCTCTGTAGCTGAAGGTATTTAACCTTTTCAAACCATTGTATACATTGATCAGAATTTTTGGATCAGGAGAGCTAAAAAACCATCTTACATTACCTTCAAACTGTATTCTTTCATCATCTATTTTTGGATTCTTCAGCAACACAGCAAATGTATAGCTCTTCGTCGCTTTGTTCTTCTTATCATCTCCATAAATGAACAATTTCCTGTAGAGAATTTCATCTTCTTTCTTCAAAATATCTTTTATCATGCTGACAAAAATTATGCGGTATGATACGGGCAGATCTTTAGTTTCAAACTCACAAAGAAATCTCATTTCAACTCGCCCCTTTTGAAAATTCACACCATTTTCATTCTACTATGGTTATTCACGGGATACAAAATTTTACAACCTACATATTATTGACCCATAGTGTTACTCATTAATCGCTCGCTCTTTTAACGTAAAGAAAGCAACAATAGCAACAATCTTAGCAATGAACCATAGTATTACACCAATAAAGACAATTACAAGGACAGCGCTCCATTTGTAAAGACTTGCCGCTGTGTTGAAAGTATTTACTCTAACAGCAAGCAAATGATAGGTTTTAACGAATAAAATATAATGAAATAACTGCAATGCCTGTACATCTAATGGCAACCGACAAATCAGCTTAAAAACCTATGGTGATTATTATTTGCAGATAAAAAAACACTAGAATTACATTCAAAATAACTGCGATTAAGAAATAGTTGAATATTCCGCTTTCACCTGTAGCCTTGGAGATCTCGTTAACACCCACGAGAAAAAGCGCAATTCCAATGATACTAAAAACCATGTTGGGAAAAGAGAAAGTAAAGTAAATAACCTTCCAAGCCCTACCAAAATCCTACTTTGTTTCATAAAAATCTGATCTTTCAAGTAACAACAACCTTAATTCTATTGGATCAATCTACTCATTGGTATGATATATTTCCCTTTTAAATTCATATCAGCAGGACTTCGCTTTGATTCTCCCGAAGAAGATTATAGCACTTTAGTATTGTTCAATATGGAAAACATATTAGGAGGGATTGGAGTAGCTGAAAAGAAGTGAAGAAGAGTGGTTAAAATTTGCTTTTGAAGTATAACGGGTTTATGGATTGTTGAAATTTCACTTTCGTGTTAAGTATTTTGTCGAGTTACAAAAAGTTAAAACAAAAAAGTGGAGCCTTCTGGCTCCGCCTTTTACATTGTACCGTAACCCCTAAATAATTTCTCTCAATGGCTCCAGCGACAGGACTGGAACCACCCAGTTAATAGCCGCTCTATCGAAAATACTCAGTTATGACGCGGAGAGCTCGCTATTGTCTCGCAAAATGTGATTTAAGTTTGGTAGTAAAGGCTCGTTATCAGCGAGATTCCCAGATGCGGATCAGGGATCTATACTGTCCAAGAAAAGTTTCACAGCATTCTGAAGAGCTCATCTGGGATAACCATTGCCACCTCGGAAACATCTTGCGATATGATCAAAATCCTGGCTTTATTTTTTACGAGTGAATCACACTTTCGAGCTAATCAAAGTATTACCTTTTTTCAGCATTTTGTTTCCTCTTGTAACCCTTTTTCTTTAGCTTTTTCAAAACAAAATCTTTGATCCCCTCTGCTATTTCCACTGCGCTATGGGCTTCCTCAACATCTGGAAAGTAGAAATCATCTGGATATCTTATCTCTACAGCGTAGTCAGTTAGAGCAACTACATCCACTCTGTTCAGATTTTTGAAATCCGGATCAAGCTCTGAACACAAAGCAATGAGATATGCTATATCGTGTGTGCGGGGTATTTCCTCACCGTTGAAAATGAGAAAAGCTTTCAGATATTTCTCAGCGCACTGTTGCGCGTGAAAACACACTGCATCTGTTACAGGCTCATCTGTTTCGAGTTCATCCTTGGCGACTTTCAGGTCGTTGTCCGCTTTTAGGATCCATTTCCTTACCGTATCCTCGTTCAAAGATCCACACCCTCCTTGAGAGCGTAATGAACAAGGTATCCAACATCGTTTTTCTTTCTCTCCATCTCGTTTGCCGTTTGCAGGATGATGTCACTGAGAATTCTGTAGCGTGCAAGTTCCATCCTTATGAGCGCGGTTATCTCCCTCTTGATCTTTCTGCTTAGAGAACCTTCTACGATCACGAGCACATCCCAGTCGCTGTCTTCTCTACTTTCTCCTCTCGCGCGTGAACCAAAGAGCACCATTCTCCTGCATTTTAAGTTGTATTTTCCCAGCATGTCTGAGATCACATTTTTGATGATCCTTCTTGCTTTCTCATCAGTGATTTGCGAAGCTTTCATGAAATTCACTCCTTCCTGATGATCCCTATCCCTATTAGTTCAAATGCTTACATGATGGTATCTTCATCGGCGTTTCTTAAATAAAATGAAATCCCATATCATTGTATATAGTAACCCTTATTCATCATCTCCTGGATAACCTCTTCTCTCGATAAAGGATCTTCACTGCCTTGATAACATAAACCTCCACACATGAACGTGAGAAAGTTGTCTAACAGACCATCTATTTACCCTCTCAAAAATATGGGTTTTTGTATGGTAGCGGAGGATGACTCGGTTGATTCAGTCATAAAAGAAAAGAGTCGTATGAACGCAGATTTTCAATGAAGTGTGCAAACACACAGATCAGATTCAGAGATTTTTCAATGATGTCTTTAAATTCCTCTACCGATATACCTAGAGTATTTTTGGAAGGTTTTTAATGTGAAATGCTGTATATCTCCCATTTGGGTGTTTGTAAAAACACACATGACCTCCCTTCTGCCTAACGCGTTGAAAACCTAAGACAAACAGAACTTTTTCCATAGTTTTTGGATCAACTATTGGAATATAACTCACTCTTTCACCTCTATCACTTCAAGGGCCACAAATTCTAAATCTTCAACTTCTTCTTTCGCCTCCTTTAATACGAGCTCAAGCATCTCTTTTAAATTTCTTCTCACCTCTTCTATAGAATCCTCCACAGTATGAACTCCTGGCACATTGGGAACTATTCCGATATATTGCCTTGTTTCAGGATTATACTCAATGATAGCTGTAAACGTTTTTCTCACGATTTGCGCTTCGCCTTATAAGCTTTAATTCACTGGTAGTATTATATCGTAGGATTTCCATCTCCTCTAAAATTCGATAAAAACGTAATTCGCAGATGTGGGGCCAAAGACCTTCCATGAATCAGGTTATTTCGCATGTTCATAATTTGTTTTCAAGGAACTTTCAGATATTTCCCCTTACCTTCTCAGAACCTGGCCGCTTCACCCAGTTCATTCCAAAGCTCGAAAAACTCCCGTCATATGGATCTTTCAAGATCAACCGATATTGTATCCACGTCGCTTCCTTCAGCTTATTCACTCCTACTTTGCGAGCTCTTCAAGTTCAAATATCACAAAGAGATCTATAAAAAGCAAGCTCATTTTATCTAACTTTCTGTTACCTGTGTTGCAACTGTTTAGAACTGTTACAGGTGTTAGCGTGCAAAATTGTATTGAAACCTTCATGCTTGGCGAACAAAAACCGCTGGTTAAGCAGCCAGGAGATCGGCCAGGAGATTTTCTGCGAATCTCAGACAGCGCCAAATATCAGCGTCCTGAAGGTATGTTGTTGAATCAAGCTAACACCTGAAAGCGTTTGAAGTTTTTCATGTAACGCTCAAATCTATGATTTCTCCATCCCCCATTTTTATGGCAACGGGAAGATTTTCTAAGGGATCGGGCTTTTCGTAATAGCACGTGTCCCTGCTGCCTATTGTATAAAGCTTTATAGCCTCTTGCTTTGAAAAGCCCATCTTCATGGCAGCTTCAATGCCATATCTGGGATCATGCGGCGAGACTGGTGCATCGGAGGAAAACCAAATTTGGTATCCCACATCGTGCATCATTTTGTAGGGATATGGATGTGCGTCTGTTTTTATGTACTTGAAGAGCGGCTCATCTTCAAAACGAAAATGAGGCTGGACAGAAAATTTCGTTTCTTTTAGCTTCGATAGGGCGAAATCCGAAACGAACTGAGCATGAATGACCCTGTTTCCCGGGTACCTTTCAAGATACGGAGCGAGAAAGTCAAGCGCTGCGTCTCCGATTGCGTGTATGCACACTTCAATCTCATGCTCTTTTCCAAAACGCAGGATCTTTTCAAGAGTTTGGCCGTCAAGCAAAAGCTCCCCTCGCTCTTTCGTGTCAAGGTAAGGCCGATGCATGCAAGCGGTTCTTGCACCCAAGGAACCATCTGCGAATAGCTTTATAGCGCCGATGTAAACCCTTTCTGTGAGCTTTCCGAACATTTCAGGTTTTGGATCTTTCGTTGACAGCTTTTCATAGATCCTTATCCTGGCTTTCCTCAAAATGGATACAAGCTCATTAAAACTCATTCCTTTCCAGTCCACGCTATGAACATAACTCACGCCAAACCTGAAAAGCTCTTTTTCGGCTTGCTTTAGCGCTTTCTCGTAGAATTTTACCTCGAATAGGTCGTAGAGAACTTTCATTTCCTGTTCCTTCAATACGTTTTTGTGGATTCCCAGACGCTGTTTGGCCGCGTCATTTATGATTGCCATGTGGCCACATCTTCTCACAAGGAGCACTGGGTAGGAAACCGAATTTATGAGCTCAAGAGGCGGTATCTCAGTCCAGCCACGTGCAAAGAGGAAAGAAGATTCTTCCCTTAGGAGCTGCCGGAGATCCTCTTTTTCAAGGTCGTGTGTGAGGAGTTCCACTCCAAGTGCGAGGATATGAAGGTGGGTGTCCACAAAGCAGGGAAAAGCGTAAAGACCCCTGAAAATTTCACTTGTCACAGGATCCCCTCCTTTTTCTGAAAAATCTTCTTCCAATAACGACGAATATGTTCACCATTGGAACCCTTTCTCGATAATCCTTGTATCTCTCCCCGAACTTTTCTGAATTTCTCCTCTCATCCTCCATTACGACAAGCCCCAGAAACACTATTAGAACCGAGCCATTGACCCACTCCCGATCCCCTGAAGGAGACGGGATTCTTACTGGCTCAAGGCCAGCTTCCACGGGCTAATGCCCGGGCCACGTAGGTGCGAGTTGTACCTCACACCTACAGCGGGGGCCAATCCCGCTACTACCAGACCGCAGCCTGTATACTTCTTGTAGATGTTTATTGCCCCTACCTCATCGCGATGATACTCAAAACTACAGACTGGACATCGAAAGTTTCTATCCGATGGCTTGTATTTGTGCCCACAGACAGGGCATGTCTGAGAGGTATTCTCTTCTGAAATGTATTTGATTTTTATCCCTGCTAGTGCTGCTTTGTACTCGATCAAATTTGCTATGCGTCTAAAAATCCATCCGTGTATCTTCTGATTGGCTTTTTTGT
>Ga0190361_1000428_pt1 | contig 16898 bp, 13 predicted proteins | sample 48721845_MG_FD_161273 | JGI IMG/M metagenome (GOLD analysis project Ga0190361, IMG submission 161273) | Hydrothermal vent microbial mat bacterial communities from Southern Trench, Guaymas Basin, Mexico - 4872-18-4-5_MG | ecosystem: Environmental > Aquatic > Marine > Hydrothermal vents >...
AAATTAAATGGCCAAATTTCCTGACATTGAAAGAAAGGTATGTTCTTTCTGCGGCAAGGATCACACAAAAGTAAGGAAGATGGTCGCTGGACCTGGAGGGGTTTTCATCTGTGACGAGTGTGTAGAGCTATGCAGCGATATAATGTTCGGGGAAGAAACAAGAGTTCCTTCCCTTGATCTTGAGAACCTTCCAAAACCCGCCGATATAAAAGCTTTTCTCGATCAGTATGTTATTGGTCAGGAATACGCAAAAAAAATACTTTCAGTGGCCGTTTATAATCACTATAAAAGGATTAATCACCTCAAAACAGCTCCCCAGGATGATGTAGAGCTTGAGAAAAGTAATATTTTATTAATTGGTCCCACAGGAAGTGGAAAAACCCTTCTTGCTCAAACCCTTGCAAAAAAGTTAAACGTACCTTTTACAATAGCAGATGCCACTACTCTCACAGAAGCGGGTTATGTGGGTGAAGATGTTGAAAATATATTGCTAAAGTTAATACAAAATGCCGGCGATGACATAGCCAAAGCTGAGCTCGGAATAATATATATAGATGAAATAGATAAAATATCCCGCAAAAGCGAAAACCCATCAATTACAAGAGATGTATCCGGCGAAGGTGTGCAACAGGCACTCCTGAAAATAATCGAAGGCACTGTGGCATCGGTACCACCTCAGGGTGGAAGGAAACACCCGCACCAGGAAATGATAAAAATCGATACACGAAATATACTTTTTATATGTGGTGGTGCATTTGTGGGACTTGATAAAATTGTTGAGAGAAGGATCTCAAATAAAACTATAGGTTTTGGAGCTGATATTAAATCTCAGAAGGAGAAAAAACTCGACGAGCTCCTCAAGAATGTTCACCCAACTGACCTTATAAAGTATGGGCTTATACCCGAGTTTGTCGGAAGACTCCCGATAATCGCACCTCTCCATGAACTTGACGAAGAAGCGCTAAAAAGGATACTGGTTGAACCCAAAAATGCCCTGATAAAACAGTATAAAAAGATGTTTGAAATCGAAGGGGTTGAACTTGAATTCACGCCAGAAGCCATTGAGGAAATAGCAAGGGAATCGATAAAAAGAAAGACTGGAGCAAGAGGCTTAAAATCCATCATCGAAACAATAATGATGGAACTCATGTTTGAGATCCCTTCGAGAAAGGATGTTTCCAAAATTGTGATAACAAAAGAGGTTATAAAAAATCAGAAGCACCCACTAACCGTTTCTGTAGAAGATCAAAAAACCGCAGAAGAAAAATCTGCTTAAATAAATGAACGAATGTTGAATTTTCTGAAAAATAGAAATCCGAATGCAAAATAGAATTAAAAATGTTGCAGTGCCGGCGAACTTCGAATAAGCTAAATTAATATTGTTTGATTTTTCTGTGTTTGGTAATAATTTTTGTTTTACTATAATCAAAACTCAAAGTTCTACATAATAAATCAATTTATAAAGTGAGGTAAAAATGAAACCTGGAATAAAGATACTCATACTGATACTTGTAGTAATTTTTATCATCATTGGAATATTTGTTGGTTCAAGGATCTGGTTAAATTATGCGTGGTTTCAAAAGCTTGGATATGAACAGGTCTATACAAAGATACTGTGGACAAAAATAGAGCTCTGGTTCACCTTTTTCATAATTTTCCTGGCATTCGCCGGTATCAACATTCTTACTGCATTCAGAAAAGGTGGCATTCAGAGCTTTCAAATCCAACAGGCAGGGGTTCCAGTTACAATAAATAAAAAGGTAGGAGCAATTGTTGCGCTGATTGCACTGCTGATTCTTGGCTTAATAATGGCCAGAAATGCCAGTGCAAAGTGGGAACTCGTTCTCCGCTTCTTACATAAAACCGATTTTAACACACAGGACCCTCTCTTTGGAAGAGACTTCTCTTTCTATGTTTTTACGTTCCCCCTATACCTGTTTCTTAAATCATGGGCACTTGGAACTGTTATACTTACAATCATCGCTGTAGGATTCCTGTACCTCATTGCAGGCAAGGTGAGTTTTACACCAGGAGGAGTAACGGTAAGCGACCAGGTAAAGAAACACATCCTTTTCCTCGTCATGCTTATAGCAATAATTATTGCATGGAACTACTGGCTGAAGATGTTTCAACTTCTATTCAGCAAGAGGGGATTGATATTTGGGGCCGGATTTACAGATATAAAGGTTGTTCGCCCAATGTACTTTCTTATGATAGCTCTATCCCTGTTTACTGCATATCTTGTTTATCGCGGTTATAAACAGGCAAAGTTCAAACTACCATTAATAGGATACGGGGTTCTTATTGGCGGTGCTATTCTTCTTACAGGAATAGTGCCGGGAATTGTTCAGCAACTTGTTGTTAAACCAAACGAGCTCGTAAAAGAACTGCCGTACATTAAGTACAACATTGATTACACAAGGATAGCCTACAATCTCGATAAGATTGAGAAAAAACCATTCCCCGTCTCAGATACACTCACAGCAGAAGACTTTATCGAAAAACAGAACATAACAAGAAACATAAGGCTCTGGGATCATCGCCCACTTAAATCTACATTCTCACAGCTACAGGAATTCAGACTCTACTATGATTTTTACGATGTTGATGTGGACAGGTACGATTTTAACGGAGATTACAGGCAGGTCATGCTTTCGGCAAGAGAGATAAACTACAATGAAATACCTCCTGAAGCGAAAACCTGGGTTAATGAGAGACTTCAGTTCACACATGGATACGGAGTTGTAATGGCTCCTGTAAATGAGGTCGGGGAAGAAGGGCTCCCCAATCTTATAATAAAAGACATACCGCCAAAGATTTCTGTTCCACTCAAGCTCGATCGACCTGAAATCTACTACGGAGAAGAAACCTCTAACTACGTAATTGTTAACACAAAGTTGGAAGAGTTTGACTATCCAAAGGGAGACAAAAACGTAACAACTCGATATCAGGGAACGGGCGGCATCCCGATCAAAAACAGTTTCAGACGGTTCCTGATTACCCTGAGGTTGAAAAGCATTGAGATCCTGTTTACCAACTACATAAACCCGGATAGCCGATTGATGCTGTACAGAAACATCCACGAAAGAGTACCAAAAATTGCACCATTTTTCAACTATGATCCAGATCCATACATAGTTATCAATGACGGAAAGCTTTTCTGGATAATGGACGCATACACCACAACCGATAAGATTCCATATTCACAACCATATGAAAACAGATACAATTATATAAGAAATCCGGTAAAAATTACCGTAGATGCCTATACTGGAAATGTGAAATTCTATGTGATAGATAAAACGGATCCTTTAATTCAAACCTATATGAAAATTTTCCCCACCCTGTTCACTGACTTTAAAGAAATGGACGAGGGTCTCAAAAGGCATATAAGATATCCGATGGAACTTTTCTCTGTCCAGGCAAATCTCTACACAACATATCATATGACAGACCCCCAGGTATTCTACAACAAAGAGGATAAATGGACCATACCACGGGAGATATATGGTGAAACAGAAACTACAATGATCCCGTACTATATTATAATCAAGTTCCCAGAGGATAATGATAAGGAAAAGTTTTCACTTATCCTTCCATTTACCCCTATAAACAAGAACAACATGCTTGCCTGGATGGCAGCAATCTGCGACCTTGAAGATTATGGGAAGATCATCGAATATACATTCCCCAAAGAAAAACTCGTTTATGGGCCTCTTCAGATAGAATCACGTATTGATCAGAATGCAGAGATAAGCCAGTTATTCACTCTCTGGGGCCAGAAGGGATCAAAGGTCATCAGAGGAAACCTGCTTGTAATACCCGTGGAACAATCAATAATTTACGTTGAACCCATTTACCTGCGAGCAGAACAGAGTGAACTACCGGAGCTCAAGAGAGTAATAGTAGGATATAAGGATAATATAGAGATAGGCATCACCCTTGAAGATGCTCTCCGCAGGATTTTTGGAAGAGCTGAAGCTGAAAAGCTACCCCCTGCAGAGGAAAAAACAAGAGAATCCATATTTATGCCAATTGAAGATATGATAAGACAGGCCCTAAGACTGTACAATGAAGCCCAGGAGGATCTGAGAAAGGGTGATTTTGCCGGCTACGGAAAGAAGATAAAAGAGCTTGAGCAAACACTCAATATCATGGCCGAAAAAACAGGTTTAAAATAAGGTTATCTGTGAATCTTTAAAAAATATAATTAAATGTTCAGGAAAAAGAAGCCGGCAGAACACTGCCGGCTTTTATATACCATCAGGTCAAAAAATTTAAAACCCTTATTATTAATAATTCTCCAAATAAATAAAACAACCCATAACTACCCAATAATAAAAAATCTTACCGTGATTTGAGGTAATCTTCTCTCGGAGGGGAAAATGCTTCGATAATTTCAACTTCTTCAAGGGCTTTTGCCCCATGACTCGTATTGGAGGGGATACTCCAGCTGTCCCCGGGAGTCATAATATACTCCCTGCCATCAACAGCAAGCAGAAGCCTTCCCCGAAGCAGGTATCCTGTCTGTTCATTCTGGTGACTGTGTTGAGGAATCTCACTATTTTTCAGTATGGTAAACTTCACAAGATGATTTTTCTCCCCCCATGCAAGATTTTCTCTGAAAACCCCCTCAAGCATCTCTTTTTTTTCAGCCTCATTAACCCTTACAATCATCATATAAAATCTCCTATCTTTAGTAATTCTGTACATCTATGTGAAAAAATAATCTAACTGAAAAAATGTTTGAAAAAAAGCATATTTTTTGATAATTTCATTTGTAAACATATGGGAGGGAAATATGGCAGAATCTGATAGATATTTAAAAGGAACATGGACTGCATTAATTACTCCTTTTACAGAGGACAATAAAGTAGATTATGAAGGGCTTGAGAAGAATATCCAATTCCAGATAGAAGAAGGTATAACCGGAATACTTCCAGTGGGTACGACAGGAGAATCTCCAACATTGAGTCCTGAAGAACACGACCAGGTAATCCAAAAATCCTACGAGTTTGCCGGTAGAAAATGTGAAATACTTGCCGGTACGGGCAGTAACTCCACAAAAGAAGCAATCGAGCATACAAAAAACGCCGTTGAAACAGGCATAGAAAAAGTTCTGCTAATAGATTGCTACTATAATGGACCCTCGAGTTTTGAATTGAGAGAATATTACTATAGCGTAATTCTAAAAGAGTTTCCGGAAGTAAAAATTGTACTCTATGTCATACCAGGCAGAACTGGTACAGCGATCCTTCCCGAGGATATAGCAATTCTATCTGCAGAATATGGCAGAGTAATAGGGATTAAAGAAGCTACCGGTGATATAGAAAGGATGAAACGTGAAAGGAAGCTCATGCCGGATATGAGCATACTTTCCGGTGATGATGACATTACCTTCAAAATAATGAAAGATCCCGATATTAAAGCCTCGGGAGTAATATCAGTAATCTCAAATATAGCTCCCGGTGCGGTTTCGCGTATGGTTAACCTGATGCTTGAAGGTAAAACCGAAGAAGCGAAGAAGTTAGAAGAAAAATTAAAACCGCTCTTCTCCATTGTAACGGTTAAGGCAAAATCGAAAAGAAAACTTTCCGACGGAACTGAAGTCGAGGTGATTGACAAATACAGAAATCCACTTGCCATTAAGACCGTAATGAATGCTCTGGGAATGCCTGCCGGATTTCCCAGAATGCCAATAGGTAAAATGCAGAAAGAGGGAATTCAGGTCGTAAAGGATGCCCTTTTCAAGGTTTGGAGAGAATCACCTGAAATTCTCGAACCAGTCGGCAAGTTCTATAATGTTGACATTGAGGAAAGACTCAACAGCGAGAAAGTGTGGGAAATGCTCACTGCACAAACATAATTTTGCCATATTAAGCATAAAATTTGCTTGCCGCATTTTTTGTTATTTAAATATACTTACTGCATTATCCACAATACGACAAAATTGAAGCTGGGGCTTCTGGGTTTTAATCTTAGGTATATAATTATTGTAGTAGCATAAAAACCCTGATACATATCTTTTAACTCTTATCTGTTAATAAAACCCTTAAAAGCTCCTGATTTCAGAGCTGATATTCATAGTAGATGAATCGAAGCCCATACTGCCAAAAATATTTAAACAGATACCCATGGTACCTCGATATTTCTTATAGTGTTTCAACGCTGTGCTGGTAAGGAGAGTTATTTGAAACAGTTCAATCGCGAAGAAAGAAAGGTCTTATTTTTTGCCAATTCTGGACATTTTCTTACCCATTTTACAGTTCTTATTTTTCCTGCTATCGTTACTCCACTGATGAAGGAGTTTTCTCTCCCTCTTGACAGGGTTTTAAAAATTAGTTTTTTGATGTATTTATTCTATGGTCTTGGATCCTTGCCATGGGGGCTAATATCAGACAGGATAAGCGCTAAACTAAGTTTCAACATCTTTTTCTACGGGGTGGGAATAACCTCCATTCTCTGTTTCTTTTCAAAGTCTTCCACCCAGCTTCAGTTTTCCCTTCTTTCCATTGGAATATTCCTCAGTCTCTACCACCCTGCTGGAGTGGGATTAATATCAAAGTCCATTAGAACAGCAAAAAGGGGTACCGCACTCGGTAGAAATGGAATCTTTGGAAGTGCAGGAATTGCCTCTGCACCTTTTATCTCAGGTCTCATCAACTTTTTCATAGGATGGAGATATGTGTATCTATTTTTTGGAATAATTTCCATCATCCTTGCAGTACTAATTAATTTCATGAAGCTCGAAGAACAGAATATAGAAGACAACACAACTTCGGGAATATCATACAATAAAAAAACCGACACTGTAATCCCATTTATTCTTCTCTGTATTTCAATGGCACTGGCAGGTTTTGTTTACCGTGGCCAGACCCTCATTCTACCGGTTTATTTTGAAAAGAAGGTTCCTTTTTTATACGAAGCTATAAAGAACATCAACTTTTTTGCCTACAGTGGCAGTAAAAACCTCTCGGCAACTATCCTGGCCTCGTTTGTATACTTCATCAGTATATTTGGCCAAATACTTGGAGGTAAGGTGGCAGACAGGTTTGACCTGAGATACGCCTATACGTACTTTTTTATATTTTCCTTTCCCTTTATTGTGGGCATGTATTTTGCAGAAAATGTTTCTCTATTTATTTCTGCGGTAATGTTCATTCTCTTTTCTGTCGGGATGCAGCCAGTGGAAAACTCACTGATAGCATATTTTGTTCCCAAAAAATGGAGAAACACAAGTTATGGGATTAAGTTTATTCTAACATTTGGGGTAAGTTCATTTGTCGTTTACCCCATTGGATTTTTCGAGCGAAATTACGGCTTATCATCCGTTTTCCTGCTTTTCAGCCTGATAGTGGTGCTCCTAATCGTAAATAATTTTGTCCTTATTGCTTATACAGGAAGAAAACGTCGCAAATAGCCGATTTATAAGAGCTCTATACCTTCTTATAATTGAATAAATCTCGAGCTTTCAGAAAAATAGAAATTCTAACGCGAAATTGGATTAAAGATACTCCATATTCACTTTGCTTTTTTATTACCCAGGCTCTCCATCAACCTGATAGAGCTTTTACTTGCCCATTCCCTTGGACCAATCGCAACCCCTACTACCTCGCCCTCCGGATTGATTATGTAGGTTGTGGGAATACCTCTTACCGAATATCTCATTGCTATTTCGCCAGTCCGATCAATATATACAGGAAAGTTTATAGAGTTTTTCTTCATAAACTTTTTTACAGTTGCAGCATCTTCCCTGATGTCGATGGCCATTACAGTAAAATCTTTATGCTTCAGTGATTCGTAAAGCTTCTGTATATCCTGTACCTCTGAACGACAGGGTCCACACCATGTAGCCCAGAAATTAAGGAAAACTACCTTTCCCTTCATATCTGAGAGCGAAACCTCCCTGCCATCAAGGGAGGCAATAGTAAAATCCGGAGCCACTATTCTATCTTTTATCTTTACTATCCCGAGTTCTGCATAATAATCTGTTTCCTCAGCAAGGGCAAAAGCAGTAATAAACAAAAAGAAACTCAGTATAATTAACAAGAGTTGTGCTAAACTTATCTTCATCTATTATCTGTTCCTGAATTATCATACAATTCAAATAATTTAAGCCATGCCCCTTTCCAAATCAATACAAATATTCTCAAAATTCTCAATAAATTGATTTATCGATTTTCCTTTCAGGGTCTCCTTCATGTACCTGCTGACCAACATATATCCAATGAAGTACCCTATTCTGTGAGGAAGTCCCTCCACATTACCGTGAAATATATCTCCCCCCCTCTTTGCATATGAAATTGCATCGTAAAAGTACTGGCCAATTTTTGAGCTCAACATATTATAATCTGATCTATGCATGAAAAGATACCCATAATCGGGAAGCCCTGGATAAACCTCCCTCGAGAAACATATAGCTATCCCCTCCTTTATAATTCTTCTCAGAGGATTATTTTCATCTCCGTAAAGCTTATTCAGGACAAGGTGACAGTATTCATGTGCCATCATCACAGGGTAATCCGTAAACTTTTTGAATCTTTCCAGCCCTACACAGATCACATAATCGTCTTTGAACCTTACCACACACATATCTGGACTGAAAAAACCAATAAATATGTATACATTACACATACCCTTAAGCGGAAATATATTTCTTGACCTGAGAATACTTTCCCGTGTAGCTTCTTCAAGGTCATAGAGTTTTACTGCTTCTTCCAGATGGGAATAATCTGAAGCCTTTATATCATTAACACGATCCCTGATATTTTGAATCGTATAGCCCTGATAATTAAACCAGAAATTATCTAAAAAATCCTTATGTTTCAGATAATAGTATTCCCTGAAAGCCTTCCACTTATTCTTTTCCATATGGATTGCATTTAAAAAAATGAAAAAATCCCTATAGAGGCAATTGATCCTCATTTTTTTATTTTCTTTCAGATTTTTCTATGACTTCTCCAAACAATCTGCCCTGATAGGTGTTAAGGCGCCTAAACATCCCGTTAATTTTATCCAGCACTTTCTGCTTCTCTAGACTCCATTCCGGTGCAATAAGCACCTCTCGAGGGGCATCTGAAACAAGTCTCTGAATAACAACCTGCGGGTTTATCCTCTCCAGGAACTTTACACCATATCCCACATATTCATCAAGTGTAAGCAACTCAAGTCTTCCTTCCATGTACCATTTTTCAAATACAGAGCCTTTCAGAACAGTAAGATTATGCAATTTCAATCCATCCAGAGGAAGATTGGCAATTTTTTCAGCGGTATAAAGAATCTCTTTCTCACCTTCACCAGGAAGTCCTATTATTACATGTGCCGAAACAAGAAGCCCGGCTTTTTTTGACTCAACAACTGCAATCTCAAAATCACGATAGGTATGCCTCCTATTGATTAGCTCGAGTGTTCTGTCATTTGCCGATTGCAGTCCATACTCGACCCATACATCAAGACCTTTCTCCTTATAAGAAGCAAGAAGTTCGATTTTCTCTCTGTCAATACAGTCAGGTCTGGTACCAACCGCAATTGCAACGGCTCCCTCACAATCCAGAGCATGATCATAAACCTGCTTGAGTCTATCTACACTGCCGTATGTATTGGTATAAGCCTGAAAATAAACAATATACCCTTCTGCTCTGTACCTCCTCTTTGCTATCTCCCTCCCCTTCTCTATCTGGTCTTTAATATCAGTAACATTCCCCCTAGCAACCCATGAGCCTCCTGGAGAGCAATAATAACATCCTTTCCTGCTGAGAGTTCCATCCCTGTTGGGACAACTGAAACCAGCATCAATGGAGATCCTGTAAACCCTTTTACCATACCTTTCTCTCAGATATTCTGAAAATCGTCTGTAGTACAATTCCAAAATCCACCGGTTAACAAAATTATGCCAAATTAATCAGTAATCTCGACTTTTAAAATTGATTATCTTATAATAACTATAAGGAAAAAATTTCAAATCAACAAGTCCATATCTCAGGACATCGACAAGATGGTCGGAAACGGCGAAAATATAGTGATCCTTGACTTTGGCTCACAGTATACACAACTAATTGCAAGGAAAACAAGAGAGCTGGGTGTATACTCGGAGATACTTCCATATAATTCACCCATAGATAAAATTCTCGAATTAAAACCCGGGGGCCTAATACTATCTGGAGGCCCTCAATCGGTCTACGATGAAGGAGCCCCACTCCTGAACAGAGACATCCTCAACCTCGGCATACCGATACTTGGCATATGCTACGGTCTTCAGGTTATGTGTCATGTTCTAGGAGGAACTGTCGTGGCCACACAGAAGCGAGAGTATGGCCGGGCCAAGTTAACAATAGTTAACAATTCGGATTTATTCAGAGGATTCAATAATGGCGAAAAAATCGATGTATGGATGAGCCATGCGGATAGTGTCGAGGTTATCCCCAAAGGTTTCAAAACTACAGGTTCAACCGAAAACTGTGTTCACGGTGCTATTTCTAATCCAGAAAAAAAGTTATTCGGTGTTCAGTTTCATCCAGAGGTGCACCATACAGAAAGAGGAATAGAAATTCTCAAAAATTTTATTTTTAATATATGCAAACTTGAAAAAAACTGGGACATGGGTTCATTTATACAGAGGGAGATAGAAAAGATCAGATCCACCGTGGACAATAAAAAAGTAATATGTGCCCTGTCAGGTGGTGTGGACTCTTCTGTGGTAGCTGTCCTCCTCGGGAAAGCGATAGGAAAAAATACAAAAGCTGTGTTCATTAATAATGGTCTTTTGAGAAAAAACGAAGCAGAGGAGGTCATAAGCGTATTCAGCAGCGGCTTTGAGTTTGATTTTATATATGCAGATTGCAGTGAAAGATTCCTCAATGCCCTGAGAGGAGTAAAAGACCCGGAGAAAAAGCGGAAAATAATAGGACACGAGTTTATAAAGATATTTGAAGAAAAGGCAAGGGAGCTTGGAGAAATTGAATACCTTGCCCAGGGAACTCTATATCCTGATGTGATCGAATCTGTTTCTCAAAAAGGACCATCCGCTACAATCAAAACCCATCATAACGTAGGCGGACTCCCCGAAAAAATGAACCTGAAACTTATCGAACCATTAAGGGAGTTATTCAAAGATGAGGTAAGAAAACTGGGTTCAGAGCTAGGAATTCCTGAAAAACTTATCAAGAGACACCCATTCCCCGGGCCTGGTCTTGCCATCAGAATAATCGGTGAAGTTACGCAGGAAAGACTCAATATCCTGAGAGAGGCAGACCAGATAATCATAGAAGAGATAAAAAATGCCAGATTATATGATGAAATATGGCAGGCCTTTGGTGTTCTATTACCGATAAAGAGTGTAGGGGTTATGGGAGATAATAGAACATACGAAAATGTATGTGTACTGAGAGCAGTTTCATCGGTTGATGGTATGACAGCTGACTGGTATAGATTACCCTACGATGTTCTTGATAAAATCTCAACCAGGATCATAAATGAGGTAACAGGTATTAACAGGGTGGTTTTTGATATTTCTTCAAAACCGCCCGCTACAATAGAGTGGGAATAAGATTAATGAAATACTACTACGAGCTTTTAAATCTCAAAGAGGGTGCTAATAAGGACGATATAGTAAAGGCCTTCAGGAAACTTGCCAAGAGGTATCATCCCGATATATCAAATAACCATGAACATTTCATCCAAATACTGAATGCATATCATGTACTGATCTCCCAGTTTATAAACCACAAAAAACCGGTTTTGAAAAAAAATACAGATGAGAAACCTACCCCCGTTATAATACCAAAATCCAGGGTAAAGTTCGCCATTTCACTTGAAGACATAGCCGAAATGGGTATATTTATTCATGGAAAAGTCAGGCGTGGGAGCGTTTTTTTAAATCCAAAAGGTTACGATATAATAATAGAGGTTACCCAGGATGAGATTAAAAGAGGGGCACTGGCAGTAGCCGATGTTCCGGCAAGAGTTATCTGTCCACTGTGCAGGGGAGATAGAAAAAGATGCACCTTGTGTTCCGATAGGGGACATATCACAAAGGCAGTGGAGGTGGGTATAAAAATCCCAGAAAAAATCAGGGATGGTGAAGTATTTAAAGTTCCTTTAAAAAAAACGCTTAATGGGAAGTATGCATATTTTTTCAAGAACGAGCTGGCTGTAAAGATCAACATTATAAGGCATGTCTATGGAAGATAGGCACCAGAGTCCGAAAAAAACAAAAACCACGGGTGAGAAAAAGCAAAGATTGGGGTTTTTTCAGAGACTTTTTGGAAGCCCTGAGGAAGCGGCAAAGAGAAGAATTATAAAAGCACTCAAAAAAGAACTCGCCTCGGCAAAAATAGACCTGTATAAAATCAAAAAAGATATAATCTCACCTTCAATAGCAAAAATTCTATTTGAGATTTATAAGTTAACAAATCCTTTTTCAAAACTAATACAGTACGACGAAAAATCCAGAAGACTATCTCCCTCTTTTGAAGAACATTTCATCATGAGCTTTCACAACGAAAAAGCAAAGGATGCCTACTCAAAGCTAAATGAGGAATACATTAAAAAATTGATAAGAGAAAAAGGACCAAAAAGGGCAAAGATCGAATTAGACACTCTGCTAAACGATTATTTTGACCAGTTTGATAAAGAAACAATAAACAGAATTAACTATTCGTATTCAAATTTCCTTAACTTCGTGAGATTTACCAAATACGATTTTTACCCTCTTCTGAGGGAGTTCGATCCGTCTCTGGAAGAGGGAAACTTTCTGAAGAAACCCTCGTTTGGGTATGCGATTGGATCATTACTTAAAGAGGACCTAGTAAAATTAAATAATCTGCTTTACTCCTTCAAAGTGGATGACTCAATAGACAGGGGCGTTCAGGTTTTTGAAAACCTTCACGGTGTAAGGCCTATTTCCAATCCAAATCTAAATAGACTTAAAAAGATACTCGAATCTCTAAGAGAGAATCGATACATTCCTTTAATTATTCAGGCTATAAATAAATCACTGAATCCACCAAGCATTTTGAGTCCTATTACCTACGATATTTTCACTGCACACTCTGTCAGAATTAAGGGTGAGGTTTATAAAATCCAGAAGGCGACCATTAACTCCATGAAAGAAGGAGCTGTAAGAGAAATCACATCAGCTCTTTTCAACGGGAGTATCGTGGGCAGGGTTAAAAACTATTCAGAACTAAAAAACGAACAATTATCAAAACTCGGCCTGCCAACTTTTAAATATACCGAATCTTTCAATTACCTCAAGGCCTTCATCACAGACAAATATCTTCCTGGTATCAGTAAAATCATCCATGAACTCATAGTAGAAGGCATTTTTAACGATAAAGCCCTACTAACGGCGATCTCAAATAGTTACTTTGCCTTGAATGAACTGCTAAAAAAAATAGATGAAATTGATACGGATCTGGATGTGGAGGGATCAAGAGGGAATACAATAAAAAGACTTATGTTTTCAATAAGTAAAAATGAAAGTGCAAGAAAAGTACTCGAAAAAACTATAAAGGATATTAATGAGGACGTTAAACTCATCATTGATGAAGCCATACTAAATCTAAAAGATCTGGCTCTAAATATAAAAACAGTTATAGAGGATTATAAAAGTCAGAGACCCAAAATAATATCCAATATTAAGAAAATAAGGAGTCCAAACAACAGAGAGTTCATCCAGGATTTAATCAACAGTTACAAAGAAATATATCTGTTTTTCAAGCTACTCAGCATTTTTGTTCCAATAAATATTACCAAGGCTGATTTTGAGAAAAGAAAAGCCATCCTGGAGGCGAAAAAATAGCGAAAAAATATTAAATTGTTTTCACAGTCAACAAATAATGCTTAAATTAAAACCCTGCGATAAGTAAAAAAATAAACCAGGACATTAAGGAGGTATTTTATAGATGAAAAGAAAAACAAAACAACTGCTCCTCGGTATAATAATCATTCTTGTTTCAATTGTGGTAATTTATTTCAATGTAAAGGTAAGGGAAGCAAATTTTAAAACCCTCTGGCCCGCAATAATACTCATCGTGGGCATGATCCTTTATATTCTCTACTTCACTCTTAAAAGAAAGAAAAACAGGCTCATACTATTATTCCTTGCAACTTTTTTAGCCATTTCTACGGTCCCTCTTTTTGTTCTCTTGCTAACAAGCTTTGATAACATAAAGTATCTATGGCCTGGTTTTGGGTTTGCCCTTGGTATGAGTATACTCTCAATCTATTTTTACGGTAAGAAGAAAAAGTACGTTCTCACCATTTCTGTACTGATTATCTCTCTCTCACTTCTCGTCTGGATCCTTTTCGCTCTAAAATCTGAATATGGGCTCATAATAGGAGTCTCTCTTCTTATCATTGGTGCGGCATTTCTTACAAGGGGGCTAATAAAAGAACCAGAAGAAATCGCTGTACAGATCTCAGAAACTGTCGGGGAAAGCTCCAGGGAGAATCCACCTGAAGCTGATCAGTAAAATACACAAGTGGTACTGTTTTATAATATCAATCCTGAAATTTTTAAGAATTAAAATTTTCTTTGAATAATTCGGAAAAACTTCAGCAGTAGTCATCTTACTATCAATTGTTCCCGTAACTCATATGTTCGGATACAGTAAAAATTTGCGCTATAATTATATAAATAAATGTACAATAATTATTTGCTTCAAAACTATCCTGCTATTCTTCAAATAGTCGATAATAAAACGAAGGTAAAGTTTTCTGAAAAATAGAAATCCTGCTGCAAGGTAAAACTAAAAATGTTGCAGTGCCGACGAACTTCGAACAATTTATATTAATATGTGTCGATTTCTTTATCTAGTATTAATAATTTGCGTTTCATGATAAAAACTCGAAGTTCGTCCTAATAATAATTAAATCACTTTAACTGACAGGGATAAAAAATGTGCGGAATAGTAGGCTATATTGGTTCGAGGGAGGTAACTCCGGTACTTATCGATGGATTAAAAAGACTTGAGTACAGGGGTTACGATTCAGCAGGTATAGCAGTAATCAAAGACAGAAAAATAATAGTAACAAAAACAAAGGGAAAAGTTTCACAGCTTGAAAATCTGCTCAAAAACTCCAATGACAACGCTAAATGTGGTATAGCCCATACAAGGTGGGCCACCCATGGTGAACCAAACAACATAAATGCCCATCCTCACATGGATTGCAGAGAAGAAATTGCAATAGTTCACAATGGAATAATCGAAAACTACACTACCCTTAAAAAGTTCCTTCAGGAGAAGGGGCATAGTTTCAGGAGTGAGACAGACAGTGAGGTGCTGGCACATCTAATAGAAGAATATTTCAATGGGAACCTCCTTGAAGCAACCATGCTGGCACTTGCCGATGTTGAAGGCACATACGGAATTGCAGTTATTTCCTCAAAAGAACCCGATAAGCTGGTAATAGCCAGAAAAGGAAGCCCACTCATAATAGGGAAAGGCAGGAATGAGAACTTCATAGCTTCAGATGTTGCAGCAGTACTTAGATATACCAATGAGATAATCTATCTGGAAGATGGCGAGATTGCAGAAATAACCGCATCAGATATCAAAGTAAAAACGGGCAATAACATAGAGGTGAGAAAGAAAGCCCAGCAAATACTCTGGACACTGGATATGATTGAAAAAGGTGGTTTTCCCCATTTTATGTTAAAAGAAATATTCGAGCAACCGAACTCTCTCAGCAATACCATGAGGGGAAGGCTTAACCTGGAGGAAGGTACAGCAAGGCTTGATGGACTCCTCCCATATATCGATAAGTTAAAAAAGGCAAACCGTATAATAATAACAGCATGCGGTACTTCCTGGCACGCAGGGCTAATAGGAGAATATCTCATCGAAGAGATTGCAGGAATACCCGTAGAGGTGGAATATGCATCAGAGTTCAGATACAGAAGTCCGGTTATTATCGAAGGAGATGTTGTTTTTGTGATCAGTCAATCGGGAGAAACAGCAGATACACTGGGAGCATTGAGAGAAGCAAAACGCAAGGGAGCAACGGTTCTGGGCATATGTAACGTTGTGGGTAGTACCATAGCCAGGGAAGCTGATGCAGGCGTCTACATACATGCAGGTCCCGAAATAGGCGTAGCCTCAACAAAAGCATTCACATCCCAGGTAATGGTCCTTATAATGATAGCACTGATGCTCGGCAGAATGAAAACACTACCACTTGAGGTGGGAAGAAAAATTGTCAGCGCTTTAAATGAGATACCAGAACTCGTCCAGAAGGTTCTCGATCAAAACGAATCAATCAAAAGAGTAAGTCATAAGTTTTTTAAAACAAATAATGCATTATACCTTGGAAGGGGATACAACTTTCCGGTGGCTCTGGAGGGAGCGTTGAAACTTAAAGAGATAAGCTATATTCATGCAGAGGGTTATCCTGCAGCCGAGATGAAACACGGACCAATAGCCCTCATAGATAAAAATATGCCTACAGTGGTTATTGCCACCCGGGACGCTGTATATGAAAAAATAGTGAGCAATATTGAAGAAGTTAAGGCAAGAAAGGGAAGAATTCTCTCCATAGTTACAAAAGGCGACGAAAAAATTAAAGAACTTTCCGATGAGATAATCGAGGTACCGGAAACAATTACTTTTATTTCACCAATCATAAATGTTATTCCACTTCAGCTCATTTCATACCATGTAGCTGTTGAAAGGGGATGCAATGTGGATCAACCCAGAAACCTGGCAAAAAGTGTAACGGTTGAATAAACCTATTCTTCCCGATTCCCCGAGGAGATTTGTCCAAAAAATTATTCTTCAGTACGACTTTCGATCTTTCTAAGTAAAATACAAATTATTGATAAATCATCGAGAAATCAGGCGGTATCTAATTTAAACTGTTCTCGGTTCGCTGGTAATGTAATCTTCTTGTGTCTAGCG
>Ga0190361_1000429_pt1 | contig 16872 bp, 12 predicted proteins | sample 48721845_MG_FD_161273 | JGI IMG/M metagenome (GOLD analysis project Ga0190361, IMG submission 161273) | Hydrothermal vent microbial mat bacterial communities from Southern Trench, Guaymas Basin, Mexico - 4872-18-4-5_MG | ecosystem: Environmental > Aquatic > Marine > Hydrothermal vents >...
ACCATTATATCGCCGCAAACAGCACTGCCAACTTTTCCAACACCATCAGCATCTTTTAATTCGCCAACATTCTTTGGATGCAAAAATAAATCCATTATCTTTTTTGAATACCTTATTCCTTCATTCATTTTTTAGTCAAAGGACTGATCTTTCTCAAACTTTCAACACTTTCTTTAACAACATCAATTACATATTTAATTTCGTCTTCTGTATTCTCTTTGCCCACTGAGAATCTTAGACTTCCATGTGCATCCGCAGCAGTTAAACCGATTGCTGTTAATACATGACTCGGCTCAACAGCTCGAGTTGAGCAAGCAGACCCAGTTGATGCTGCTATTCCTTTTGAATCAAGATAAAGCAACAAAGATTCCCCTTCTATAAACCTAAAAGTGAAATTAACATTGTTGCATAATCGTTTATCTCCTTTAGGACCATTCAACCAGCTTTCCTCTATTGCTGAAAATCCTTCTATTAGCATATCCCTCAATCTTTTCATATGCTCAACATCCTTTTCTTTTATAACATCAATTGCTTTTGCAAATCCCACTATACCAGGAACATTTTCAGTTCCGCTTCTTAAACCAAGTTCATGACCACCACCATGAAGCAAAGGATCAATTTTCACTCCTTCTCCAATAACTAATGCACCAACACCTTTTGGACCATAAATCTTATGCGCATTTATCGTCAGTAAATCAACTGGGAATGACTTTAAATCAATAGGAACCTTACAAAAACTTTGACAAGCATCGCTATGAAAATAAACCCCTTTTGCCCTGCAAATCTCTCCTACTACTTTCAAATCAGCTATTGTTCCAATCTCATTATTTGCATGCATGATAGAAACAATAATTGTATCATTCCTTATTGCGTTTTCGAGCTCATTTAAATCTATAAAACCCTCTTTATCAACATTAAGATATGTAACATCAAACCCCTTTTTTTCAAGCCATTTGCATGCGTTCAAAACACAGTCATGTTCGATCTTTGTTGTTATGATATGCTTTCCTTTTTCTCTGTTTGCAAAGGCAACACCTTTCAATGCAAGATTATTTGCTTCTGTTCCACCACTAGTAAAGATTATTTTATGCTCTTTTGCATTCAACTTTTTACTAATCTTCTCCCTGCTATTTTCAACAGCATCTCTTGTTTCTCTGCCAAAGCTGTGCAAGCTCGACGCATTTCCGAACTTTTCACTAAAATAAGGCATCATTGCTTCAAGAACTTCTTTTGCGACAGGCGTGGTTGCAGCATTATCTAAATATATCCTCTTCATTTTATTCGCCTCACCACATTGCAGTTTTTATTAAGTTCAGGATTTTGTTTTAAGCACAAAGAACATAGCACCTTCTTCCGCTTCAACATTAAACAAAACTTACAGATTTCAGCTATAAACCTGGCACTCCTGTTCTTTACAGGCGTATTCTTTAGGTGTCGCGCAATTTGTTGAATTCTTTGCTTTATGTCAACACCGAATCTAAAATGCATTCCTCTCTTTTTCTTCAAGTATTGACTGATCGCAGAATCAGTTATCCCAAGCATTGAAGCGATCTCCTTTCGCGAAACGCCCTCTTTGAGCAGGGCCTTGACTAATTCTCGTCTCAATGCAGGCAGGAACTCCCAGATCATGACTTCACAAGGCAATTTTATCATGAAAAATTTAACAATCGTTAAATTTTAAAAATTTTTCTAAAGATAAAGATGAAGGGGAGAGCAAAGCACTTTAGTAATGCTATTTAAAATACGTTCTACAAACATTTTTACATTTGCATTTCCATCGTCTGTTCGGATTGTATAGATTTTAAATTCTTGTGCTGGGACTATCTCGTTTGTTCTCAACTTATCCAAAAACCTTCTTGAAGAACCCATATCTGAACTAGAATTTGCGAGCAAATAAATGGTAATAGGGTATTCATTCAAAATTCGTCTAAAACAATCCTTGTTTTCGAAATCTAAATCTTCCGCCATTAACAATCTATGGCCAATCCTAACAAGATAAAAGAAATCAGCATCTTCAGTTATTATTGCTGTCCGCTTTTTTCTAAACATAGCGATGTGATACGCCGTAGCAATAAGTAATTCGTCAGTTTGCGAACCTTGATCTCTCTTCCGCCTAGCAATTCCCTTCTGTCGTTGCTTTTTTAGTTTTAAAGGTTTAAAATATTTACCGAATAATTTTATCAGTTCATTAAATAAATTATACACTCTTTTTTCTTCTCCCTGTATTTTGCTGTCATAACATACTTTTTTTAGCGATTTCATCAATTTGTTTATTTCCCACGCAAGTTTGCTAAGCAAATCGTAAGTTTCTTTATCGATCACATGATATTTCCTCTTTTCTTTTTTAGCAATCTTTATTCTATCATTTATCTCTTTTAATCTCGAACGAATCATTGTATCCGTTTGCTTCAATTCTTCCACAACTTTTTTTATGGTATATATTTTGTTCGGCCCATCTTCTTCGAGAATCGCAGAAATCTCTTCAATCATATCGCAATCAGATGCAATGCAATCTGGATTGAATCCAAACGCTATATTTTTAAATTCTCCTGAGAAAGATCTCAGATTGCATATAGAACTATCAAAAAGAACAACCTCCTCTCGTTCTATGATATCTTCTAAAGTAAATCCTTCTTCTGCCACCATATTGTTTGATTTGGTTTTCTAATAAAAATTTAAATTTTCTCCTAATTTCTTTAGATTTCTCGACTAAAAATTAATCGAAAATAACGTAAAGTTTAAATATGAGTTCGTTTTCACGCAGGAATACTATATCGTAACGATATAGTAGAAGCGTTTGCTTCGAATTCTGAAAAAAATCGCCTCCAAATCTTTTAATACTTAATGTTTGTCTAACCACAGGTTAGGCAAGAAAAAAGATGAGTGATAGGAGTGGTGCTCGCTATCGCTGATAAACAGCTAACGACCGTTCTCCAATACCCGTTTATCCTGCGGGAGGCCACTGCTATCGGAGTCCGACTAAGCCATGCAAGTCGGCTGTCCAGCTTCGGCTGGGTGGCGGCGAACTGCTCAGTAACACGTCGCTAACCTACCCTAGGGTCTGGGATAACCTCGGGAAACTGAGGCTAATCCCAGATAGGAAAAGGGTTCTGCAATGACCCTTTTCTGAAAGCAGCTTTGCTGTGCCCTAGGATGGGGCGGCGGCCCATCAGGTTGTTGGTGGGGTAACGGCCCACCAAGCCTAAGACGGGTACGGGTCCTGAGAGGGATAGCCCGGAGAAGGGACCTGAGACACTGTCCCTAGCCCTACGGGGTGCAGCAGGCGCGAAACCTCTCCAATGCGCGAAAGCGTGAGAGGGGGACTCCGAGTGCCTTGCTTCGGCAAGGCTTTTGCCGAGGGTAAAAACCTCGGCGAATAAGGGGTGGGCAAGACCGGTGCCAGCAGCCGCGGTAACCCCGGCGCCCCAAGTGGTGGCCGCTTTTATTGGGCCTAAAGCGTTCGTAGCCGGTTCAGTAAGTTCCTTCCGAAATCGTCGCGCTTAACGTGACGGCGCGGAGGGAATACTGCTGAACTTGGGACCGGGAGGGGCCGGAGGTATTCCCGGGGAAGCGGTAAAATGCTTAGATCCTGGGAGGACCACCGGTGGCGAAGGCGTCCGGCCAGAACGGCTCCGACGGTGAGGAACGAAAGCTGGGGGATCAAAACGGATTAGATACCCGTGTAGTCCCAGCTGTAAACGCTGCGGGCTAGGTGTTGCGCATTCTTCGAGAATGCGCAGTGTCGTAGGGAAGCCGTTAAGCCCGCCGCCTGGGGAGTACGGTCGCAAGGCTGAAACTTAAAGGAATTGGCGGGGGAGCGCTACAAGGGGTGCGGCGTGCGGTTTAATCTAACTCAACACAGAGAATCTCACCAGGAGCGACAGCAGAATGAAGGTCAGGCTAAAGGTCTTACCAGACACGCTGAGAGGTGGTGCATGGCCGCCGTCAGCTCGTGCTGTAGGGTGTCCTGTTAAGTCAGGCAACGAGCGAGACCCGCGTCCCTAGTTGCTACTTTTCTTCACGGAGAAAAGGCACACTAGGGAGACTGCCTGCGAAAGCAGGAGGAAGGTGCGGGCGACGGTAGGTCTGTATGCCCCGAATCTCCTGGGCTACACGCGCGCAACAATGGCGGGAACAATGGGATGCAACTCCGAAAGGAGAAGCTAATCCTCGAAATCCCGTCCTAGTCCAGATCGAGGGCTGGAACTCGCCCTCGTGACGATGGAATCCCTAGTAATCAGAGGTTAGCAGCCTCTGGTGAATATGTCCCCGCTCCTTGCACACACTGCCCGTCAAGCCATCCGAGCTGGGTCTAGGTGAGGTTTCCTCTACAGAGGAATTCGAACCTGGGCTCGGTGAGGCGGGCTAAGTCGACACAAGGTATCCGTAGGGGAACCTGCGGATGGATCACCTCCTTTTTTATTTATAATCCACTCCTATTACTCATCTTTTTTTCATACTCAAATATGGGCCCGTAGCTCAGCCTGGTAGAGCGTCGCCCTTGCAATTTGCGAGCCTTTGCTCGCCAGGCAGGACAGGCGGAGGCCTCGGGTTCGAAAGCTCTACCGAAAATCCCGACGGGTCCATACTCATATCAGTCTTTCACTTTAGATGCAGTTCAGGATTTTCCTGATCCTGGACAAAGGACCAAGACATTATGTTGATGAGGTCATGCATAGGTAGAGGCACAAGCTGTTAGGTGAATGGCTCGGCTCTATAGCCGACGAAGGGCGTGGCAAGCTGCGATAAGCCTCGGCGAGCCGCATGCAGGCTTAGAACCGAGGATGCCTGAATGCGACTTCGCATTCCGTTAAGGAATGATCCGAAAGGATCGGGAACGCCGGGAATTGAAACATCTTAGTACCGGCAGGAAAAGAAACCAACCGGGATGCCCTGAGTAATGGCGAATGAAAGGGGCACAGGGCAAACCGAAGCTGTTTGCAGCAATGCGAACAGCGATGTGGTGTGGTGGATTGCCCGCATGGCTTCTCTTTGGGAAATCCGAAGTTCCCTGGAATGGGACGCCGTAGAGGGTGAAAGCCCCGTAGGAGTAACTCAAAGAGAAGTCGGGCAATTCCTGAGTACTGTCTACTGGATACTAGGCAGGAAGCTGGGTGCCACCAACATCCAACCCTAAATACTCATAGAGCCCGATAGCGCACTAGTAGCGTGAGCGAAAGCTGAAAAGAACTCTTGCCGGAGAGTGAAAAGAGCCTGAAACCTAACAGCAACAGGAAGGTGCGGCTTTTCAGCTTTTGCTGAGAAGTTGCACTGTCCGTTTCGAATAACGGGCCAGGGAGTGTAGCTGAGTGGCAAGGGTAATGTCTTATGCAGGCAGCACCCATAGCGAAAGCAAAAAGCCCGCAGCAGCTTTTGCTGCAAGGGGCAAGGTCTGAAAGGGCCTTAAGTCACTCGGCTACGACCCGAAACCGGGCGATCTACTCCTGGGTAGGATGAAGCCTTCTTAGCAGAAGGTGAAGGTCCGAACCGGTGCTGCGGGCAAGCGTTCGGATGACCTGGGAGTAGGGGTAAAAAGCCAATCGAGCCCGGTGATAGCTGGTTCCCGCCGAAATTGGCCGCAGTCAAGTCCTTGCAGAGGTAGCTGAAGCGGTAGAGCTACGGATTAGGAGTGTGGGTTCTGCAAAGGATCGCCTCCTTGTCCAACTCCGAATGCTTCAGCACCGTAGAAGCAAGGAAACAGGGGCTCGGGGTAAGCTTGAGCTCCGAGAGGGGAACAACCCAGACTGCAGTTAAGGTCCCAAAGTGCCAGCTAAGTATTAAAGGGTGAAGGGTGTCCGCGGCCTGAGACAGCGGGGAGGTTGGCTTAGAAGCAGCCACCCTTTAAAAAGTGCGTAACAGCTTACCCGTCGAGGTCGCGGGTCCCGAAAATGGACGGGGTTAAGCTGGTCACCGATACTGCAGATCAGCTTCGGCTGTGTGGTAGGCGGGCGTCCTGCGAGGGCAGAAGCTTTCTCGCAAGAGAGAGTGGACCTCGTAGGAATGAGAATCCTGGCGGTAGTAGGATCTTAGTGCCGTGAGAATCGGCACCGCCGAAAGGGCAAGGGTTCCTTGGCAATGCCGATCAGCCAAGGGTTAGTCGGTCCTAACCTGCTTCCTAACAGGACAGCAGGGAAAGGGAAAGGCGTTAACATTCGCCTACTGCCGAGGTATGCGCGGCAACGCAAGTCTTGCTCCTGACGCTTCAGGTTAAGCTGACATAGCTTGTCTGCTATGTTAACCAGGATAACTCTGGGGAGTTGCGTAATGCAGAGAACCAGAGTAAACCTGGGAATAGTCCTGTTATGCAGGATTCAGCTGATTCCTGGAGCCCCTGAAAAGGGAGCAAGAAAAAATCCTCGGCAACCGTACCCAGAACCAGCACAGGTGCCCCTAGCTGAGAAGGCTAAGGCGTGAAGGGTTAATCCGGCTTAGGGAAATCGGCAAATTAGCCCTGTATCTTCGGTAGAAGGGGTCCCTGCTTTCGTGTCCCCGAGATGCGAAAGCAGGGCGCAGTGACAAGGGTGGCCCGACTGTTTAACAAAAACGCATCCGACCGCAAGCCTGCAAAGGTGTGTATGGTCGGTGACGCCTGCCCGGTGCCGGTATCCGAACCCTCCGTCCAAGGAGGTTAAGGACCGGTAAACGGCGGGAGTAACTATAACTCTCTTAAGGTAGCGAAATGCCTTGCCGGTTGAATGCCGGCCTGCATGAAGGACGTAACGAGGTCACCACTGTCCCAAGCCGGATCCCGCCGAACACCCTGCCAGGTGCAAATGCCTGGGATCCCCAGTGGGAAGCGAAGACCCCGTGGAACTTTACTGTAGCCTGCCGCTGCAGTGCAAGCAGTGTTGCATAGTGTAGGTGGGAGCTGTTTGAGGATGCTGTTTTTGGACAGCATCTTAGGCGCCAATGTAACACCACCCTTCACTGTTTGTGCTGCTTACTTCCGAAAGGAAGGACACCGGTAGGTGGACAGTTTGGCTGGGGCGGCACCCCGCTGAAAAGATATCAGCGGGGCCCAAAGGTCAGCTCACCCGGGTTAGAAATCCGGGGTAGAGTGCAAGGGCAAAAGCTGGCCTGACTGTGTTCTTACTAAGATAGAACGCAGGGCAGAAATGCTGGCCTAGCGAACCTCAGTGTGCCCCTTGGTGGGGCCCTGGGATGACCAAAAAGTTACCCCGGGGATAACTGAGTCGTCGCGCCCGAGAGCTCACATCGACGGCGCGGCTTGCTACTTCGATGTCGGCTTTTCCTATCCTGGCTCTGCAGAAGGAGCCAAGGGTGCGGGTGTTCACCGATCAAAAGGGATCATGAGCTGGGTTCAGAACGCTGTGAGGCAGTTTGTTTGATATCTACTGGGGATGTTGGGTGCCTGAGAGGAAGGAAGCTCTAGTACGAGAGGAACGAGCTTTCGGCGCCTCTGGTCTACCGGATGTCCGACAGGGCAAATCCGGGCAGCCACGCGCCATAGGGATAAGTCCTGAAGGCATCTAAGGACGAAGCCCTCCTCAAAAAGAGGCACCTTTTGGGCCCTCCTTAAAACAGGAGGTTGATGGAGCTGATGTGTAAGCGCCGAGCTTCGGCGAGGCGTTCAGCATGCAGCTCCCAACAGCCCAAGCCTCTACCTACGCATGACTTTTCTTTTTCTAAATTTCAGAAAATTCTTAAAAGAAGATTAGACTATTAGACTTATTGAGATATCTTAAAATGAAAAACCAAACAAAATATATAACGATTTCAGAAGCTATTCAAATTCTTTCTGAAAAAGGTTTTCCTTATGTAACATCTTTTGATTTGAACTTAATGGGTTATCGCTCAAGAATTTCAGAAACAGAACTTGAAAGATTAATTGAGCAAAGAGCTTTTGAACTCGTAAGCTATGACGAAGTGCTGCATAACCATTTCAAAGGTGATAATCCAGCACTCGCAAATGCAATGCAAAAACAAAAACTAGGCAGAGTCCTATTCCAAGATTTTATTCTTGGAGTAACTTATAGAATCTACTTCTCACCCAGTGAACGTAATGGATATTTCTTAAGATATTTCGTCGAAAAGCTTTAATAGAAAAGCAGAAAACAAAAACCTATGCGAGAACAGAAATTTTGCCTTGGCATAGAAACAACAGCCCATACTTTCGGAATTTCAGTAGTTAGTTTCTCAGGAGAAATTCTATCAAATGAAAAACACGTTTTTACAACAGAGCAAGGAGGCATGATTCCAAATGAAGTAGCAAGACATCACGAACAATGGAAAGATCAAGTTTTAAAATCAGCGCTTGAAAAAGCAAATGTCAAGCTAAGCCAAATGAATCTTATCAGCGTTAGCCAAGGTCCTGGCTTGGCTCCGGCTTTACTTATTGGAATGCGCTATGCAAAAGAACTTTCAAAAAAGCTTTCTATCCCATTAGTCGGCGTAAATCATTGCATAGCTCACCTTGAAATAGGAAATCTCGTTACTGGAGCAACAGATCCTGTTCTGCTTTATGTTTCTGGCGTCAACACTCAAGTCATTGCTTACGAGGGCGGAAAGTACAGAATTTTTGGAGAAACCCTTGATATTGGCGTAGGAAACTTTCTTGACCAATTTGCAAGAGCTCTTGGCATAGGATTTCCAGGCGGACCAAAAATAGAAGCGCTTGCAAAAAAAGGAAAGCAGTACGTTCCATTACCTTACTGCGTTAAAGGAATGGACATAACCCTCGGCGGAATCTTAACAAACCTTAAGCAGAAAATCGCATCTGGAAAATACAGAAAAGAAGATCTCGCTTATTCAGCACAGGAAACAGTCTTTGCCATGCTTATAGAAACAGCAGAAAGAGCTATGGCTCATTGCGATAAAGATGAACTTCTTCTCGGCGGCGGCGTCTGCTGCAATAAACGTTTACAGGAAATGGCAATAAAGATGTGCAAAGCAAGAAACGCAAAATGTTTCATTCCACCAAATTCTTTGCTTGTAGATAATGCAGCAATGATTGCATGGCAAGGAATTCTTGAGCACAAAGCAGGTAAATCCGATGACCCTGAAGCCATAGATATAAAACCTTACTGGAGAACAGATCAAGTTGAAGTAATTTGGCGATAATTCAAAAAGAGAATCAACAAGAATACTTCCCCCTATAAGAATTAGAGATCCCTGTGTTTTACCTCTTTTTTTTCTTTATCCCTTTTGTTTTCTTTGCTTTCTTTGCTCTCCTTGCTTTCGTGCCCGTACTTTTTTTCTTAACTTTCTTTACTTTCTCCTCAACCTCTATTCCAGCGATCTTTTCAAGTTTTTTCTCTTCCTCCCCAAGCAAAGGTTCAAAGATACATCCGCAGTCTTTGCATATCAATTGCTCTCTTGTTTCACTGCAAATCACATTCCTACTTCCGCATTCAGGGCATTCTCTTAACTTACACACATCTTTTATCATTTGTTTAGCACCGCCCTTGCTTTTTCTATTAGCATATTTATTTCTTCATCTAAATCAATAAACTTTTGCTTAAAATTATTTGGATCAACAAACTGTGTGCATTTTCTCTTTCCTTTCCAATAGAACCAACAGTTCTCACCAAATCTTTTCCAATTATTGCAGTCCTTACAAAGCTCGCTCATAAGCACCACCCTCTATATTTTAGTTATTAGCCAATGAGATCGAATGCAATTTGTAATTCTTTATTTTTAATCTTTTCGATTGAAACCCACTCATGCTTTCTAGCAGGTTTAATTGTTGTGATTTTCATATGTTCTGCACCAACTTTTAACATTATCTGTTCTTCAAAATTCCTTAACATATTTACGAGATCCTCGTCAGCTTTTACGTGCAATACTATTTTCTGCCGTTTCTCAAGTCCTGCCTTTTTCCGCAGAATTTGAATCCTTCTTGCAAGTTCCCTTGCATAACCTTCTGCCTCAAGCTCAGGAGTCAGCTTAATATTTACATAGACCTTAGTAGGCATTCCTGTGAAACACTCTTCGACTTCATAATCTTTTGGTATGGAATACTCAAACACCAAATGTCTCTTTTGTACAGCAACCTTTTTTCCGTTAACATCAATTTCAAACTTTCCTTCTTTCTCGATATGCTCGACTATAGTTTCAGCGGAGGTTGTTGTAAGAGCAGCAATTACTTTTGCAGCTGTTTTCTCATCGAATTCGTTCTCGATCGTTAAGAAATTCGCCTTTACTCTTTCAAGCTTCCCGAAGCTATCCTCAGCAACGATTTCTTTGACGTTCGCTTGTCTTTTGATCAACTCACCGTATTCTTCAATGACCTCTTTTGTTCTTTCCCAGCCCACAACAACGACCTTGCTTAAAGGCCATCTTACACCCCTCTTAATTCTATCTCTCACAGCAAGAATAGCACTTATTATTCTGTTCATCACATCAAACTTATACTCAAGTTCAGAGTCAATTAATCTATTATCATACTCAGGCCAATCAAACAAATGAATGCTTTCAACTTTAATTCCAAATATCTTCCTCAATCCTTGATAAATCCTTTCACTGATGAAAGGAGCAACAGGAGCAAACAGCTTCAAACATTCAAGTAAAACCTTAAAGCAAGTAAACAATACAATCTCCTTTCCCTTTTCATCAATCAATTTTTCTCTAATCAACTTTATATAGATCCTGCTCAAATCTAGGAACAATCTTTCAACTTCCCACGGAATTTCATTCAAAACGTAATTCTCAAACAGTTCGCTGACTTTCTTTATCGTACTATGCAACCTTGATATTATGTATCTTTCTTCTGCTCCAAGAACGCTTTCATCAAACTCCTTTAACTGAACTTGCTTTGCAAGATCAAGCACGAATCTGTAAGTGTTCCAAAGCACACTTAAATTTCTGGCTTTAACCTTCATATCATCAAAATTATAATTTATATCAACTCCAGGCTCAGCGCCACCAATCATATAATACCTAAGAACATCAGCACCATACTTATCAATAACCTCATAAGGTGAGATAACATTGCCTAAGCTTTTACTCATTTTTCTGCCAAGAGCATCATTCACAAAACCATGCATATAAACTGCTTTATAGCTGTGCTTTTCAAAAGCAATCATCGAAGCTATCAGCAATAAATTAAACCATCCCCTGATCTGATCCTTGCCTTCAAGTATGAAATCAGCAGGCCACAATTGCTTAAATAAGTCCTCTCTTTGCGGATAATCAAGACATGTCCAGCTTGTAGTTCCTGCATCAATCCAGACATCAAGAACATCAGCAATCCTATGCATAGTGCCATCACAATGCTTACATCTGAACGTAACATCATCTATCCAGGGTCTGTGCAAATCATCAGGAACAGTAGCATGCTCTTTAAGCTCTTTAACAGAACCAATAACAATAAACGCATCGCATTTATCGCATTTCCATATTGGCACAGGCGTTCCCCAGTAGCGTTGCCTTGTTATGCTATTATCTCTTAAGTTTGCCAACCAATTATCAAATTGTCTGCTTCCTGCCCATTCAGGAACCCACTTTACCTTTTTATTCAATTCCCTCATCTTCTCAATTAAATCTTCAATCTTAAAAAACCATTGCAATGTTGTTCTAAAAATAACAGGTTGCTTACATCGCCAGCAATGCGCATATTCGTGTTCAACATCACTTTTTGCTATCAAACAACCAACTTTCTCAAACTCTTCAATGAATTTTTCGTCATCCTTTTTTGCAATAAATCCTGCAAACTTTCCCATTTCAGCTGGAAATCTTCCTTCTTCATCAAGATTGTTAAAAGGTGGAATTTTGTATCTATGACCTACTTCATAGTCCTCTGGTCCGCAGCCAGGAGCCATATGTACTAAACCAGTACCAGCAGAAAGATCAACATATTCTTCTGAAAGAACAACAGTGTGAACATTAGGATGTTCTTTCTTCAACTTATCATAAATCTCTTTAAGCTCTTCATATAGCGGATGTTCGTATTCAAGACCCTCAAGTTCCTTGCCTTTAAACTCATCAACTATTTCAAGCTTTTTTCCAACTACGCCTTGAATAAAAGCTCCGGCTAATCCTTTTGCAACAATCCAGTATTCATCATCAACTTTAACCTTAACATAATCAAATTCAGGATGAACCATAACCCCGAGATTAAATGGAATTGTCCATGGCGTTGTTGTCCAAATAACGAGATATTCATTTTCTTTTCCTTTTATCTTAAACTTTAAAAACACACTAGCATCCTTTACATTTTTGTAGTCCAATTCGTGTTTTGCCAAAGCAGTAGCACACTTTGGACACCAGTGCATAACCTTTTCTCCAAGATATAACCTTCCTTTTTCATATGCTTTTTTAACAAGAAACCAAACACCCTCAATAAATTCATTCTTAATGCTCATGTAAGCATTATCAAAGTCCATCCATACGCCGAGTCGCTTAAAATCCTTACTCATCAGCTTAGCATTCGTAAGAGCAAAATTTCTGCATTCTTCAATAAACCGCGCAACACCAAACTTAGGAATCTCATCTTTGTGTTTTATTCCAAGCTTTTTTTCAACAGCATGTTCAACAGGTAATCCATGCATATCATATCCGGCTCTGTCCCAAACATCGAAACCCTTCATTCTTTTGTATCTAAGAAACATATCCTTGAATGCCTTATTCCAAGCAGTACCTATATGAACCCTTCCACTTGTATACGGAGGACCATCTAAAAAATAGAATTTTGCCTTTCCTTTATTCTTTTCCTTAACTTTTCTGTATATTTCATTCTTCTGCCAAAAATCAAGTACTTCTTTCTCAACCTGCAATGGATCATACCTTTCCCCTGGCATTTTCCTCTGTCTTTTAAAACAACATTAATAAAGTTTTGCCTTCTCTATCACAAAAAACTTTAAAAACATCTTCATTCTCGAATTAAAATTGTTTTTAAAGGGTGATTTTAATGCCAGACGATGAACCAAAACCAGAAGACATTCAACCAAAACAAGGAGATATTCAACCTGAAAACATAGAATCAAATGTTCAAGAACCAGAGAAAAAAGAGGAAGTAAAAGAAGAGAAAGTTGAAGCCGAAGCTGTTAAAGAAATTGAAGAGATTACAAATAATAAAGAAGTTACTGTTGCTGCCCCTGAACCAAAGCCTGAAAAAAAAGCAAAACCAGGAAGAATATGGAAAATCCTAACGTTTATTCTCGGTGTTTTGCTGATCTTATCGATTTTAACGCACGGCTTCAGATTTGGTCCTACAGGAAAAGCAGTAACCAGCTTCAAAGCGATTGTGCTGAATGATCAGCGCTGTAAGGAATGCGACGTTACCCAGCTAAAAGCACAGCTCTCAATGATCCTACCAGGCATAGAATTCAAAGAACTCGATTATAGCGATCCTGAAGGAAAAGAGCTTTATGAAAAGTTAAATCTTCAATACTTACCCGCGGTTTTATTCGATAAAGACGTTGAAAATCAAGCAGCATATGCTCAATTACAGCCATATCTTGATCAGGTTGGAGATTACTATTCTTTGCGTATTGGCGCTGAATTTGATCCCACAAAAGAGATTTGTGATAACGGCATAGACGACACAGGAAATGGCTTAGTTGATTGTGATGACCCTGATTGCGCAGACAGTGTAATTTGCAGACCAGAAGAAACAGCAAAACTTGACTTGTTCATAATGAGTCAATGTCCGTTTGGAACACAGGCAGTAAATCTAATGAAAGAAGTTCTTGATGCATTTGGTAATGACATAGAATTTGATATTCATTACATAGCAAATGAAATCTCAAATGGAACTTTCGTATCATTACACGGACCAGCAGAAGTAGAAGAAAATATAAGACAGCTTTGTGCAAAGAAATACTACAAAAAAGGCAACAAGTATCTTGACTATATCTGGTGTAGAAACAAAAACATTCAAAGCAAGGACTGGGAAAGCTGTGCAAAGAAAGCAGGAATGGATGTGGATAAAATCAAGAAGTGCGCTGAAGGCGATGAAGGAAAAAAATTATTGAGTGAAGATATTAAGATTGCACAGGAACTTAAGATAGGAGCAAGTCCAACATTTTTAGTAAATAACAAGTACACAATTAGTGGCGTCGATGAAAGCACAGGAAGAAGAACAGCAGAGGCAATAAAACAGCAATTCTGTCAGTATAATCCGAACTTAAAAGGTTGTGGTAAAACATTAAGCGCAGAATCAACTGCTTCAAGCGGAAGCTGTTAATCTTTTATTTTCTCTAATTTTTTCTTTATACACGCTAAAAAATCAATTAAACAATCTAGTTTATCAACAACGTCTTTTAATTCTTCAAAAGTTATTTTATGATATTCATGAGAAATAACATTCCTATAATAAATCAAAGTAGATATGCATTTCGTAATTTCTTTAGAAATCCATCCAGCCTCACATAGTTTATTGAATATGTCTCTATAAGTGATTGGGATTCCAATATTCGCAATTGATAGTATTTCTTCTCCAAGATCTATGGCTGAGTTTATTGCCTGAAAACATTCCATGCATAATGCATTGAAAACAATTCTATCTTCTTTATAATCTTTTGAAAAAAGTTCTTTTGCTTGGCTTACGTGCTCTTCAATTCTATTGAATAGTTCAATTAATCTTATGTTTTTTCTATTCATCCAAACACCTCTTTAAGTCGTTTTCTATAAATCCATTCCATTTCAAGATAATTTCTTATAACTTTAAGTACAACTTCTTTATAAAAATCTTCATCTTCTTTCTTCAAATACAAAACAATTCCATCCTTCAATATGCTGTGTTGAATATATATTGGAAGTTTATGAAAAAGCGAAATGTCAATCATTCTAGAACACATACTTCCTATTTCTGCTTCGGTCTTTGGATCAGGCTCTTTGATTATAACAGCGAGATCTATATCAGATAAAGGAGTAACTCTTCCTTTTGCCCAAGATCCGAACAGGATTATAGCAACAACTTTCTTATTCTTTTTAATATCTTCCACTACCTCTTTAACAAACCCGGGAAGTTTTTGAAGTACTCTATTTCTTTCTGCATTTGCAATTACTCCTTCCATCATTTCTCATATAACTACTCTAATTATAAAAATCAATCGGAAAATTTTTAATCATTCTCGCGACAGGAAAAATAATGCTTACCCATCGAATAAATCCAGTTGCTTTTTCGATCGGTCCTTTTCAGGTTAGATGGTATGGTATTATCTTTGTGTTTGGATTTTTTCTCGCGTATCTTTTTCTTTTAAATGCTATTAAAACAAACAGAATAAAGAATCTAAAAAGAGAGCATCTTGCAGAACTTATACTTTATCTGCTTATCGGGGTTCTGATCGGCTCAAGAGCGATGCAAGTGCTTTATTATGAACCGCGCTATTATTTCACACATCCCTTAGAAATGTTTGCTATCTGGCATGGCGGTTTAAGTTTTCATGGCGGTTTGCTCGGCGCTGTTTTAATGGGTTGGATTTTCTGCAAGAAACGAAAAATTTCATTTTATCAACTCGCTGATGTGCTTGCTGTTTCAGCGTCACTGGCTTTATTTTTCGGTAGAATTGGAAATTTCATCAACGCAGAGCTTTATGGAAAAATAAGCAATGTTCCATGGTGTGTTCGCTTTCCAACAGCGTCTGGCTGCAGGCATCCTTCACAGCTATACGAAGCAGGAAAAAACCTTTTTAATTTCTTTATCTTGAGCTTCATTCTCAAAAGAAAATTCACAAAGCAACTTAGAAATGGCATTGTCTTCTGGCATTTCATTCTGCTTTATGGAGTCCTTCGCTTCTCAATCGAATTCTTCCGCTATTGGAACTATTATTTCCTCGGCTTAAGCAAAGGTCAGTGGCTCTGCCTAGGAATGATCGCAGTAGCTATTCCAGTTCTTGTTAGATGGAAAATTAGAAAGGAAAAATAACTCTGTAAAAAACATGCAAAAAACTGAAAGAAAAATAAAGCTCATCCCTGGAAAAACACCAAAAGAAGATAGAATAAACTTCATTAAATTCTGGGCAAACTATATCAAAACGCATTCAGATAAGGACTGGAGCAAGCAACAGAAAATTCTATTAGAGGGCCAATACAGAAAGCTCATCAAGCCAAAATCTTAGCATCAACTTTTTTATACTTCCTTTTTATTCTAATCTTAATGCATAGGTTTGTCAGAAAAAGAACAGGCGAGCTTGAATCATTTCAGCCGAGAAAGATAGAGCATGCAATTCAAAAAGCAGCTATTGCAATAGGCATTTCCAAAGAGGAGGCAAGGCGCATTGCTAAAGCAGTAACGCGAGATATTTCAAAGCAATTTCAAAAAGAATTCTTTGACAGAAAAAAAATTCCATCAGTCGAACAAATCCAAGATAGAGTTATCGCACTTCTAAAAAAGAAAAAATATATTCGTCTAGCAAACGAATACTCTGCTTACAGAAAAAAGAAAGCAGAGCTAAGAAAGATTAAACAAGAACTTGGCTTGCCATTAGAACCAAAGCTTACAGTAAACGCTCTCGAAGTTCTTAAAGCACGCTACTTATTAAAAGATGAAACAGGAAAAATAATAGAAACGCCGAAGCAACTTTTTATGCGTGTAGCAACTGCAGTTGCAAGAGCTGATAAACGCTACGGTAAGAATCCAAAGAATGCAGAAAAAACATTCTTTTCGATGATGGCAAAACTTGAGTTTCTTCCGAATTCACCAACCTTGTTTAATGCAGGAACGCCGATGGGACAACTTTCTGCCTGTTTTGTTCTGCCTATAGAAGATTCACTCGAAAGCATATTCACAACATTAAAGCACATGGCTTTAATTGAGCAAACCGGCGGCGGTGTCGGTTTTACATTTACTAAATTAAGACCAAGAGGAGACATCGTTAAAAGTACAAAAGGCGTTGCATCAGGACCTGTAAGTTTTATGCGCGTATATAACATTGCAACAGAAGTCATTAAAGCAGGTGGCAGACGCAG
>Ga0190361_1000431_pt1 | contig 16788 bp, 17 predicted proteins | sample 48721845_MG_FD_161273 | JGI IMG/M metagenome (GOLD analysis project Ga0190361, IMG submission 161273) | Hydrothermal vent microbial mat bacterial communities from Southern Trench, Guaymas Basin, Mexico - 4872-18-4-5_MG | ecosystem: Environmental > Aquatic > Marine > Hydrothermal vents >...
CTAGTGGCAAAGCTGATAAAGGAGAACCAGTTGGAATTGCATCTAAATTAACATCTACCCAACCATTACCATCAGTGGTTATAACGGTACGCTCAGTACAGCTAGTGTCTGCTGGTCCGTAACCAGTAGTTCCCTTAGTGCAATAATCATTGCCACTGAATGATGGATCAACTACCGATACCAGATACAAAGCCAAAGCTGACTGAATACTCTTTAAATCAGACATTCTCTGAGAATCTCTAGCTTCCTTAAGCATCTGAGCTGGATTCATCACTACCGCTATCGTGGTTGCCAGAATTGCTAGAATTGCAATAACTATCAACAGCTCAATTAAAGTAAACCCTTTCTTCATTTTTTTAAATTAAACTTCGACCTTTAATCTTATTATATCACAAATCAATTACTTGAATTGTGGATAACTTTCACTTCAAAAAATTCTTAACCCGCTGCACTAAATCATCAATGGAAACTTGAGCTTTAACAAAGTAGTCAGCTGCTCCAAGTTGCTTTCCCCTAGAAATATCTTCAGTTTGACCTAAATTAGAGACAATTATTACCGGTGGAAACTTAATCTGGGGATCTTTGGAAGCCTCCTCCATAAATTCAAAGCCAGACATTTTAGGCAAAATTATATCCAGTAATATCAAATCAAAGGATGCGCCCGGTTCTCTTAATAAGTTCAAAGCTTCTTCCCCGTCCCTAGCTACCACCGGCTTAAATCCTTCCTTTTCCAGACGACTCTTTAAAAGATGAGCTAGAAATTTTTCATCTTCTACTACTAAAATTTTTTTTGGTTCCATAAGTTAATAAATTTAATTTTAAAGTTTTTAAGCACTGCTAAATCCTTTTTTGGTTGCCCAAAGGAGTTTTGTTAGTTTTTAATTGATCCACGGACAGGTTCCCCTACCCGTGCCTTGTTACGACTTCATCCTGATCACCGAGCTGATTCTAGGTCCTTAAACAGGAACTTCGAACCCTCCCGGCTCTCCTGATGTGACGGGCGGTGAGTACAGGACTCGAGAACGTATTCACCGCGACATAGCTGATTCGCGATTACTAGCGATTCCGGCTTCATGAGGGCGAATTGCAGCCCTCAATCCGAACTGAGACTACTTTTAAGAGATTCGCTCCGCCTTACGGCTTAGCAGCTCTTTATAGTAGCCATTGTAGCATGAGTGCAGCCCAGGGCATCAGAGGGCCATGCTGACTTGGCGTCATCCCCACCTTCCTCCCCAAAAATTGAGGCAGTTCCGCATGACACATATAACATGCAGTAGGGGTTGCGCTCGTTACCTCACTTAAGAGAACACCTCAAGGCACGAGCTGACGACAGCCATGCAGCACCTGCTCCAATGTCCTTGAAGGAAGCCTCACCTTTCGGTAAGGTTTCATTGGAGTGTCAAGCCCTGGTGAGGTTCTTCGGTTATTGACGAATTAAGCCTCATGCTCCACCGCTTGTGCGAGTCCCCGTCTATTCCTTTGAGTTTTAACCTTGCGGTCGTACTCCCCAGGCGGTCTGCTTAACGCGTTAGCTACGCCACCCAGAGGGTCGATACTCTAGACAGCAAGCAGACATCGTTTAGGGCCTGGACTACCGGGGTATCTAATCCCGTTCGCTCCCCAGGCTTTCGGGTCTCAGAGTCAGGAGAGCCCCAGCTATTTGCCTTCGCCTTTGGTATTCCGCACGATATCAACGGATTTCACCCCTACACCGTGCGTTCTAAAAGCCTCTGGCTCCCTCTAGTTCGGTAGTTTCCGAGGCATTTCCCTGGTTGGGCCAGGGGCTTTAACCTCAGACTTACCGAACCTCCTACACCCGCTTTACGCCCAGTAAATCCGGATAACGCTTAGGGTCTACGTATTACCGCGGCTGCTGGCACGTAGTTAGCAACCCTTTATTCTCCACTTACCATCAACATCTACTAAAAGGTAGATGCTTTTTCAGTGGAAAAAGCGGTTTACACTCCGCAGAGCTTCATCCCGCACGCGGCGTCGCTGGATCAGGCTTTCGCCCATTGTCCAAAATTCTCGACTGCTGCCTCCCGTAGGAGTAGGGCCCGTGTCTCAGTGCCCTTGTTGGAGAACAACCTCTCAGTCCTCCTACCCGTCATAGCCAAGGTGAGCCATTACCCCACCTTCTAGCTGATAGGCCGCAGGCCATTCCCATTCCGGCATACCATAAGATACACCTTTAATGACATCACTAAAAGTGTGTCATACTATCGGGTATTAGCCACCTTTTCAGATGGTTATCCCCGTGAATGGGGTATGTACCTACGTGTTACTAACCCGTTTGCCGCTCCCAGCCCCACTTTTTGGATTCAAATAAAGCATTTCTTAATTCTCTTGAAAAGTTCCTGTTTTGCACTCCCATAATGTTTTAATCTCTTTTCTCTTCTCTTCGCATCTTTTTTATTTCTATAAGCTTCGGCATAAATTAAAACCCACTTTCCATCTCTTCGGTAAGTGGCTTTTGTTTTTCCTTGATTATGATCTGTCAACCTCTTTTGAAGATTTTTAGTTAAACCAATGTAAACTTGTTTTGTGACATTATGCTGAATTAGATAAACATACCACCACATAACCTTATTATGACTATTGAATCCAAAAAGTGAGGCTGGGCGCACGACTTGCATGCCTTATCCACGCCGCCAGCGTTCATCCTGAGCCAAGATCAAACTCTCGTTTTGGGCAACCAAAAAAGAATTCAACCTGTTTAACTTTTAAAGGTACAACCACGTTAATAATAGTCAAAAACTCATTGCAAGTCAAGCCCATCTTGAATTAAAAAGAGGTAGTCCCGATTAATGGAACTACCTCCAAATAATCTTACAATTTACAATAATGATATTAACATCACTAGCAGGTTATGCAAGCCGTGAAGTGTTACCACAGATGCATAACCTTGAAAAACTCCACCGGCATTCTGACTAACTTTCAGAAAAAATAGCGACCATAATGCTCCAACAACTCCTTGAATGAATATACTAGGCCATCCATAATGAAAATATCCAAATATCACCGAGCTTATCAAAATTACTGCAGTAAGAATCAAATTCCGACTCTTTCTGCTTTTTCGACTTACTTCAAAAACCAGTAAACTTAAAGTTAAAGGCACAAACCGGAATATAAACTCTTCTATAATTGGAGCCAATATTACCGCTTTTACTACAGAAACAGACTTATAGTAATAGCTACCGACTACTTGATACAGATATGGCTTCAAGAAAGAAATTGCAATTGTACACCAGGTAAAATCAACAATCAAAATCAAGATTATCCATAAAAGGTATTCTAAAAATGAACTTGGTTTTTTGGTCAACCATTTCAACCATTTCTGGAATTTCACTCAAATCACCCCCTTTAAAAAATTTTTAAGGTACTATTCTGTTGAACAAACCAATCTAGCCTGCTATCTTTGTAACATAAATTTTAATTTTTGTCAATTGTGGCTAATCTTTCTTTGAATAGCTTTAAGATATACTACCAGCATTAATCCCCAGCAAAAAATTATAAGTTCAGTTGATGCATTTTGTATCAATGATAGCACTACTAGAATTAATACTCCTACTGCACCTCCAGCAGCCGGAGCAGTAGTTCTTAGTATTGATGGAACCATTTTTCTAAGAAACCTGGAGTAAATTAATCCAAAAATAACTGCTACTCCCAGAGATAATCCAGTTAGTTTGGGAACTAAAACTAAACCAGTTCCTATTGAAGTTGCTAGTCCTCCACCTCCTTTAAACTTAAAAAATACCGGCCAGTTGTGACCGGCTACACAAAACAAAGCCCCTGCAACTATTACACTTAAATTTAGATTCAAAAATTTACCTAAAAGTACTATCAGACTTCCCTTTAAAGCATCAAATAATCCAACCAAAATTCCAAGTATAATTGAATTGGTTTGCCTTGTAGTTCCAGCTGCTCCGGGTAAGTCAACTTTAGCAAAATCTTTAAGCTTTAAAGCTCTAGCTAAGATATATCCCCCCAAAATAGAACCTACTAGATAGCTTATTAAGATATATAAAACTCCAGGCATTTTACATTATTGTATATCCTATTCCCCAGGCTTTAGGTCCCATGTAGCAGGTAGCAGTACAGCCAATTTCTCCTTTAATTATTTCAATGTTTTTAAAATTTTGTTTCAGAAGATTTTCTAAATCCTGACTGGCTGGCTGATTATCAATTTCTCCAATCATTGAGATTATAAATTTACCATTTTTTTCTTTTAAATCCCTTTTAATCTGTTCAACCATTATTTCATTGGCTTGTCTAATTGTTCTAGCTTTACCAAGCGGGCTAACTATTCCTTCCTGATTTCTAAAGCCAACCAGAGGAATTATTTTAATCAGTGAACCAATTAAAACTTTTGCTTTGCCAATTCGACCTCCTTGATAAAGATACTCCAAATCAGGTAAAGCTAGAATAGAATTAGTCCGGCTAACAATTTTTTCAGCTTCAGTAAAAATTTCTGAGTCAGTTTTACCTGATTCAACTAGCCGGGCAATTTCTATAACAATTAAATCCTTGCCCAGACCAGCTTGTCTTGTATCAATGATTCTTATCTTTGTTTCAGGAAAGTCTTTAATTGCCTGTTTTATGTTTAGATAAGTAGCCTTGGTTAATTCTTTTGACATTAAAACCAGTAAAATCTGATAGTTCTGCCAGAGGTCCTTAAAAATTCTTGATAGGTCAGCTACACCCGGAGCAGAAGTTTTAGGAAAACCCCTTTTTTCTTTCAGGTCTCTTAGGAAAACTTCTCTGCTAGTATTGCTTTCCAGGTACTCTTTTCCAGCAAAGTAAATAGGACAATTAAAAAGCCTTATATCATATTTTTTTACCAGTTCCTTCGATAAGGCATGTCCATTATCAGTAACAATTTTAATTTTCATTACATTCATAATTATTCACAGGATATTATATAAAAATAATGAGGCTGACCACCAGAGTAAATTTGAACTTCCAGGTCAGGATATTTTGATTTTATAATTTTAGCTAATCTTTCAGCTTCCTTTTTTGTAACCATTTTACCATAATATAGAGAAAGAAGATGAGAATCTTTTTCTACCATCTTTTCAATTAATTTAATAGTAACTTCATTTAGATCCTCTCCAGCAACTTCTAGCTTCTCTTCACAAAAACCAAGCTTATCCCCTTTCTTTAAAATACTTTGCTGAAAACTTCTTTCTTCCAGAGAATAGGTAACCAATCCTGATTTTACTCTTTTTAAAGCCTGGTTCATTGCCATTAAATTTTGTTCTAGATTGTTGTGAGAATTAAAAGATAAGAGAGCTGAAATTCCCTGGGGAATAGTTTTTGAAGAAACAATATAAACTTTGAACCCACTTAATTTTTCAATTTCTTTTGCAGTAACTAAAACATTTTCATTATTTGGAAGAATAATGACTTCCTCAGCTTTAGTTTTTTTAATTGCTTTATCTAGATCTCTTACACTTGGATTCATAACATATCTTCCGGTAATTACCACATCTGCACCAAGATTTTTAAAAATTCTAGTTAATCCGCTTCCCAAAGTTACAGCCACAATACCAATTTTCTTTTCCTTATCCTTTTTTGCCAGAGTGGCTCGTCTTCTAATCATTTTCTCCATGTCATCTATCTTTTCAGATTTAATTTTCCCCAAGCCAGATAAAAGCTGATGTATTTTTTTGGGATAATTGGTATGAATGTGAATTTTAAACAAATTTCCCGACTTAGAAGTGATTAAAGAACTTCCATACTGTTTTAGCTTTTCTTTAATTTCTTCAAATTTTGATTCAGAAGTAGAAATAACTGATTCAAAACAATACTTATTTACCAATTCCTCGGTCTTGTATCTAAGTTCTCTTAAAAACTTTGGCAAAAGAGTTGCTTCAGAAACTACTTTTAAAAGAGTTTTTGGCTTTTTATTTAAATAAGCAGTTATTGCCTCAAGTATAAAAACAAATCCCTGACCACCAGCATCTACTACTCCAGCTTCTTTAAGAACTGGTAAAAGCTCTGGAGTTTCAGCTAAAGTTTTTTGAGCTTGCTTTAAAGCCTCCGAAAAAATTTTACCTAAATCGTTTTCTTTTTTAGCCAGTTGACTAATTTTTTTAGCAACCTCTCTCATAACTGTAAGAATTGTTCCTTCAACCGGCTTTTCTACTGCCCGGTAAGCAGATTGGGCTCCTTTCTCAAATGCTAAACCTAAATCTTTGACAGATAGATATTCTTTGCCCTGGCAAGCCTCTGAAAATCCTTTTAACCATTGAGACAAAATATTACCTGAACAACCCCGAGCCTCCATTAAACTGGCCCGAGCAATAAGCTGAGTTGTTTGAGAAAAATCTAACTGAACATTCTTTAATGCTTTAACTGCCCCTTTTAAGGTTAAAGACATATTTATTCCAGTGTCACCATCGGGAACTGGAAAAACATTAAGCCGGTTTAAAATCTCTTTATTTTTATCCACCCAATCACTGGCAGCTAAAATCAGTTCCTTCAACTGGCTAGCATCTATTTTTCTAACTTTGGTCATTTCCTGGTTCATTGGCTTATCTTCCTCTCATAATTATAATTTAATTATAGTTATAATATTGCAACTGAAATAAATTATCAACCAATTTACAAAATATGATGCCAATCTACGAATTGCTAATTATCAACGAATTTACGGATAAAAGTTGGAAGTTGGAAGATAGAAGATGACAAATATCTAAAAACTTATTAACAGATTTCACGATCGTAAAAAATGTTAATAAACTGAATCTAGATGTAAATAATGGAATTTAAAAAATGAAAATTGAACTGATTTAAGTTTTAGTTCAAAAAAATTACGTAAAAAATTACGTAATTTTTTACGTAATTTTTTGAATTCTTTTAAAAATATAAGGACTTCGCAAGTCCTTATATTCAGTAAATTAAAAATGTAAAAATCAAAATGATTTAATCTACAAAGGAGAATATCTTAATATTTGCTTATCTAGTTACTTTCTCCAGTAAAAATTTGTAAATTTCACCAGTTTTTTGATTTTCTAAATATAATCCACTTTCATCTTCAAACATCCGCCAGAGAATTTGTCGAGTTTTCTGATCTCTAAAAGTAATGTCTCCTACATCAAAAGCAGCTGCTTGAATTTTTCCTTCTACATCAAGTTTGTACCCGGTTGCCGGATTTGTTGTCCCAATACCAACGTTGCCACTTGGATCAATTGTTAGATCTGCAACATCATCACCGGCACTAAAGGAGAGATCAAGATCCGTCCCTACAGCACCAGTCCTTATCAACACATTCGGTTCAGTTCCTCCAGCTGTCAATACAAAATCAAGTGCCTTTAGTTCACCTGATGTGTTTTCAGCGATTGCAGATAAAACATATTGAGAAGTGTCCTGTTGACTTCCTTGTACAACCAATTTTGCTCTATCTGGACTCGTTGTTCCAATGCCAACATTACCGTCATCTTTAATAAACAAGCCTTCTACACCTCCAGATCTAAAAAATCGAAAGCCTCCCCAGTATCTATCTCGCCCCATAACCCATTCCTCAGTTGTCCCTTCATTAAAGCCAATCCAGACATCACCACCATCTGGATCAGTCAACCTGAGCTTCCTTTTTGTATTACTTGATTCACTAATTTCAAGCTTTGCTCCTGGACTGATTGTTCCGATGCCGACGTTGCCGTCAAAAGTAACTACCAGCTTCCCGCCTCCAGCATCCAGTAATCCGGCCGGGTTGATTGTTCCGATGCCGACACCGCCTAAGGAATTTACTACAAATCTGCTTGTTGCATCGTTGGAATCTGCTCTTAAAATAGGCTGCTGATAAGAATAAGAAGTTCCCTCTGGCAAATCAGTAGAAAATGCAGAATCTACAGTTAATGAGGTTTGAGATTCAATTGAAACTATGGTTTTGTATTCATTTCCAGTCCCAGGGTCGGCAATTAAAATATCTCCTACATTTAATTCGGTTTGGAAGCTGGTGTTATTTCCGGTAACTGTAATATCTGATGAAGAAATTGTTCCGGTTCCGGATTGAGCTGCTGTTCCTTTGATATGCAGAACAGAAATTGGTTCAGTCGTTCCAATACCGGTATTTCCAGATGATAATACTATAAATTTTCCTCCGCCAATATCTAATAAACCTGAAGGATTCTTAGTTCCTATTCCTACTTTCTTTTGCTTGGTAATTACAAATGGAGGTTCAAGTTCACCAATTCCAGAATGAGGCTCAATTTTAAATTTATTTAAATCATCTACATCTACTCCAACAGTAAACTGGTCAGTTGCACCAGCATCAAAAATTAGAGCGGAATCTTCTCCGGTTGGACTAGAAATTTCTAAATTAGTAAATACACCCTTATCCCAGCGGGAAGCAGAATTCCCTACCGAAAACCAATCATCCTGGTTTGGAATTAAATCTGAATCAAAAGTAGCAGCTGAAACTTTTCCAATTGCAGTAGTCAAAGTTCTACTAATCTGCATTAAAGGAGAAGGAGAATTATAAGTTAAAGTAATATTTAATTCTACAATTGCTTTTCCGCCCGGATTTTCATATTTAGTGACCTCAAAATTATCTACTTTTACCCGAGTAGTAGTTAATGAGGTCTTATCCGCAGTTCCCTGCTTTAGATAAACTGCATTATTATCAGCTGAAATTATAGTTGGGTCAATAGCTGAGTTTCTCATTCTCAGTATTAATTCAGCTGAAGTTTCACCAGGTTTATTTTCAATTAAACTTGATTGACGAACCAGCCGTTGAATAGTATCCTGCACAAACCGCAATTGAGTAGTAACTTCCGAGCCAGCAGTCAGTCTTTGATGAGCCCTGGTAATGCTTAAAAGAATAGCAGTAAAAATGCCTGAAGCAACAGCAAAAATAGCAATATAAATTAACAGCTCCATCAATGTATATCCCTTAAATTTAGATGAAATCATATTTTAATAATTATATCTTACTCTAGAAAAATTGCAATTATTTGTATAAGATGAGTACATTTTTGATAACTAAATGTCTTCACTTGAAATTTAATGCATCTAAATGACTTATATCTTTTTTAAATTAATTTTGGTAAAATAGTATTAAGATGATTTCAATTAAAGACTTCAAAAAAATTAATCCCTGGCTCTGGGAGATTCCCAAAAACTTTAGAAAGGATATGAGAGTTCCGGCTAGAATTTATGCATCAGAGAAGCTTTGCAAGGATATTTTCAGAGACCAATCAATTTCCCAGCTAATCAATACCTCTACTCTACCTGGAATTGTTAAATACGCTATGGCTATGCCAGATATACATGAAGGTTATGGATTTCCAATCGGTGGAGTAGTGGCCACTAGAACCTCCGACGGAGTAATTTCTCCTGGAGGAATTGGCTTTGATATTAATTGTGGAGTAAGGTTACTAAAATCAGACTTTACTGCTGAAGAAATAAAACCTTATTTAGATAAGTTAGCTCAAGAAATTCAACAGGCAGTTCCTTCAGGTTTGGGTAGAGCTAGAAAAACCAAAATTAGCTTGATCGACTTAAACAAAGTTTTAAAATATGGAGTTAAAAGTTTACTTGAAAATGGCTATGGAGAAAAAGAAGATTTCGAAAATTGCGAAGCAAATGGAAGCTTAAATTTAGCTGAACCAGATTTAGTTTCCAATCATGCCAAAGAAAGAGGCAGAAACCAGCTTGGTACTCTTGGTTCAGGAAATCATTTTCTGGAAATTCAGCAAGTAGTTCAAATTTATGACCAGAAAATAGCTGAAGTTTTTGGGTTGTATTTAAACCAGATAGTAATAATGCTTCATACCGGCTCCAGGGGTTTAGGGCATCAGGTTTGTACCGACTACCTAAAAGTAATGAGAAGAGCAGTAGATAAATATAGGATTACTTTACCAGACCGAGAACTTTGTTGCGCTCCATTTAATTCTCCAGAAGGAAGAAATTATTTCCGGGCAATGTGTGCAGCAGCAAACTTTGGCTTTTCGAATCGTCAGATGATTACCTACTATGTTCGAAAAGTTTGGAAAAAAGTTTTTGGTAGTAGAAATCTTAAGCTTTTATATGGAGTAGCTCATAACATTGCTAAAATTGAAAAATATCAGGTTAATGGAAAAACTGAAGAATTATGCGTTCATCGAAAAGGAGCCACTCGAGCTTTTCCACCAGGAAGTCCGGAAATTCCTGAAAAATACCGAGAAGTTGGCCAGCCAGTATTAATTCCTGGTTCAATGGGAACTTCTTCATATGTTTTAGCTGGTACCAAATCTGGAGAACAAGCCTGGTACTCAACCTGTCATGGTTCAGGAAGAACTATGTCCAGGCACCAGGCAATTAAGAGATTTCCTGGTCGAGAAGTGATAGAAAATTTACAGGCAAAAGGAATCATTGTAAAATACCAGGGATATCGTGGGATAGCCGAAGAAGCACCTGGTGCTTACAAAGATGTTGATAAAGTAGTTGAAACAGTTCATCAAAGTGGACTTTCCAGAAAAGTTGCTAAACTCAAGCCACTAGCAGTAATCAAGGGAGAATAATTAAGTCAGTAAGATTAGTTAAAGGCTTATGAAAAAGAAGATGCCCAAGTCTTTAAGAAAATTTATTCGCAGAAAAAAAGCTGAAATTAGAAGAAAGTTTTTAGATCCAGAAAAGGCTCAGCAAGAAATTAAAAAATTTTTAGAAACTCTAAAAACTAAAAAAAATAACTTATGCTCGAACAAAAGCTAAAACATGCAATCTGCATATCCGGAACAGCTGATCTAGATGTTTGCAGTGAAGAAACTAAACAAAAAGCTTTTAAAATTGGTAAGGAAATTGCCAAACGAGATTTAATTTTACTTACTGGGGCTACCACTGGAATTCCTTATCTGGCAGCTCAAGGAGCTAAAAAAGCTGGAGGAATAGTATTTGGCTTCTCTCCAGCTGCCTCAAAGGTCAGTCACTTAAAAACCTATCATTTACCGATAACTTATCATGATGTAATTGTCTACACTGGATTTGGTTATTCTGGAAGAAATTTATTTTTAATTCGGGCTGCTGACGGAATAATCATAATTAACGGAAGAATGGGAACATTAAACGAATTTACCATTGCTTTCGAAGACAAAAAACCAATAGGAGTTTTAACTGGAAGCGGAGGTACAGCTGATAAGATTGAAAAGATAGTTAAGGAAGCTCACCGGGGTCCAGGAAAAATTGTATACGATTCCAATCCATCCAAACTCCTGGATAAATTAATTAAACAAATTGAAGAAGAAGAAAAGCTATAACATCTGATGAAATTCATTAATAGCTTGAATTAATTCTTTAAAACTGGTGTTAGTAATATTTAGCTGATTTTCAAATTGATAAGCAGATATTGATTTAAATGACTTAAATTTTATTTGTAAAATCTGACGTTTAAACTTTTTGCTTTTATTTTCAGCTTCAAATTTAAGTTTTTCAAACTGATTTAATAAATTTTTGATTTGGTCAGTTTGAATTAATTCTGAACTGCCTTTCGATGATAATAAATAATTTTCCTTTTCTAAAAGATCTTTTACTACATTTGAATAATTAGATAGAACAGTAGCCAGTGATAATCCGATTTCAGTAACCTTTTTTAGTTCTTCTAATTCTGATTTCTGAAGTAATTGTTCTTGAATTAAATCTTGAATAGATTTAACTGAATTCTCAAAAGCCAGAATAGTCTGATTAAATAATCGATTTTTCACCCAGCAGTTATTAACCAATCGAATTAAATAATTTAAATCCCTGTGTGACTGCTCAATTTGTTGATTAAATTGAATAATGCTTTTGGACAATTGACTATTTGCTGTTGAAGCTCGATTAAAATTTTCAATAACATTTTGAATTGAATTATAAATCAAAATTAACTGGTTTTGCCGCTTTCTCTGAATTTCTTGTCTTAATTTTATTTCTTCTAACTGGGCTAGAGTAATTTTAAAATTTTTAGAAAAATTTTTACTTTGCAAGACAATTTTATTCAACTGTTCCTTTAAATCCTTCTGCTCAACTAAATCAGTATTCCAGAACCTAATAGCTTGTTGTTCTAACTTCTGATTTAACTCTTTAAATTCTTCAATTAAAGAATAAGGATCTTCTTTAAATTGAGGCAAATTTTGAGAGAAAAGATTTACAGTTTGAATAAATCCCTTCCAGTAAGGAATGAAAGAGCTTTTAAAATAAACAATTTTAGAACTACCTGATATTGGAAAGTTAGGAACGCTTATCGGAGAATAATTTAAAGAAGTTTTTTTAATGATTGACTTAACTGTCTGATTTTCTACACGTTTTGCCTGATGAAACAAACAAATCAGTGACAACAAAATCACCAGAATTGAAGCAATAAGAATAACTGTAATTAGCTTAATTTTCATCTGACTATACAAATACAAAATTATTAATTATAATGATATAAGTAAACACTAGATAAATAAAGGTCGCCAATATAAACATAACTTATGGAAGAAGAATTAAAACCAATTGGGGAAATTACTCATTATTTTTCCAAAATTGGAGTAGCTGTTGCCAAATTTAACCAGCCGGTTAAGATAGGAGAAAAGATAAAAATTAAGGGAGCCACTACTGAATTTGAACAGGAAATTGAATCAATGCAAGTAAATCATCAGGATATTAAGCAGGCCAAGAAAGGACAAGAAGTAGGAATCAAAGTAAAGGAAAAAGTAAGAGAGGGAGATAAAATTTATCTGGTCAAGTAAAAAATGAACGAAATATTCTTTCAGCTCATTCTGGCAGTAATTCTTGGAGGTATAATTGGTAGCGAAAGAGAGATAGCTCAAGGACTTGCTGGATTAAGAACCCATGTTTTAGTTTGCTTAGCTGCTACTCTTTTTACTATCCTTTCATTAAACGGGTTTCCAAGTAATGCTGATCCTTCCAGGGTAGCTTCCCAAATAGTATCTGGAATTGGTTTTTTGGGAGCTGGTCTAATTATTTTTTATGGAACCAAGCTAAGAGGTATTACTACTGCAGCTGGAATCTGGATTACTGCAGCAATAGGAATGGCTGTAGGTCTTAAGTTTTACTTGCCAGCAATTTTTGTAACTTTCCTGGCTATAATGGTTTTGTTCCTGTTTAGGCCAGTAGAATATTTTTTAGATAAATACTTCTGGAAAAAGTATAAAAGGTTTAGAAGAGAGCCAAAAATTTCTGAATCAGAAAACAAAAACTATGAAGAAAACTAAGCCTCAAGGCCTAAAAAGAAAAGATAGATGGAATAAATATATCATTCGATTGCCAAAGGAGAGAACTGAAGCCGAAGAATTTGGACCCGGGAAAAAACCAGTTATAGTTTGTCCAGATTGTTTAGCGGTTTATTATAAAAAGTCCTGGCATCATCCTAAAAAAAGAATAACCAAGCCAGTAAAATATGTAGTTTGCCCAGCCTGCCAGATGATTAAAAACCACCTATTTGAAGGAAAAGTTGAAATTGAAAACTTAAATAAACTACAAAAAACACAAAAAACCGACTTAATAAACTTAATCTACAATTACTGCCACAGAGCTTATCAGCTAGACCCACTGGATAGATTAATTGAGCTTAAACAAGCTAGAAACAAAATAATAGTTACTACTACTGAAAATCAACTAGCTCAAAAATTAGCCAAAAAAATAAAAGATGTCTTTAATAAAGTTGAAATTGAAACTTCTCACTCTGCCGAGCCAGGAGACACTTTTTATATCAAGTTAAAGTTCACTGGCTAGTAGCTAAAAAATTGCTCTCGTAGTTTAATGGATAAAACGCTTCCCTCCGGAGGAAGTGTTGTAGGTTCGATTCCTACCGAGAGCACAACCTAAAGTTGAAAAATTACTTGTAATCTGGTATACTCTATAAAGCTGGCTCTTTAAAAACTAGATTTAAATAATTCAAAAAAGGAGGTAGAAGTGAGAGAAATTCCAGTAAGGATAGTAGTGGACAAAAGTTTTGAAAAATCCTATTGGAGTTTTGACATTTTTAAGGAAATGAAAAAAGTTTCCAAGTTATTTGAAAAGAAATTTAAAGTAAAGTTAAAGATAGTTAAAATCAGTAGATGGAAACCCAGGATTCTATCAGGCTCACCAGTATTTCTGCATGAACTAATTACCAGTCTCGGTCAGAATTCTTTAAAAGGAATGATGAGAGAATTTAGCAAAAAACTGAAAAAAGTTGGGTTATTTATCTCCAGAGAAGAAGAAAAATTAATCATCAAAAAGTTGCGCCGGAAGTCTATACCAGATCAGCTGGAATATCTAGTCAAATATGTTGCCGATTTAATTATAGAACATCTGCTTGATGAATTAACAATCCGATTTGGAAATAAAAATCAGATAGTAATTGGATTTACCGGAAGGAATTGCTATTTAGCTTCTGCTTGTTTGAAAGGAACTACTATAGGCACATCCTATCCAGAGGAAAAATGCATAGTAATAGGAGCAGCAGTAGAATCCCCGGCTAAGCTTATTGCTCACGAAATTGGGCATTTATTTGGAGCGAAACACACTTCAGATAATACTTTAATGAATCCAACTTCAATGGCTGGCCCGTTTAGATTCAATCGAAAGAATAAGAAAATCATTAAGAAATATCTTTCAAAAAATTACCCAGCTAGATAATTTAGCTGGGTTTTTAATTTGCAATTCGTCAACACCATAATAAATTCAAAATGTAAAAATCAAAATTTAAAATAATTTAATGTTAAAATTTATTAATTGGTAATTGAAAATTGAAAATTGAAAGATAAGGTCATCAATGAATTTACGAATTGATTACAAATATACGAATCTTAAAAATGTAAAATTTAAATATCAAAATGCGATTAATCAATTTTCAATTATCAATTATCAATTTTCAATTATCAATTATTTTTTCTTAGTGAATTAGTTATCTTTTGAAAAATTAAAGTTAATTCTTGAGCTTCTTTTTTACAAATAAATATCTTACTTCTAAATTACACTTGTTTGAAAATTGGCTGATTGATAATTGATTGAAAATTAGAAATTGAAAATTGTAAATTGAAATATAAAATCATCAACTAATATACAATATATGATGCCAATCTACAAATATTATGCCAATCTAAAATATTGAAAATGAAAAATGTAAATATCAAAATGTAAAATTACAAATCAAAATGTTAAAATTGGCAAATTTCAAAATCATACCAAATCATAATCAATACAAAATGTTAATATGATGATGTTAATTAATTTCTAGGTTTTCTAGCTAAAGCCAGATTGATCAGATGAGTAATTAAATCTTTAAATTCTAGCCCAATTGCTTTAGCTTCTTTTGGGAGTAATGATTCAGTAGTTAATCCTGGCAATGTATTCACTTCTAAAACATAAATCTTATCTGCTAAAATTAAATCTACTCTAGAGTAATCTCTGCAGCCTAAAACCCGATGAGCTTTTATAGCAGTCATTTTAATCATTTCAATAGTTTTCTTATCTAATCTGGCTGGACAAATCTCTTTGGTTGAACCATCATACTTACAATAATAATCAAAAAATTCTTTAGATTCTGGTGGAATGATTTCTATTGGAGGTAAGGCAAAATACTTTTGACCTTTGAAATTTTCTAAAATTCCACAAGAAATTTCTCTACCCTTAAGATATTTTTGAACCAGTACATTTTGATCATATTTCCTAGCTAAATTTATTGCTGACTGATACTGGCTTATTTTTTTAACCAGAGAAATGCCAACTGAAGAACCTCTGCTTTGAGGTTTTACTATCCAGGGTAAAGAAAAATCTGGTAAGTTTGAATTTAATTGACTAACTTTGTAGGTTAGCGGAAAGTTTATTCGATTCAGTTTAAAAATCTGATAAGTTAAAAATTTATCCATAGCAAGTTTAGAAGAAATAGAATCTGAACCAACATAAGTAATTTTATTCCTTTCTAAAATTTGCTGAATTTGACCATCCTCACCAAATTCACCATGCAATGCATTAAACACTACATCAACTTCAAGTAATTTTTTAAAATCAAAATTTCCTTCTTTATCCACCAAAACATCAATCCCAAGAAATCTCTGGTCAAGATTACTTAAAACTGCTTCTCCAGTTAATAAAGAAATTTGATGTTCTGAAGATGGTCCTCCACGTAAAACAGCTACTTTAATCTGGCTCATTTTAAGGACTATTCTATTTTAATTTTAGTTACTGATTTTGGTTTAATTTTGTACTTTTTAATTAATTCTTCGAATTCTTCTTGTTCTAGGGTTTCTTTTTCAATTAACTGTTCAGCAATTGCTTTTAGAGCTTTTTGGTGTGATTTAATAATCCTTTTAGCTCTTTTTAAGGATTGATTAAGAAGTCTATCTACTTCCAGATCAATTTTTGCAGCTAGTTCTTCAGAATAATCCTTAAACCATATTTCTCCAAAAGGCGATACTCCCTCTCCAAAGAATCTAGGAGCCATCTTTTTACTCATTCCAAATTTAGTTACCAAAAGCTTGGCTAACCTGGTAGCCTGTTCCAGATCACTGGCTGCACCAGTAGAAATTTCTTTAAAGATTATTTGCTCAACAGCATACCCTCCAAACAAAACAGCCAGGTTAGCTAAAAACTGCGTTTTAGTTTTTAACTTTCTTTCCTTGGTAGGTAATTGCAAAGTATATCCGCCAGCCAATCCTCTAGAAATAATTGATACTTTTTGAACTTTGTCAGCTTCTTTTAAACAAGCAGCTACTAAAGCGTGACCAGCTTCGTGATAGGCAAATATTTTTTTCTCTTCCGGAGAAATAACTCTAACTTTTTTCTCTGGTCCTAAAATAACTTTTTCTATAGAATCATATAGATTCTGCTGAGTAATAGCCT
>Ga0190361_1000432_pt1 | contig 16785 bp, 13 predicted proteins | sample 48721845_MG_FD_161273 | JGI IMG/M metagenome (GOLD analysis project Ga0190361, IMG submission 161273) | Hydrothermal vent microbial mat bacterial communities from Southern Trench, Guaymas Basin, Mexico - 4872-18-4-5_MG | ecosystem: Environmental > Aquatic > Marine > Hydrothermal vents >...
GGCACTCCATGGCAAGATCTAATCACAAAAGCAACATTCAGACTTACCGAGGCACCTGAAAAGTTTGAGATTATAGGTGCATTAATCCCAAAGAAAGGGGAGTCAGCCGTTAATGTTGTCAAAAAATTTAACGATCTCATCACACGTTTAACGAAGCAATATGGCATGACTGTTGATCAGGCAATACAATTTGCCGGTCAGATCGAAATGCTTAATCCTCTACAAATCGTAGAAATGGGCAACAAGATGGGGTTGGAAGGTGCTGTTCTTTCCGATTTTCTCGCAATGGGGCTTGCCCTAAAGAAAGGCGACCAGATTAAGGAGTTCAACAAAACAATCAAAAACCTCAACCTAAAAACGGAAGATCTCAAACTAACGGTTGAAACTCTGCAGAACCTCGACAATCCGAAGATTGTGATTAACAACCTCAAAAAGATGAATGAAGACTTGCTCAAATCTGTTGTACCAAATATCCCCACAAATACATTGGTGGAGACATTAAAGAAGGCAGACTCAAAAACTCTCAATAAGATCGTCCCCACAATGAAAACCGAAGACTTAAAGATCTTCACAGAGACTGCCAAACCTTCCGAATTGGCGCAGACTTTGCTGAAAGCGGATAAAGACACACTAACAAAAATCATCAATTCTACAAACCTCGGCAAGTTACATGAATCATTAAAGAAAGTAAGCCCAGAGATGATGTCCAAGTTAGTCTCCGAGTTGAACAAGAAAGACCCAGAAGTCTTCAAAAAATTTAAGCCCTTCATCTATCGAGAAACCAAATCCTTAAACACGATGGAGGAACTCACTGAACTCCTTAAACAACAAGGATTTACCGAAGAACAAGCACTCAAATACTCATCTGAACTCGTGTCAGAAAACCTTAACGCAGTCATCAAAAAAGCTACCGAAGAAGGGCTAGACGCCGAGAAAATTCTCGCCTTAACAATTGTTGGAACTGACTATGACTTCTCGACTCTCAAAAGCGTCCAAGACATCCTTAAGGCGGGCTTGACGAAAGAACAAACAAAAACTGTTCTTTCAATCCTCGCAACAGGAGATACAGAAAAATTCTTGAATCTGATACCTAAATTGCCTCCAAACCTGTCGGCGAAACTGATACAGGACATACTTCCATCAACTCATGTACCACAATATCTCTCCAAACTTGACACTCAAACCTTTCTCAATTTGACGAAACAATTCAAGCGATCAACCATAATAAACGCACTTCGGCAGATGGATGATGAAAAATTATCAAAAATATTGCCCAAGCTTGGTGAGGAATTGGCGACAGAAGCAATTTCTCTGATGGATAAAGATCGATTAAAATCCCTTGTCAAAAAATACAAAGCAGAAGATATATCAAAATGGATTCCAAATCTTTCTGATGCGGACTTAATCTTTATCGTTCAGAATTTACCTGTCTCCGAAAGCATAAAAGTCATTTCTCAATTAGATGAGCAGAGGCTAAAACCATTAGTTGCTGGCCTTCCATCCAGAAACTTTCTGGAATTGATTAAAAACTCAGACCAAAAATTGCTCCAGAGCATAGTCTCAGTTGCTAAACCCGAACAGATAACAGGTATTGTCAAATCAGGAGATGCTGAAGCTCTGAGGAGATTGCTACCTTACCGCAGACAACAGATCTCAGAGATATTTGAAGCCATACCGAATGAGACTGTATTGGAGATACTGCCTCGGTTGGACGATCAATCCTTCACCAAAGTATCAACTTCCATATCTTCCGATCGGTTGGTCTCGCTAATCCAATCTTCTCCGACTGAATTAAGAGAAAGATTCATCACAATTTTGCCTCAAGACCTCGTCATTGGAATCTCGGAATCTCTGCCTACGGAAATAATAACGGATGTCATAACCCTTCGTCCAGACATAACATCCTCGTTGATTAACTCTTTATCAATAAACAAGCTATCCAATTTATTAACGAGCCTCGGATCAGATGTAAGAAAGAACTTACTACCTTCGCTTAATGATGATAGACTCTCTCTTCTGCTCAAATCCAAAAACGTGGACTTTATAAAACAAATATCCACTGAAATAACCGATGAAAGACTAACCAAACTCTTGCCTAAATTAACAGATGATGAACTAAAGCGAGTCCTCACTTCCCTGCCGTCTGAAAGATTCATATCTATGCTCAAAACTCTGCCAGCAAAAACAGTCTTATCCTTCCTTGATCGATTAACTGCGGATGAGCTGAAAACCTTCCTGCCTAAATTTAGTGATAAAGAATTAACTTCAGTCACTAAAGAATTAGATGTAAACAAACTCCAGAACCTCTACTCCTCGGTTGATGAGGAAACATTATCCCGCCTCATTTCGGCAACTCCAGAAACAAAAATTCTCAAGGTCTTGGAGACTTCGAAAGAAAACCTCAGAAATCGGGTATTTATATCTCTGCCGAAAGAACAACAAATAAATGTCTTGATGCAAGGATCGCCTAAACTACTGGGCGAGTTAATAAATGTCCTCGGTGCGGAAGTGATAGCTTCAGCAATCCCTTCAATGGATGATGCTAAATTAGAAGCAATAATTCCTCAGTTGGGCATAAAAACTTTATCAGAGGTCATAAAGTCCGCCTCGAATGAAGTAATTCAGAAATTAGCAGCAATCACCAAACCCGAGCAATTGGTTGATGTAATAAAGACAGGAGATTCTTCTGTCATCAAAAAGATATTCCCATATCGTCAGAAACAGATATCCGCAATCTTCGAAAATATGCCGAACGAAACTGTCTTACAATTGCTACCTAACTTGACGGATGATTTGAAAAACAAAATAATCACATCGATGAGCAAAAAGAAACTGACTCAAATCCTCTCGTCTGCTGATAAGGAACAGATCAAAACGATTCTCCGTAATATGGAAACCTCACAAATCATTCAGGTCTTACCAAGTTTAGATGAAAAAACTTTGACAAAAACTCTACTCGGTATGAAAGATGATCGACTCAATGAAATCCTGCCACAAATGGATACACAAAACTTACTCCGTGCAATCAAAATTTTGCCAGAGCCTGAAAAACCTCTCTCACAATTAAAGTCTGACAAATTAACAAATGTTGTCAGCATGATTAATGATGACTTATTGACAAAAACATTCCCATTACTGGATGAAGAGAAGGCAAAGAAACTCATCACATCTTTGCCTGCCGAGAGATTGCTATCCATTGTCGATAAATCACCCGAACAATTTGAGAGAATAATTTCGTCGATAGATTCAAAAAGACTCATTGATATGGCTAAAAGAGCCGAAATTCCGATAATACGTAGGATACTATCGGTCAGAGAAGAAAGTTTGCCTGCCATAGTGCGGAATCTCCCCGATGGCACCTTGATGAACTTAATGCCCGAATTATCCGCAGTTGAGACCATAGAGATTGTTAATGTTTTACCAAACGAAAGATTAACAAAAATCTTATCCTCTGTCGATACTGAACTCACTAAAAAGCTGCTGCCTGTCATTAACGATGACAGATTAACCTCAATCCTTCCACAATTCGATGAGAAAACTTTAAACAAGGCGGTATCAGCAATGGCACCTGACCGAGTGCTTAATGTTCTGCAAAAGTTGGATACTGAATCTACAATTAAAGTCTTAAGAGCGATTCCGAGATCTGAAACGCTATTGTCCAAACTGCCGACGGAAAAAATGGTGAAAACAATTTCAAGTATGTCGCCTGAAGACATTAAGAAATTCTTACCAATTTTAGGCGCGGAGGCATTATCAAGACTTTCTGGAGCACTTACCCCGGAATATGCTGAAAAAATCCTTCCACATCTCAGCCGCCGAATGATACAAAAGATGTTGCCAAAGTTAAAATCCTCCGTCGTAGAAAAGACAGTGCAGAGATTAGCTCCAGATATGGTGCCAAAGTTTATTCATAACCTCAGCCCATCGTTGAGGGAGTCTCTGGTGCCAAAGCTTAAACCCATTCAATTGGCAAAAGTCATAGAGAGTAGTAAGCCACAAGAGATCCAATACATCATACCATACGTCACAGCTGATCAATGGGAACAGACAATTCCACAATTGTCCCCTCTAACGTTGTCTTATCTCGTATGGTATGCAAATACTTATCCCAGGAAGTACGGGGTGGGTAAACTCAAACGCTTTCTTGATGAGTTGAAACGGAAGAAGGGCATGGTAGTATCAAAGTATCCAGAACCGTATCAGGTCGAATTTCATTATGCAATGGGACCGCCTGAAATATACAAAGTTACGGCTCGGTCGTTTAAGGAAGCATTGGTGCGGGGTTTAACGCTCAAACGGAAAAGGATGTATGTGAGTGAGTATAAGATAATAAAGCTGAAGTAGAAGTAAAATCGGAATAATATTAGGAACGGGCATGGGCGTATGCAACTGCAATCATAAACATAAACCTTCCTTCAATGAGTGACGAGAAGCTCAAGGAGATTGGAGTTGAACGCAAGGAATATACAATCCCAGAAGTTAAGAGATTGAAGAAGAAATCATTAATAAATTTATTAATGATTGGAAGAGGAGGAGATCAAAGATCTAATAAAGCACAAAAGGGCAAAGGAGCTTATGGACTTTCCAGTATCATCGGTGTAGATGCAATGACAATTCGTGGATATGTTTATTGTCTTCTCCTCGAGCCGGAAACGCAAAAATTGATTGATGAAGGTGAAATCCCCTACACATGGGCGTCAGCAATTACTAGACTTTCACGCGAGCCTATTGATGAAGGAGAAGTGAAATATACCAGTCGCCTAGACCAAAAATAAAAAATGTTTTAAGTGAAAAGTTTTATACATGCCAAAAATCAAAATCGATGATATTAAAGTTATTCGCAAATATTCTCCTCGTCTCAAGATGAACTCTGATGCTGTTGAAAGGTACATGGATGCATTCAGAGTCGGCGAACATTTACCACCATTAGCGGTACAGAAAGAAAAGCTAATTTTGATTGATGGCTTCCATCGTTATGAAGCTCTAAAAGAATTGGGAAAAGAAGAGGTTGAAGTTGAACTTGTGGACATTCCTGAAAGTGAAATTAGAGCTGAGGCTGTACGGAGAAATCGTAAACATGGAATCCCTTTAACGCGGGAAGAAAGAGACAATGACATTTTGCTCTTCCGACAAGAAGGAAGGAGTATCAAGGAGATAGCCGAGATATTTGGTATAACACCGGGTCGAGTAAGCCAAGTTTTAAGGAAATTTAATTTTAAAAAAGCTAAAACTGATTTGCGACGTAAACTGACTGCGGAAGATTATGTGAAGATTATAACAGATAATAGAAAGGTTGTCGATATTGCTCATGATTTTGGAATTTCCCCTGCCCGCGTATCGCAGATCAAAACAAGTTACGAACCGCCAGAAGATCGGCTTGTAACAATCATAGGAGAAGCCGCAAGGTTAGACAAAGTTTTGCGTATAAGCCTATGGAACCTTGCATTGACAAGCTCTTGGATTCGATGTAGAAAAGAAGGTCTTTACATTGTGAATTTTGATCCCGATCAATATGAAATTGCATTAATATCATTCATCAGCAAGGATTATTTCCATCATTACGATATAAAAGGAGAAGAAGTGATGTATTGTCATGCAAGAGATTTAAGATGGATTTTTAAGAATATTGAATATAGAGAGGAATACGGACAGCTCTTCATCTGTCCCGATAGAGTAGTCGTACAAGTTGGTAATATTCGATGGGAATTTAAAAGTAAGATCTTAGGTCAAAAGGTTTTCCCATTTGTAAATATCTGGCAAAGAAAGGATGATATTTTATCCCTTCCAGAAAAGGTAGTGCTTGATAGAAAGGTATTTGATCGAATGCCCGGCGAAGGAATAGGAACGATAGAGCTGAATGAAGGAAAACTGACGATTAGTGGTGTATTACCGAATGAATGGCGTATCTCGAAGACGATTGAAGATGAAAAGTTCAAGGGTAAAGGCAGAGCATCCTTCAGATTTGAGCATCTAAAAAGAATCATTTCCCCACCGTTTTGGGGTCGCTACAACCCAGTAACCTTGTTTTTTCTGAGAGACGATGCTTTAGCCCTTTATAAAGTAATTTGGGGTAATGAATTCTTCAAGAGATATCCGAAAGGGTTTCTGATGGCATTCCTAACTGTTTCGAGAGCACAAGGCTTGATCCCAAGAAAACGCAAACGCAGAAAATCTTAGAATTTCTCAAAACTTTCAAACCCCGCAAAAAACAACAAATTTTTACGCTTCTTTCTGCTAAAAAATGCTGAAAAACCTACGTGATGACTTGACCATACCTTTCTTACGCCGAGAGGATAGGGTAAAGGATGTAAGAAGGTATGTTCATTCCATCTGTTCGCTCCATTTCGCCGTAAAGATACCCCGAGGCTTCCGTCTGCTCAATTTCTCCGGATGCTCTTCCAACCATTTCCGATCCTGCTCTCGCTGCTCCTCAAATCTCTGCCGATTCTTCTCCTGCAAAAATCGCCGGATGATCTCTGACAGGGCTTCAAGCTCTTCGGGCTTCAAATCTAGATACTTGCTGAAATGATCCCATCGGCGTTTCAAGCTCTCGAGGTCTTTTTGTACCTGCTCTAATTGATTCTGTAGCTGAATGTTTCGTAATGAAAGCTGATTCACGAGCCGCTGCAAATCATCCTTTTCTTTTCTCAACTTCTCTTCTAATTCTCGCTGAACCTTTACAATCTCAATCCCTGTCTCATCGCCATACACCGATAAGACTCGTTCAACTTTGGCATATTCCTGTTCAAGCCGCCATGTAGGTGTCTCCATGTACCTTGCTGAAATCGATGACTTGTGCCCCATGAATACATGAATGTAAGGTTCCTCAATCCCTGCATAATCACATGCCGTTCGGAATAGATGCCTCATCCTTTTTGGTCGAAGGGGATTCTGAAAACCATTTCCATTCTGATAGAACCCCATCTTTATTGCTACTTCGCGGCAATTATCTGCGAATGCCAGCGGAGTCATTCTTCCTCGATTGCCCGTTTTGGTGAAAAGCGGCTCATCATCCTTCGCATCCTTACGCTCCGTCTCCAAATAAAGCCGTATTGCCTTTGTCGCTTCTTTGCTGAAGAAGACGCGGAAACGCACACCTGTCTTGCGTCTCGTCCCTTCCCAATATAGGCGCTCTCTTGGTTTCTTCGTTTTAAGATCGGCTTGCCTCCTCACAAACCCCACATTCAGCTTAAACAGATCCCCGCTGTCTTGGCTTGTAGAAAGCAGGCTTAATGCAATCGCCTGATCCCGTAGATTAAGATGTGCAAGAAATGCACGGAATAATTCACGATCGAAGAATGCTCCACCATTTTCCATGTCAGGTCTGAAGAATTCTAATTGCCTATCAAGGGATATGGCTTTTGGTACCAGGTCATTAACATTCGGTCCTTTGAATTCTCTGCTAAATTCTATTCCATTCCGAGTAAAGAACCCTCGCAGGGTGCTATACGCATACACGCATGCTGAAGTATCAGAAGCAGGCTTCTTCTTTCTCGGGGAAATGTATGTGCCTTCATATCCTTCGACGGGATGACCGCGGAGCCAATCGTAGAAATCATGGATGCTCTGTTCTATCTTATCTACCGACATTTGGAAAACATCATCGAATGTGACTTCTCTCTCCAAGCCTTTCTTGCTATTCAAGAATTGAAGGTATGTTTTGACGACAAACTTATACATATTTTGGGTAGACTTTTTCCGTAAACTTTGTAGGGTCTTTCTCACTCTCTCGTCTTTTTCTATCTCTAACATTTTTTCTTCGTTTAAAAAAATAAATGAGTTCTTTTTTATAAAATTTTTGGAAAAAACACATTCTTTCTTTATAAAGTATGGGGTATTTTCCATTTTTTATTAGATGCATGAGAAGCATATTTTGCGCGTATTATTTTGCCCTTTTTTACATTCTCTTTATTGTCTGTATGTCTTTTGTAAGCAAAATAAATCAATCCGTAGGGGTTATTATGCGTGCCTCAACACCTTCGTATCGACGTAGGGACACTTTACCCTTCTACACACTGGACAGAAGCCGCTCCGCTCAACCGCCTCGTCATGTCGATGAAGATGCTCCCGTATTGTCGCGCTGCTCCTTCCTCTCTCAGCGGCAATCTTTACCATGCTCTTCCCTGCCACATATTCCAATATGATCTCGGCATGCTCCTGATCTCCGACGGTTTTGTATGTGCCTCGATCCTTTGCCTCCTGAATCGGCTCTCCATGCTCCACTTTGATGCCTAATTGTCGTAGAATGTTCTCTTGCTCCTGCTTGTGCCACGGAATCGCTTTGAAGACTCCAAGCCCGATTGCTGAGGTCCTTGTAAGGATCACGAACTGGTTCGGTTTAAGATTTGGGATGACATGGGGATCAATAAAGCCAAAAATCCACTTGATTTCAGGAACCCGTAGTAAGCCCAGAGCCTTGAAGATATGGAAATCCATGACGCTCCTCACATCCAAATCGATGCTTGTGAATTTGAGTGTGTCCAGACCAGCTGCCAAGCCCATGTGTCTGCTCTCCCTCAACAGGTAGATCTCCTGCGCCTTTGCCAATTGCTGATTGCGGGTTACTTTCAACCTGCTGTAATAGAGATTTGATGCTTCCCGGATGATCATGTATATAATCTTTCTCCACGATAATCGCCTGTAGACGAGATCTGTAAGTCTTGCAACGGCTTGGAATTCCGTGTCAGGATCGCTATATAATGGAGCGCTGGAAATTACAATATCATGACTTTCAATGTCATGCAATGTCACATCGCTTATGGATTTGACAGACCAGCTACAATCCACATCGGTGTTATCGCCTTTTATCAGCAATACTTTCCTATCCTTCTCATACGGCGATCTCAGCCATGCAAGATTCTCTCCGTCCCGTGAGCCAAAAATATCGAGCACCTTATGATTTCTATCCAAGAAGTAACAGCCGAATGTCTCCAGAAGGCTTGATTTTCCTGATCCTCTGGCACCTAACACCATGCATGCCCAAGGTTTATTAAAGGAGATGCTGTAATTTTTCCGTATCCAAGCTATCTTCAAGCTTCAAACCCCTCAAATTTTTGTTCTTTTACTTTGCTGCCTGTGAAGGTTTTGAGCACCTCTTGATAGGTGATTGGGCTGATCTGTGTGCTGACCTTTTGATTCAATTCTTCGACGAATGGAAATGCATATGCACAGAAAGCGCTCACAAGCCCTCGGAAGGAATCAGGAGTTAAACGTTTGCAGGCGAAATAGAATTTTTTATAGAGCTGCAATGCCTCAAATTCTTCTCTCTTTTCTGGGTAGAACGACCATTCGCGGGGCTCGTAGAACGCGGGGACAAATGAAAGCCAAGGTTCAATATATCGCTTGAATGCTTCCTCACCTTCCTTCTCGAAACTCCAGCGGATACTATAATACTCGACATCTCGCTCCTTCTCAAGCTTTGCATGTGTGAGATTCATCGCGATGGTAAGAATCTCTTGCACTCTTCCCCTGCTGATCCCTAGTCTTTTAATGCGCTCCTCTGGAAGAGATAATGCAGCTCTGCAACTGTGGATTATAGAATGTAATGGCTCGCCTGTGACACTCATCACTAAATGCAATGCCAAGAGCCTATCGAATGCGCCGCCTTTTGGGGCTCTTAAGGTTCTCGCAGCAAACTCTGCAAGTTCAACTTCTTCCGTTTCCTCTTCTTCACTCATTTCCATACCTCCCTAACTTTCGGTTTCCGTTCATACAAAATTCCAATCTTATCCAGCATGTCGAGTGCCAATTGGAACAAGCTAGCGTAATCTATGTCTTCCTCTTCAACCAACACGGGACTGATTGGATTGCCATGCTCGTCACAGACCGGATCGTCAGGGGTTCCCATTGGCATGTTCGCATTTTTGACATAATGCCATCGCGTCACTTTCTGAAAACAGGCATTATACCTCTCCTTGAACTCCTTTGACTCCTTTACCTCCGGTGGAAGCATCTTTATCAGCAACCCAACATTTGTTGCGAATGCCTCTTCGTCATACGCGAACATTAGGCATCTTTCGATCTGCCGACGGATGGAATCAATGAAGGATAAAGGCTGTTTGGGGAATCCTTTTTCTTCGTGTGTGCTATACCTTTCCTCAAATTCACTCATTTACATCACCTCCATTTGTGACCGTGATTTTTCGCCGAATGAATTTGAACATCTCAATTGCTGCAACGTAGATTGTCAATACACACGCAAAGACCAGCATCATTTCAATAGCAAATAGCCCCAGAGCATCCGGCAAATTCATCTTCTCACCTTCCTCAAAATGCGTATAACGATCTTGAAGACTAGCACCAGCAACATGAAAAGAAGGAAGAAAGCAAACAACATCTCTAGGAACATCACGCCTTACCTCTCTTAATCTTCTCCAATCGGGTTTGTCTCTGCCTTTCAAGCAGAAAATTCTGGTATCGCACAACTTTTCGGAGACGATTCTCCTTTTCACGGATCAATTCGACAAGACGTCTTGCCTGATCTTCTATTTCCCATTGTGCAACTATCTTTGGCGGAGCATAAGATTCAACTGAAGTTATATTAGCGATCGGGATTTCCCTGATGATATTGCTTTTTCGATGATGCAGCATTAAGACAGGTAGGTTCAGAATGATGCCCTGCGTTCTCCTCTGTTTTCCAGATCCATCCTCATAAACCAAACGAACCCATGCCCCAGAGATGAACCTCGCTCTTGGATACTGGAATTTTATAATCTTCTCTTCCTTAGTCGGTAAATGCTCGGGAAGGATGCTACTCGACAAAACCTTGATTCGGTCCTCTTTCGAGACGAGACGCTGGAGCAAAATCTTCTGTAATGCTTTAGGATTGACTTCACCATCAATTTCCAAATGCATGACGAAGGACACTTTCATTTTTCACATCCCCCGATTTTTATACTCCTCACTGCTCCAAACACAACTGCCAAAACACACCTCACCTCCTGGTGTTACTTCATATTATGACTGTGATGTATGGGTATTCTCAAATCTTCAAACGTCAGCTCCGTAATATGGTCAGCATGAAATGTGCATAATGGGATGAATCCCTTCGGCAAGGGGATCAGATATTTGGCTTTTCTTTCGCAATTCTTAACGGCACATTTCTCCATACCTTTTCCATCTCCTAATTACGATTCTCCTTTTCTCCATGACTGTGAGAAATTTGAGAAATTTACGACTGATTTTTTCGCTTCTTTTCTGAAAAGAATGAAAAAGAAAATTTCTGAAACAAAAAGATAAATTTTTTGCATCATCATATGCTGAAATACCCACTTTTTTACGCATATTGCGTAAATATCTTAATCTCTTAATCTCTGTTATGTCTCTAAAATAATATATTTCTGTACAAAAAAGATAATAAGAGATTAAGAAATTAAGAAATTTTGTTTTTGATTCTTTCGATAAAAGAGCGGTAAAATACGCTTCTTTTTTCAAATTCTTCTGAAAGAGATTAAGATATTTCGTCATGATCTCCTCTCCAAGTCTTTTTCATATCGATAGAGTATTGGCGCTCTACGCACAGGCAATTTTATCAACATTTTCTCACACCATTTCGGTCCTCTTAACATCACTTCTTCTCTTGCGCGTTGTCCAGAAATCTGACTGATACAACCTGATTCCAAAAGAAATTTGATTATGTTGTAAAATCGATTATCCCTTGACGCAGCACCTACTTCATATGCGAGCTTCTGCGAACTGATCAATTTATACTCTTTGATGATATTGAGATATCTCAACACAATCCTTATGTCAGTTTGTGCTACTTCTTCTTTCTCTGGCACGGATGCAATCCATTTCTCAACTAGCTGTTCGAAATTCTTGCGGTTTCTGAGGATTACTTTAATGCCAAATTCTATATCTTCGCTTTCGACAATTACTTGTTTAGCATGTAACCATTTTTTCAAGCCTCTGCTTATTGCATGTATCTGGGCATATTTTAGACTCTTTTGCCAATCTCGCACATAATAACTTCGCTTGAAACTGAATCTTGATGCAGGGCCAATCTTGTTTATTAATTCATTTGTCTTGTTTAGAAACTCTGCAGAAATTCTTTTGGCGTCTTCGTCCAGATAAATTGGGTACTTACACTTCATGTATTCAAGCAAAGCATTTGCAAACTCTTTTAATTCCCTATCTAATTTATCTTCTTCGCTCCAGCGTTCTCGCGGAAATAAATCATCACTTCTACAATCCTCCGGCAGATTGGCTGTGTATATTGTGTAATCGATACGATTCCCTACGCCTTGAAAGAAGCTATCAATGAAGATTTTAGGGTCTTTGAAGAGATATTTTGGTGTAGTTGCTCCAATCAAACAGACATAAACAGGTATTGGTCGTCTGACTTTGACAGTTCTAGTTTCTCTCGGGTCAAGCCATCCATCCCACATACGAGAATAGTACTCAAAAGTTGGTGAATATTTCTTGCCTTCTCCGGCTTCTTTAAGCCATGCAGTCAACTCATCCTGAAACATTAAACCTTCCAGCTTTACCTCTTCATCAATTGCTCTATCTATAATCCCTTCGATAGAGCTGGCGGTTGATGGCAAAATATGGTATTGATCTGTTTTTTCATCCACATAATTGAGGATTAGTTTTATCACATTGTCGAAAGGTGCAGATTTGAAGAATCCAGACTCTGTAACTACAACATTCCAGATATTACAACGGTTAAATCCATACTTAGTTTTTAATCGCGCATTTCTCGGTATTACAGATGCTAATGTGGTACAAGCCAATTTTACTGTCCATTCTTCTGGCAATGGATATCTATCATGTAGCATAGCAGAGAATCTTGGTATGAAATGTTCTACAATCTTCTTACTGGTCAGCCCATAATCATCCACCTAATGACAATTCCACCTCATTCAAAAGAGTCTCAATATACGCCATTATTGTGGAATAGCTTCGTTTCGCAAGCCCAGACTTGATCGGTTCTTCCGGTATGAGATCAAAGTCTTCACTCATCCCTCTGCCTCCAATCGCGCCTTCATCCTTTCCAACAATTGCAGATACCGCTCGGCAAGCATCTTATCTTCCTTTGAGTGCTTTTTCTGTGTCCATAACGGATATGATGCTATCACATCTTCAATTCTGGTAAGCGCCTTCTTCCGCTGTTTCGGTGATAGGCGAGAAATGCTCTGCATCGTTGCAGACTCAAATTTTTCAAAGTTCCCAAATTTAGGTAGGAATATCGATTTGACTTTCTTAAATTCGAATGCAAAAAGCCCTTCTCGTAGAAGCTCTTCGAGTTTCTCCTTTTGCCGCTTCAATAGACGCAATTCATTAACAATGCGCTCTCTATCCTCTTCTTCTGCCCACGGAATGATAAGGGATGCGCGCTCTCTGAGTTTGGGAATACCTTCTTCAAGCAGCTGAAGCGCGTACTTTATTTTTTTGACACTCGCGGTATTGATGAACATGTGGAATTTGTAATCTTCCATCTGTCGGCGTGCTTTCTCAGCCCTTTCGACAACTTTTCGTCTCTCCTCAGCTTTTTTCAATGCCTTATCAATCTCAGCCTTGCTGATCTGACCTGTCAGTATGTCCGAAAGCAGACCATAATAACCCGCAATTTCAATGATCTCGCCTTTTTCTTTCATGCGTTTGAGATTATCAGCGATAGGCTTGAAGGGTGGATTTGTTAAATGATAACGCCTTTGATACTCATTTAGAATGTCAACGTATCGCATCAACCTGCCGGTTAGGATTTGCTGAATCCTATCCGCAACTATTTTTGGTCTAGGCATTTTAAACTCCGTAAAAATATATTATTGCATTATATATTTAAACGTTATGTATAAAAACAACCCATTTCTCTCTCCTTTCGGTGAAAAAGTCAAAAAATTTGAACCTTTTTCAAAATTTTTAAATCGTATGTCCTCGATTTATAAATACGAGGAGAAATGGCGCGTAGATACAAACATCATAATTGTCCGTACAGTTCTGTTGATCAACCAAAAGAATACCAGCGCTGGTATTATCGGTACGTTACAAAAAGGAAGAAACGCGCCAAAAAGGAAGTGAGAAGATAAATGGTTAAAGTCTTCACCTCAAAACAAAAAGCCCGTGTAGAAGCGGCCAAAGTACCTGGCAGCCATATTCATTACTGGCAAGGTAAGTATTACGTCACCCGTCCCGACGAAAAATGGGAGAAACCGAAAGCTGAAACTCCTAAACGTAGGGGTAGGGTAACCCGTACACAAAGAATCACGAAGGCAAAGGCCTATCCTCGATCAGGCTCGATAGACGTTACAAATCTATCTCCTTCCCGACAGAGGGAAACAGCAGAAGAGAAAGGTTACATACTCATGGAGTATAATGGCAGAATTTATGCTGTTCCCCCAATAAAGAAGGACATAACCGAAAGTATGGCACTGCAAAAAGCATATTCACAGGCAGGTTGGGGTATACGGGTAGAGGACGGCAGAACTTATGCTGTCTGGACAAAAGCCAGTGAGCCCCAGTACCCAGCGGTTGTAGACGTTACGAAAAGTTATGCGGGAGCGAAACAACTGGCTGATGAGGGTTATGAAATCAAAGTTGTTGATGGAAGAACATTTGCTGTTCATCCGAGAGCTGGAATAACGACCGAGGATCTTGCTGAGGCGGTTCGTGAAGCAAGGCGTGAAGCGGGCAAAGAGTTAGCTGAATGGGTAGCTCAACAGTATAATCAAACAAAAAGTATATTAGTTGAACTTCAAAAAAGAGGAATCATTAAGTATATCGAAGGGAAGAAAATAGGTGAATTCGGAATAGATCTATTGAAACCTGTGGATAAGCTGACTGAGAAAGATGTTGAACTTTTATCCAAGATTGGTTTTAACAAAGAAGATCTCACAAGAATTTCGCCTCTATATCAGATAACCTATGAAACATACGAACCAATCTACGCTCCCGGAACAAAACAACCTATAGGTACAAAGAAAGTTATGAAGACCAAAACTTTCCGCACTGAAGAAGAAATGAAAGAATTCATAGCTTCTTTACCAGAATATATGATCTCCGTGACTATTCCTGTCGGCGATAATGATTTTGAAACTAGAATTTTCACAAGCCGGGAAGAAGCTGACCGTTTCATCCAGAATTGGCAGCAAGAACAGATGAAAAAAGCAGGATTCAAAGGCACATGGGAAGAATTCAAGGGCTGGGTCAAAGAACGTGATAAGGCTATTGATTGGCTCAAAGAACACAAAACAATAGATGTTAAATCCATCGACGGAGAAGATGTTGTTGTTTTAGCAAAACCTCTGGATACACTTTCAGACACCGAAATAGAGCATCTCAAAAAGATTGGAATGGACGTTCCAGCATGGCCGAAAGGTCCAAGCCGCTTGTATTATGAATTTGCCACAGGATCTATCGACAAGAAACTTGAATTTCTCAAAAACATCCCCTCGGATTGGGTTAAAGGTCTTGTTGATAAGTTGGAAGCTGAAAGAAAATGGCATGGTGTATCTGCGGGGGTCCTCGGTAACTTCGTCGAAGGACTAACAGCATTACCCGAAGCATTTTTGGCACCATACCGGCTCATAGCCTCAGTGATACCCGGTGAACAACCTGGTGAAGTACTCCCATGGCAAAGGATGCGAAAAATCACCGCGCTCGGGAACCTGAAATATATTGATGATTATACTCCAGAGCAGTTAGCGGCAACGGGTATTGTAGGTTTTGCTGCAACATGGTTAGGCGCATATCTATCAATGATGCCTATTGGTGCATCCAAAAACGTGATAAAGAACATTGTTGCGAAATATGCCCCACTTGCCGGAATCACGGCTCCCTCGAAAATACAAAGCTTAACAAATTTCTTAGTCAAGCATCCCAAGGCAGTTACTGCGCTCTTGTATAGTCCAGTCATTGGGTTAGAGGCCCATCATGTACTTGCTAAATATGCCGCCGGCGTCCCCCCTGAAGATATTTTAAGCGAAGAATTAACCAAAATCGCCAAATGGACGGGTGCATATTATGGATACAAAGCGGGTACACGGCTTACAAAGGATAAATGGTCAAAAATTGACCAGTACCTCGATATTGAAGTCAAACAAACCAAGTATGGACCAGTCATCACATTGACGAAGAAGACAAAAAAGATTCCTAAATGGCTTGCGGATATGTTGAGAGAGGAAGTCGATCCAGTCACGGGTGAGATCATACTTGTCGGTAAAGGAACCAAAGGGGCATTCTCACAATACATGGCATTGAAAGGGGGCAAATGGTTCCAGAAGCTTGTACAGGAAGGGAAGATAAGTCCTTCGCTCCTCGACCGCCTGAAGATAATGTTTCTTGGCAAAAAACCCGACAAGGCAATGATCGAATCGGCTATTGTCGATTACATAGGCAAAAGCGGGCTGGAGAAGCTCCGCAAGTTCGGTGTGAATTATGCACAGATGACGCCAGAGGAAATAGCGTCATGGGCAGCATTCGTCAAGTATGGTCCCAATATTCCACTTGATAAAATTGATGATTTTGGAAATTTGATTTTCAATTTGGAGCGAGCACAGCAATTGGAATCTGTGTTGCCCGGTTCCATACGGAAAACTCTAATAGAATACGGTCTCAGCAACACTCAGATAGATCTTCTTGAAAAATTGTTAGGAGCGAGCGTCGAGAAAATAAATCCAAAGATTGCTGCTGAAACCTTGTATAAAGAATTTGGATGGGGCACTCCATGGCAAGATCTAATCACAAAAGCAACATTCAGACTTACCGAGGCACCTGAAAAGTTTGAGATTATAGGTGCATTAATCCCAAAGAAAGGGGAGTCAGCCGTTAATGTTGTCAAAAAAT
>Ga0190361_1000433_pt1 | contig 16780 bp, 14 predicted proteins | sample 48721845_MG_FD_161273 | JGI IMG/M metagenome (GOLD analysis project Ga0190361, IMG submission 161273) | Hydrothermal vent microbial mat bacterial communities from Southern Trench, Guaymas Basin, Mexico - 4872-18-4-5_MG | ecosystem: Environmental > Aquatic > Marine > Hydrothermal vents >...
GAGTATGCAAAGAAACTGAATCTTAACTTCATAGTGCTTGTTGTGTTTCTAACAGGGGTGGAAGAGGATGAGGTAATGCAGCTTAAGGCAGAGAGGGTTGTGGAAGGTATTAAGGTCTATGTTGAGCCTGTGCTTATATGATTATTTATCAACAATTTTCCAACTGAGGATGTTTTGCTTAAATACATGAACCAGCCAGTTGAAGAAACCTTAGCTGGAAGTGGTGTTGTATATGTTAGAGAGCTTTGAATTTTTCAAGGCTCTCATCAGATACCTATTGAGTTATTTTTCAACTAATCTACCTGATAGATACTTATGTATAATATTTGAAACCAGAGTCTGATAAGGGATTCCTTCCTGCATGGCCCTGATCTTAAGGTATCTTATTAACATTTCTATTTTTAACCATTAGCTCTTAAAATTGACAAGATCAGCTCAGATGGTTTATCAAAGGAGAAAATAGGGTAGGAGGAAAATATGGCATTTAAGATAAAGAGAGCGGGGGTATTGGGTGCCGGTGTGATGGGTTCAACCATCGCTGCGCATCTATCCAATGTGGGAATTGAATGTATCCTATTGGATATTGTGCCATCTGAACTCAGTGAGGAGGAGAAGAAAAAGGGAATTGGAAAAGATAGCAGGGAATTTAGGGATAGGATTGCACGCACAGGGCTTGAGCGGGCATTGAAGTCCAAACCGGCCTCCTTTTATCTTCCTGAAAATGCAAAGCTGATCCATATCGGAAATATTGAGGACGATTTAGATCTGCTTAGAGATACGGACTGGATCATAGAGGTGGTGCCAGAGATCCTAAATATTAAAAGCAGCCTATATGAAAAGATAGAGGGTATATTAAGGGAGGGGATCATAATAAGCTCTAATACCTCTGGAATACCTGCAAAAGCACTATGTGAGGGAAGAAGTGAGCTCTTTAGAAGACACTTTGCCATAACCCATTTCTTTAATCCTCCAAGATATATGAAGTTGATTGAATTGGTCCCTGGGCCAGATACTCTACCAGAGGTTATGGAAACCTTGGAATATGTGTGTGAAAGAATACTGGGTAAAGGGGTTGTATATGCAAAGGACACCCCAAATTTTATTGCAAATAGGATCGGAACATTTAGCATGTTTGCAATCTTAAAGAATATGATGGAGCTTGGGCTCAGCATTGAGGCAGTGGATCAACTGACAGGAAAGGTGGTGGGAAATCCAAAGAGTGCCACCTTTAGAACCGCAGATCTGGTCGGCATTGATACCCTGTTACATGTGGCAGAGAATGTGTATGAGGGAGCACAGGGGGATGAAAAGAGGGATATGTTTATTCCGCCTCCCTTTTTAAAAGAGATGGTTAAAAAGGGGCTTCTTGGTGAAAAGACAGGTAAGGGTTTTTATAAAAAGATAAAGGGAAAAGATGGAAAGAGCGTGATCCTTTCTATGGACTACAATACCCTTGAATACAGAGAGAGGCAGAAGGTAAATTTCCCATCCCTTGAAAGGGCTAAGGGACTTGACAGATTGGAAGAGAGGATAAAGACACTTTTTTGGGCAGATGATCTTGCAGGAAGATTCACCTCCAAGACCATGTCTGAGACCCTTATCTATTGCGCAAACCGCTTGAGAGAGATTGCAGATGATATCGTAAATATTGATAATGCTATTAGATGGGGATTTGCAAGGAGACTTGGCCCTTTTGAGATCTGGGATGCAATAGGGGTTAAAAGATCAGTTGAAAAGATGAAATCCGAAGGATTCAGTGTGCCAACCTGGGTTGAGGAGATGCTAAGTGTGGGTTTTGAAAGCTTTTATAGGTGGGATAAGGGGGTTCGTCTCTTCTATGATCCCAACATAAAGGACTATAGAGTCTTAGAGATTAAACCTGGTATAATCCTGCTTCCATCACTTAAGGCTCAAAACAGGCTCGTTGAAGGGAACAGGGCCGCATCCCTTGTAGATATTGGAGATGGCATTGCATGCCTTGAATTCCATACCAAGATGAATGCCATTGGAGATGAGATGATCACCATGATAAACCGAGCGATGGATATAGTGGCAGAGAGATTTGATGGGCTTCTCATTGCCAATCATGGTGAGCATTTCTCTGCTGGTGCAAATCTCTATATGATCCTCTTTGCGGCACAGGAAGAGGAATGGGATGAGCTTGAATGGGCAGTTAAGAGATTTCAGGATACCCTTATGAGGCTCAAATACTTTGAAAAACCGGTAGTTGCAGCACCTGCAGGGCTAACCTTAGGTGGAGGATGTGAGATATGCCTTGCCTCTGACAGGGTAAGATACTGCGGAGAGACATATATGGGGCTGGTTGAGGCAGGTGTGGGCCTGATTCCTGCAGGAGGTGGCACAAAGGAGCTATATTTAAGGAACACAGAGCATCTCTTTGAAGTTCAAAAGGGAGGGCTCTATCCAAAGCAGATTGAGCTTATGCCTTTTGTGGCAAGGGCATTTGAGACAATTGCAATGGCAAAGGTATCCACATCTGGCCCTGAGGCCGTAAAGCTTGGGTATCTAAGGCCCACAGATAAGATGACTGTAAACAGAGACTATCTTATAGAAGATGGGGAAAAGACCCTACTTTCTATGCTCATGGAAGGATATACTCCTCCAAGACCAAAAGAGGAGATAAGGGTTGCAGGAGAAAACACCTTTGCCATGATAAAGCTGGCACTCTGGACAATGCACAAATCAGGCTTTATCACTGAACATGATGTGACGGTTTCAGAAAAGATAGGGTATGTGCTTTGTGGTGGAAGGGTATTTTCAGATACCAAGGTAAGTGAGCAGTATCTCCTGGATCTGGAAAGGGAGGCATTTTTAAGCCTCTGTGGAGATCCCAAGACCCAGGCACGCATTGAACACATGCTTAAAACAGGAAAACCCCTTAGAAATTAAAATTATAGGAGAGATGACATGCAAGAGGCAGTTATTGTAGCAGCTTGTAGGACAGCAGTAGGGAAGGCCCCAAGGGGCACCTTAAAGAATATGAGACCAGAGGAGATGGGCTGTGCCGTGCTAAGGGATTTGCTCAGGAGAGGAGGGGATCTATCACCTGAGCTCATTGATGATGTGATAATAGGCTGCACATTTCCAGAGGCAACTCAGGGGTTAAATATCGGAAGGGTGCTGGTGATGTCTCTAGGGTGGCCAGATAGGATCCCCGGGATGACGGTTAATCGTTTCTGCTCCTCTGGGCTTCAGGCCATTGCAATTGGTGCTGAAAAGATAATGTGCGGATTTTCCGAGGTGTTGATAGCAGGTGGTGTGGAGAGTATGAGTCAGATTCCCATGGGTGGAAACATGATGTATCCCCATCCTGCTCTTGTGGATACAAGGCCTGGGGCATTTACCAGCATGGGCCTTACCGCTGAGAATGTGGCAGAGAGATATGGGATTACAAGGGAAGAGCAGGATGAATTTGGTGCCAGGAGTCATCAGAGGGCAGCTAAGGCCATAAAGGAAGGCAGATTTAAGGATGAGATCGTTCCTTTAAAGGTAAAGAGGCAGAAGATGCTTCCCAATGGCCATTTTGAATTTGAAGAGATCATATTTGATACAGACGAGGGAGTGAGGCCTGGAACCACTAAAGAGAGCATTGCCCATCTTAAGCCGGTATTTAAAAAGGATGGAACGGTTACTGCTGGAAATTCTTCGCAGATGAGCGATGGGGCCGCTGCTGTGCTTTTGATGTCTAAGAGAAAGGCAATGGAGCTTGGGCTTAAACCCATGGCCACATTTAGATGCCATGTGGTTGAAGGATGCCCCCCAGAGTATATGGGGGTTGGGCCATCGGTTGCTGTTCCCAAGCTTTTGAAACTATTTGGGATAGATCTTGACCAGATAGGCCTTATCGAGTTAAATGAGGCGTTTGCAGCTCAGTCCATATACTGTATTCGTGAGTTGGGCCTAAATGAGGAGATTACCAATGTAAACGGAGGAGCCATTGCACTTGGACACCCCTTGGGTTGCACCGGTGCAAAGCTCACCACCCAGCTCATATATGAGATGCACAGAAGAGGGGTTAGATGGGGGCTGGTCACCATGTGTATAGGATTTGGCATGGGGGCAGCCGCACTATTTGAGATAGAAGATTGAGAGCTTTGAATTTTTCAAAGCTCTCAGAAAAAACTGTAATTATGGGTTATTTTAAATTAATTTTTTGGGGGTCTGGTCTCCGACCTGGAGGGTCATCCGACCCGGAAGGGGGTAAAACCCCCAGTGAAAAAAGGGGTTATGTAAAGCTTTCGATTATTAAATAAGGAGTTTTAAATATGGCAGAAGAAAGACTTTTTAAAGGAGGAGAATTCCTTATAACAGATGCACAGCCAGATGAGGTATTCACCCCTGAAGATTTCACCCAGGAACACCAGATGATTGCCAAGTCTGCTGAAGAATTTGGAATAGGTGAACTTGAAGCCAGAAGGGATGAGTTGCAGCAACTGAATCCAGAGCTTATTAAATCCCTGCTTAGAAAGGCTGCTGAACTTGGCTTTGTGGGAGCTGATATACCTGAGATATACGGTGGATCTGAACTTGACAAGGTAAGCTCAAGCCTGATCACCGAGAGGATAAGCAGGGGGGTGGCAGGATTCTTTGTGGCATTTGGAGTCCAGACCGGCATTGGAAGCCTTCCCATTGTGCTCTTTGGCTCTCCAGAGCAGAAAGAGCGTTATCTTCCAAGGATCGCAAATGCAGAGATCATTACTGCCTATGCACTTACTGAGCCTGGACATGGCTCAGATGCACTGGGTGCAGAGACCACGGCCATGCCCACAGAAGATGGGAAATACTATATCATAAATGGACAGAAGCAGTTTATATCCAATGCTGGATTTGCAGATATCTTTCTTACCTATGCACAGGTAGACGGAGATAAATTCACCGCATTCATCGTAGAGAGAAATTGGGATGGGGTCTCAGTGGATGAAGAAGAGAAGAAGATGGGAGTGCATGGAAGTTCTACAAGGGCAGTGATATTTCAGAATGTAAAGGTTCCCAAAGAGAATGTGCTTGGTGAGATAGGAAGGGGTCATGTGGTGGCACTCAATACCCTCAATATTGGAAGATATAAGCTTGGGGCTGGAACTGTGGGTGGTTCAAAGATGTTGATAGCTGAAGGTGTTAGATATGCAAAGGGAAGGGTTCAGTTTGGAAGGCCCATATGTGAGTTTGGTCTCATCAAGCATAAGATAGCAGAGATGGTGATAAAGACCTATGTCTTAGAGAGTATGGTCTATAGAACCGCAAGACAGCTTGACCTTGCCCTCGAAGGGATTGATTACAGAAGTGAAGATGCAGGGAAAAAGATAGGCCAGGCCCTCAGACAGTATGCACTTGAATGTTCCATAAATAAGATATATGGCTCTGAAACCCTGGACTATATCGCAGATGAATGCGTTCAGATAATGGGTGGATATGGATATATTCAGGACAATCCCATTGAAAGTGCATATAGGGATTCCAGAATAAATCGCATATGGGAAGGAACCAATGAGATAAACAGACTACTGATCGTGGATCATCTCATGAAATCCGCTCTCAGGGGAGAGCTTCCCCTGCTTCAGAAGATTAGAGAGGTGGCAGACGAGCTATTGAGTTTCAGGGTTCCTATGGAAGAGCCTGCCGGGCTTGAAAGGGAAAGGCAGATGCTATCCAGGGCAAAAAAGATAGCACTTCTAAGTGCGGGAGCGGCGGCCCAGAAATATATGGAAAAATTAGCAGAGGAGCAGGAGATCGTTTCGCTCATCTCAGATATGGCAATTGAGATATATGCAATGGAAAGTACGCTACTTAGAACACTTAAAAAGATACAGAAAGAGGGTGAGGATAAGGCAGAGATTCACATTGCAGTTACAAGGACATATATAGATGATACATTCCCCAAGATAGAGCTAATGGCAAGAAGGATATTTGCAGCCATATCTGAGGGGGAGGAGCTTAGAACCCAGCTTATGGGGCTTAGAAAACTCGGAAGATATACACCCATTGACACTATCTCTTTGAGAAGAAAGATAGCAGATAGAACTATTTCAGCTACCCATTACCATCTTACAAAGCTTTAAGACCGGCGATAGAGATCTGGATTAGGGCTGTAAAATCTTGAACCTTTGAATATTTTAAAGAAAGTTTAAGGAATGGAAGATATTAAGAGATTGAGAAATATTGGTATCAGTGCCCATATTGATGCAGGAAAGACAACTCTTACAGAAAGGATCCTCTATTACACAAAGAGGATCAGGAAGGTCCATGAGGTTAAGGGTAAGGATGGGGTTGGAGCCAAGATGGACTCCATGGAACTTGAAAAAGAAAGGGGGATCACCATCTCATCTGCTGCCACATACTGTCACTGGAAAGGATATAGGATAAATATAATAGATACCCCTGGACATGTGGACTTCACCATTGAGGTGGAGAGGGCCCTAAGGGTATTAGATGGATCTGTCCTGGTGCTATGTGCCGTAGGAGGAGTCCAGTCTCAGACCATAACTGTAGACAGACAGATGAATAGATACAATATCGCCAGGATAGTATTTATAAACAAATGCGATCGTATAGGAGCGGATCCACTAAGGGCAATGGATCAATTAAAGGAACGCTTAGGGTATAGGCCAGTGCTCATGCAACTGCCCATAGGGCTTGAACAGGATTTTGTTGGCCTTATTGACCTGGTCCATATGAAGGCACTCTACTTTGATGGCCCATATGGAGAGATGGTAAGGGAAGAAGAGATCCCAGAGGAGCTAAGATCTCAGGCAGAGAGATGGAGGGAAAAGATGCTGGATCAGGCATCCCTTTACTCAGATGACCTGATTGAGGCAGTGCTTGAAGATAGAGTGGAACCTTCATTAATACATGGTGCAATCAGAGGGGCCACCCTTAAAAGGGAGCTCATCCCCGTGTTTTTAGGTTCTGCCTACAGAAACATGGGTGTGCAGCCCCTACTGGATGGGGTATGTCATTATCTTCCAAGCCCCAGAGATAGGGAAAACAGGGCCTTAGATATAGAGGATTCTAACAGAGAATTGCCATTGATCCCGGAACCCAATGCTCCCTTGGTTTCGCTTGTATTTAAGTTAGAACTTAGACCCTTTGGCCAATTGAGCTATCTCAGGATCTATCAGGGAAGACTCAGGCGAGGGGATGAGATAACAAATATGAGGACAGGAAAGAGGATTAGGGTGGGAAGGCTTCTTAGGATGCATGCAGATGAGATGGAAGATATTGAAGAGGCCATAGCAGGTGAGATAGTCGCCCTCTTTGGAATTGACTGTAATTCAGGGGATACCTTTACAGATGGCAGAGTAAGATATTCCATGTTTTCCTTTATCACACCTCCACCGGTTGTTTCACTGAGCGTTAAGACAAAGAGGCAGCATGATATGGAAAGGCTTTCTAAGGCAATATGGAGATTCAAGAAAGAGGATCCCACATTCTCTTTTCACGTAGATAAAGAGACCGGTCAAACCCTGATATCTGGTATGGGAGAGTTACATCTGGATATCTATTTAGAGAGGATGAAGAGGGAATATGGGCTTGAGCTTGAAACTGGCCCTCCACAAGTAGCATATAGGGAGACCATAACTAAGAGGGCTAAGTTCAATTACCTTCATAGAAAACAGACAGGAGGGGCTGGTCAATATGGCAGGGTTGCAGGTTATATGGAGCCATGTGATGAAGAGTATGAGTTCATAAACCGTATAAGGGGGGGACTTATACCATCTGAGTTTATTCCCGCAGTGGATAAGGGTTTCAGGATGTGTCTTAAGAAGGGGCTTCTGGATGGATATCCTGTAAAGGGTATCAGGGTTGTAATTGATGATGGGGCTTATCATAGTGTGGACTCCTCTGAAATCGCCTTTATTCAGGCCGCAATGGGTGCCTTCAAGCAGGCATATATGAAGGCATCACCTATTCTGCTTGAACCTCTGATGAAGGTGGTGGTGGAGTGCCCATCAGAATTTCAGGGAAGTGTCATGGCATCCCTTAATCAGAGAAGGGGTATAATCCTTGGATGTATTGAAGACGGAATAAGAGGCACTATAGAGGCAGAGGTGCCACTTTCTGAGATGTTTGGTTATGCCACTCAGCTTCGCTCCATTACTCAGGGAAAGGCAGAATTCAGCATGGAATTTTTAAGGTATGAAAAGATGCCGGCTAAGGTATATGAAAGGCTTAAGAAGGAAGGAAAGATTAATAAAAAGAGGGGTAGATAATGTCAGATATCTTTTCACTGAGCCCCCTTTCTATTCTTGGAAAGGAGGGTTTAAAGGGCAAGATGTGCCTGCTCATCGCAAGAGCAGGTGTGGGCAAGACAGCCACTCTGATTAATATGGGATTAAAGGTGGTATTTGATGGAGGAAGATTGATCCATATATCCCTTGAAGAGGCGGAACCCGAAAAGATCCGTTCCTACTATGAGGTGATACTATCTGAGATTATCCGTTTGTGCGATCCTGAAAGCGATCTGAAGGAATTCAAAAGGCAGATGGAAGAACGGCGGATGATAATTACATATCCAAAGGAGAGATTTAGCATAGAGCTCCTAAATAGAACATTAGATGATCTCAAAAGACATATGGGATTTTCACCCCTGATGCTGATCTTGGAGGGGATGGATCTTCAATCAGAGGGAATGGATAATCTATATAGGCTCAAAGAGATTGCCATAGATTATGGATCTATCCTGTGGCTTTCAAGTCGTATCGATATAGTGAATATGGAAGAAGATTCTACCAAGTGGCTCAGAGGCATAATGGAGACCGATCTCTTCAGTTACGTATTTCAATTGGCCTCATCATCAGATTCGCTCTATCTATATGTGCTTAAAGACAGAAGAGGCATATTGAGGAAAAGAAGGCAGATTGAGCTTGATCCAGATACTTTTCTTATCTCTTCTTAGGATATCTTTAAGATCAGACCTTTGAGATAGTTTCCTTCAGGGAAATAGACAGATACCGGATGGTCTATGGGAAGGGAGAGTCTTCCAATTATCTTTGCATCTACTTGTGCATCAAGGGCTGCATCAAATATGAGCTTTTGAAATAGCTCAGGTGAGATAAGGCCAGAGCACGAAAATGTAAATAGTATACCTCCGCTTTTAAGCATCTGAAAGGCCAGCATATTTATATCCTTATATCCTCTGCATGCATTCACTATCTTGGATCTGGAATCTAAAAACCTGGGAGGATCCATTACAATGAGGTCAAATCTCTTTCCTGAGGATCTAAGATCCCGTAAGATATCAAAGGCATTACCTCTTATATTTTCCGTTGAAGAGACAGGCAGTGAATTTATGGAAAGGTTTTCCTTTGCAAGTTCTAAGGCTTCAGAGGAGGAATCTATATTTATTACACGGGCTGCTCCTGCCTTCAGGGCATAGATTCCAAATCCACCACTATAGGAGAAGCAATTCAGGATATCCATTCCCTTAGAATATTTAACAATTGCCCTTCTATTGTCTCTTTGATCCAGATAGAAGCCTGTCTTTTGGCCCCTCTTTATATCCACCCAGAACCTGATATCGCTCTCATATATCATTAATCTATCTGGGGGCTCTTCTCCCCAAAATATCCCATTCTGGGGTCTTAGGCCCTCCTTTAGCCTGATTTTTAGATCAGACCTCTCATAGATACCTTTACACGGTATTAATTCCCTTAGAAGTGAGATAATAACACCTTTCCAATACTCTGCTCCTGCAGTGAGAAACTGGCATACCAGAAAATCGCTGTATCTGTCCACGACTATACCTGGAAGGCCATCGGATTCTGCATTCACGATCCTGTAGGCATCACTATCTATAGAGGGAAGAATAGTTCTTCTAAATTCAAGGGCATTAAGAAGCCTCCTTTTAAAGAAGTCCCTGTCAATACGCTCATCTCTATTAAAGCTCCATACCCTTATCCTTATCTGAGAGCGGGGGCAATAGGCACCACAACCCAGATCTTTCCCACCCTCTGTCCTTATACGGACTGTCTGCCCCGGTTCTGGATCACCATCTATCTCTTTAATTGCACCACTGAATATCCATGGATGGAATCTTTTGACAGACCTCTGTCTGCCTTCTTTGAGCCTGACTGTTACCATTATACTCTCTTTTTCTTTTTCTTCTTTTTAGGCCTTCGTTTTCCAAAGGTCCCTCTAAAGAGCTTTCCCCTTCTGGATCTCTGATCTCCTTTTCCCATATCAATACCTCTTTGATGAATTTTCTAATCTATTAAAGATATATTTCAGGATATATCAAGTAATTTGAAAAAGAAGATGGAAGCTATTTTACATTGAAATATCGTCTCATTATGTTAAAAGATACTAAAAATTTAATGAACTATGGAGGCTACTTAGATGAAAAGAGGAAACAAGGGGATCCTGAAATTTATAGTATTATTTATTCTATTATCTATCTTATCTAACTGTTCTACCATCTCTGAGATTAATCTCCTATATAGCCTTCCTAACCCAAATCATAGGCTAAGAGGGGTAAAGATCTATATCCTGTTTAAAGATAAGAGGGAGAGAAAGGATATACTGAGTGATGAGGCAAAGAAGGTCTTAAAAAATTTCTCTGGTACTTTGACATTCCATCTTAAGAGATATGGAGACACTGCCTTTAGAATCGGCCCTTTTTCTCTTAAGGAGATCTTTTCTGAATCTCTCAAATTCTTAGTGGAAAACAATGGAGCTCAGGTTGTAAGAGCAGGGAAGACAGATACGGGATTGGAGATATCGGTTAATAGGTTTTTCTTGGACTTTAAAGAGAGGAAGTGGAAGGTGGATATTGCCTTTACAGTAACATTTATAAAGGCTGAAAAGGTATCTTCAAGCCAAAAGATAGAGGGCAGCGGGGAGAGACTTAGATTATTTGGCACAAAGCAGGCAAGCGAACTTATAAGTGAGGTCTTTACAGAGCTCTTAAACAGGATAGATCTGAGTCCAATTCAATCGTAGGTTATGAAAAGGAGAGAAAAGATACTTTTTATTAGCCTTGGATGTCCTAAGAATCTGGTTGAAAGTGAATATATGCTCGGGATCTTGAAACAAGATGGCTATTCTTTTGTATCCGATCCTCAAGAGGCTCATACAGTTATAATAAATACCTGTGGATTTATAAGAGAGGCAGTTGAAGAGGCAATTGATACCATAGTGGAATATGGCAGAATGAAAGAGAGAGGTATTATAGAAAGGCTCTTTGTTACAGGATGCATGGTTCAAAGATATGGGTATAAGCTAAGAAGGGAGCTCCCTGAGGTAGATGGCTGGATGGGAACAGGCTTTGATCCAAAGCTGATTCTTAGATTACTTGACTCAGAAGATGGAAGCCTTTTTATACAGCCTCCCACCTATCCATATGAAGATGAACTTCCCAGATTATCTACATCTCCATATTTTACAGCATACCTACGGATATCTGAAGGATGTTCCAATAGATGCACATTCTGTATGATACCTAAGATAAAGGGGCCATATCGTAGCAGAAGCATCATCTCTATCATTGATGAAGCTAAAAGGCTTAGGAACAGGGGGGTGAAGGAATTAAACATCATATCTCAGGATACCACCTCTTATGGAGTGGATCTAAGAGACGGAACATGTATTGAGACCCTGCTTGAAGAGCTTATCAAGATTGAAGGGATAGAATGGATAAGGCTTATGTATTGCAATCCTACGAGGATCAGTGATAGACTTTTAAGATTGCTGGAAGAGGAAGAAAAGATATGCCCATACATAGATATTCCATTTCAACATGTAAATCGTTCTGTTCTTATTGCAATGGGAAGGGATATATCTTACCATCCCTTAGATGTCATTGAGAGGATAAGGTCATTAAGGCGATATATAAGCATTAGAACCACCCTTATGGTGGGATTTCCAGGAGAGACAGATAATGCCTTTAAAGAGCTCTATGAGTTTGTAAAAGAGGCTGAATTTGATCATCTGGGAGTATTCATATATAGCGATGAGATAGGAACAAGGGCATACAGGTACGAAGACAAGATAGAGAGAAGGATTGCAGAGCACAGATATGCTCTCATTATGGAGCTTCAGAGAGAGATATCATTGAGAAAAAACAGAGAGAGGATTGGAAAGATATATCCTGTGCTCATAGAGGGATATTCACAGGATACTAATCTTCTACTTGAAGGAAGAGCTCCATTTATGGCACCTGAAATAGATTCCAAGGTGATAATAAATAGAGGATATACAGATTATGGAAAGATAGAGAGGGTCAGGATAGTAGATGCCTTTCCCTATGATCTGATTGGTGAAATTATTAATTAGAGTTTATTCTATGTGTGAACCAGAGCTCAAAAAGGAGTTTCAGCCAATTATTTTCAAGATAGAGGAGAGTCTTAAGAGAAATGTCCACTCACAGATATCTATTACAGAGGATATGGTAAGATATGGACTACTTGGCTCAGGTAAGAGATTGAGGCCCCTTCTGTTCATTTTGAGTTACAGGCTATTTGAGATGGATGACAACGATGATCTATATGACTATTCCATCATCTTTGAATTTATACATACCGCCTCCCTTTTTCATGACGATGTAATAGATAACTCTGAATATCGCAGAAAGAAGCCCTCTGTTAAGAAGATATGGGGGAATAATGCCGCTATCCTGGGTGGTGACTTTTTATTTTCAAGGGCACTTGAGATAGCAGTCAGAATAAAAAATTCTACCTTTTTAGAGATCGTTGCCCAAACCACTACAAGGATGGCAGAGGGACAGGTCTTAGAACTCGTTAATATTGATAATATGGATCTTACTGAACAGGAGTATCTAAGGATAGTACGTCTCAAGACCGCCTTTCTGATCTCTTGTGCATGTACCTGTGGGGCAATTCTTGCAGGGGCAAAAAGGGGCCTGGTAGAGCACGTTTCTGAATTCGGCATAAATATGGGAATGGCATTTCAACTTGTAGATGATATACTTGACTTTACAGGCTCAATAGAAGATATGGGAAAACCTCCTCTAAAGGATATAAAGGAAGGCAAGATAACCCTTCCAGTAATATATACCTTGGCCCAACTTGTCCCTGAAGAGAGGGATAGATTTAGGAAGATATTTTTCAATGCCAGAGACAGACAATACGATTTTGAATATCTGATTGGGGTTATAAGAAAAAAGGGTGGCATTGAAAAGACACTAAATGTGGCACACCTCTATATTGAAAGGGCTAAAAAAGAGCTTAGAAGCCTGCCCGATTCATATGCTAAGCTCTGTCTTAAGAGGTTATGTAACTATATACTCCATAGAAGGCATTAAGTTATGGGAAAACCACACTTAGAGCTTATAAACCCGAATTATGCAAGTAATTCGGGTTTATAAAAGTAAATGTTTCTTTTCTGTCTTTAAGCACTTATCATTTTGGTGATTTTTAATCTGGGGTTTGGGGCGTAAGCCCTAAAGTAAATCACGGATACTTGCGAAATCCGGGATAAAGAGATTTAGGGAGAGGTGATGGGTCAAAGTAGTGGCCCGTCAGAGCAGAAATGCCCCTACCTTGGTCATGAATGGCTGATAAAGGGTGTCTGACTTTAGGACCTTTTCTATTTTCCAAAGGGACAGATCGGCCAATTACATCTCTTACAATTTAGACACAACCCTCCATGGGAAAGATTGGCCAAATCCTTTCTGGTTATGGACTCTCCTGCAAGAACTCTTGGAAGGACGATGTCAAATATGGTCGCTTTAAAATAGATAACACATGCAGGAAGGCCGAGCACGGGCACATCTTTAATCTTCCCATAGAGGAACATGGCTCCAGGGAGCACAGGTGATCCATATACAACCTTCTTAGCATCAGCATACAATATTCCTGCCCTGCTCTGATCATCTGGATCCACACTCATTCCTCCTGCAACCAGTATCATCTCTGCTCCCATATTTAGAAGTTCGTGCATATAGTCTGCTATCTTAAACTTATCGTCTAAACTATAGAGAATCTTTATAATTTCCAGATCATATTGTTTGAGCTTTCTTTTTAATACGGTGGAGAATCTATCTCTAACCCTTCCATAGAGTATCTCATTACCTGTGATAATTATTCCTGTCTTGGGTCTAAGGAGTCTTTTAACCTTAAATATCCCTCCATCTTTCTTGGCGATATCTACTGCTTTAAGCACCTTCTTTTCATCTATAATCAATGGAATGGCCCTTGTTGCAGCAATCAGGTCACCCTTTTCTACCAAGGTATTGGTATGTCTGGAAGAGCATATGATATCATTAATCATATTTATCTTAGTTAGCAGCCCCACATTTACCTTAAGTAGCCCCTTATAAGAGGCCCTGAGCTGGATTTTTCCTTCTGAAGGGGGGCCATCTATGTATGTTCCCTCACCTTTAAATGCCTCTCCCAGAAGAAGGGCTGCCTCATCTTCATGCAACATCCCCTCACTGAGATCCAAAACATATGTACTTTCATTTCCAAGTCTCAATAGATGGGGTATATCACTTTTTCTTATTATATGGCCCCTCTTAAATGCCACACCCTTAAATTCACCTGGTCTTATCTCTGTTATATCATGGGCAAGCCGTTTTCCGATTGCCTCTTCAATGGGGATTATCTTTATTGCATATCTTTTTGACATCTTCCTATACCTCCCTTTTATTAGAATTAAGGAGGTTAGTAGATAATCTGTAAGGATTAAATGTCAAGGCAAATAGAGGCTTGAAATAGAGGATAACAATTGTTATCATTAAAGATAAGATAAAAGGGAGGAAAAATATGAAATTTGAGGATGAATGGGAGGATCTGTTTGATATCAAGATAGGCCCATTTGGTATGGGAGCATTCTTTGGGACAAGGCCATTTAGGGTAAAATATACCAGGACATCAGATTCTCATATCTTGAGATTCAAAATCAGTAAGGATATAAAGAAGGAGGATATTAAGGTAAGGTATATTGAACCTGGGTTGATTGAGATGGAATGGCCCCGTAGGCTTAAAGGAGAAGAGATTCCCATTGAATAGAAAGGGCGGGATTAGCAAATTCCGCCCTTATATCTCTTTTATTTTTCCGCACACTTCTTTATGGCCTTTTTAATGAAATTTACATATTCTCTACCAGGGACTCCTCTCTTTTCAGCACTCTTGATGTATTCTTCAAATACGGGTTTTGCTGCCTTTGCCCATCTTTTGCTCTCTGCTTCAGAAAGGGGTATGATCTTATTGCCCAACTTAAGGGTGAACTTCCTGCCCTCCTCATCGCTCTTATCCCATGCCTCTCCATGTTTGGGAATCCATTCCCTATTTACCTTCTCGATAACCTTTTTAACATCCTTTGGAAGGGAGTTCCATTTATCTAGATTCATAAGCACAAAGAATCCTGTGGTATAACCAACACTATAACACTCTGTAGTGTAATCAACCACCTCTGCCTGCTTCCATCCTTTTAAGACCTCTATTGGGCTGAATGTGGCATCCACAACACCTTTTTGAAGGGCCTCATAGGTGCCACCCTGACCCATAGCAACAGGAACACCACCTAAGGCCTTTACAAGCTTTGCACAGAAACCTGTAGATCTTATCTTAAGGCCTTTAATATCTTCCAGCTTATAAACCGCCTTTTTGCTATGCAGGAGTCCAGGACCATGTGCATGCAGATACATCACTTTTACCTTTGAAAGCTCCTTAGGCCTGAACCTGTTATAGAATTCATTTATAACACAGGTGGCCACCTTTCCGCTCGGATATCCTAAGGGAAGATCAATGGCCTCTATGGAAGGAAACACCCCCCTTGTATATCCAAACACAGACATGCCTATATCAGTAATTCCTTTCAGAATACCATCATAGATCTTAGGCCCCTTAAGCAATGATCCGCCCGGATAGTATGTAATCTTCACTTTTCCATTGGTCCTCTTCTCTATCTCCTTTGCCCACATCTGTCCAAGCTTTGCCTGAATATGAGTAGGTGGGAAGAAGTTGGCATAACTCAGTTCAATTGTAGCACACATACCCTTAGTTGGAATGCAAAAAGATAGAAAGATAAATAAAAAGCCCCCTACTAAACCAAAAAAAACCCATTTTTTCATACTGTCCCCCCCTTCAATAATTTTTTAAACATATATTCAAATAAAACAAAATCAAAAGATCTGTCAAGATAAATCAGACTTATATTGACTTTTAAACTTTTCAAGTGTTAAATGAACCAAAATAATTTAATAGAGTGGAAACATTTGGAAGGTTTTATAAAGAATATCGTTAAATTGCTCTATTGGATAGCGGGTATCTCCATCATCTGCATGATGTTGATAACCTGTGTGGATATCCTATTGAGGCTATCAGTAACTCTTTATCATCGCTATCATATCGGATTTTTAGAACCTCTCGAGCCTATTGCTGGAACCTATGAACTGGTCTGTTTTATGGGTGCGGTGGCTGTGGCGTTTGCTATGGCCCATACCTCTTTGGAGAAGGGGCATGTGGCTGTTAGCCTTATTGTGAGATTATTACCTATAAGGTTTCAGGGGGTTATCGGAGTTATTACAAATCTTTTTTGCCTGATCCTTTTCTCATTGCTTTCATGGAGATCAATTGTGTATGGGAATCACCTGAGGGAGATTCATGAGGTGTCCCTGACATTACAGCTCCCTTTCTATCCCTTTGTCTATGGGGTTGGGTTTGCATCTGCAATACTGTGCCTTGCACTAATATTGGACATCATTAAAGAATTTTCAAAGGTAGTCAAAGGATGAATCTTACTCTAATCGGGATAATAGGAATAATAATCCTTATAATTCTACTCTTTTCCAATATGCCCGTTG
>Ga0190361_1000437_pt1 | contig 16708 bp, 14 predicted proteins | sample 48721845_MG_FD_161273 | JGI IMG/M metagenome (GOLD analysis project Ga0190361, IMG submission 161273) | Hydrothermal vent microbial mat bacterial communities from Southern Trench, Guaymas Basin, Mexico - 4872-18-4-5_MG | ecosystem: Environmental > Aquatic > Marine > Hydrothermal vents >...
CCCGGGCTTTCCATCCAGCCAGATATAATTTTTGACTTGACCTCTTCTGGCTTAATCCATTTAATTTCAGCCCAATTAATTTTTGGTTGAGTTTTAACAAATTCTTTCCTTTCATCAATTTGTTGCTTGATAAACTCAACTTTCTCAGTTTCAGTTTTTTTAGAAAGTATCGACTCCAGATCCATTTTTTGAAATCTTTTAATTTGATGATTTTCACACGGACTGGTTTCCCCTAAATAATACCTATTGGCTACTTCTAAAATTGCAATATTTTCAGCTGAACTACTGAAATAAAATATTCCTTGATTATTCAACCGGTCATTACAATAAAGTCCTGAATTTAATCCCTGATGGTGAATTATCGGGATAGGACAAATATCCGGAGCAGTTAGTTCTTTATTTTCTTGAGCTAAATTTTGACTATGTTGCCTGGCTACTTTTGCAATATCATCATTCCAGATTAAACTTGGTAAGTTATTTAATTTTCTTTGCTGATTAACCAGTTCGTGAATTTCTCTTTCTAACTGAGTTAAAGGATAATTCAGAATACTGGTAGATTTAAAGATGGTCTTAAACATTCCTGTCTTACTCCAAGGACCACAACCCTCTAAATCTATGTCTTCACAAGCTCTAACTCTCCAGAAGTAACTAGTGTTGTAATCTAGCTTTCCAGAAGGAATCTGAACAAAATTATCTTTAGAAATCCCGGTTAACTTCCCGATAATTTCCCATTGGTAAATGTTTGCATTCTTAACTTTAGACCATTCTAATTTAGGAGTTATAGAAACAGACTCCGAATTTACTGGAAAAATTATTTCAGGAGAAGAAAGCTTTAGTTCTTTTTTTTGATTGCAAAAAACATTAAGTTTAGCTCTGGTAGTTGGCCCAACGAATCCAGTCCCATGCTTTATATTCCAGGGAGTTAAAATTTCTTCAGCATATTTTTCCTGAAATCTAATTACTGCTTGCCTAGTAAGATTTCCAAAATATCCAGTAACCAATCCTTCTGGATAAATGGTTTTATCCATTTTTAAACATTCCTGCAATTTTTTAACCTCAATTCCATAGTCACCGAATTTTAAATTTCTAGAAAAATAGTAAAATTCTGAAGCTTCCTGTCTAATTTCAGCCAGACGGTTTTGTAAGGAAGTTACTTGTTGTTGAATAATTTTAAGCTGATTAATCAGTTCATCTAAAATAGCTCCCTTAACAGTCAGTCCTAAAACACACCAGGCTACAATTAAAACTAAAACTACGCCTCTTTTTATCTGAATTTTAGGCATCTAAACTCTGTTTAATATATATGAGGCAGATTAATGTCTTTTATCATTTTAATATCAGTCGGATTGGATACATCCAAAATTCTAACTTTGTCAGCTGACAGAATTAAATAAACCTGATTTTCCTGAATGTAAAAATTCGGTGACTTAAGTTTGAACTTAGGTTTGTATTTACCAACCTCTTGAGGTAACTTTGTATCAGAAACATCAAATATCTGCAAACCTTTCTCAACATCAACTAAATAAACATAATCCTCCTTAACTTTCATGGTAGCTGAAGTTTCAAATGCATATCTTCTTAAAAACTCACCCTTAAGCTTACCCAATTTAACTAGACTAGTCGGCTTGGAAATGTCGTATATGGTAAGGTAGTCAATCCAGCCAAGTCCTTCCTTAGTTTCTTTAGTAATGTAATCCATCTGGTAAATTCGACTTTTGACTGCTTGAGATAAAGTTGGGGTATTTGCAATTTGAACTGTCTTAACTAAAGCTGGCTTAGCTGGATTAACGATATCTAGAATATTGAAATAATACTTCTGATTAAAGTAAGTTATGACATAGAGATAATGGTTATCTCTTCCGATAATTTGTTTAACTGAACCATTTAACTTAAAGTAGCCTTGATCTATCGGCAAATTAAGATCAGAAATATCTATTAGATGAATACCCTTCTCCCCTACTGGCTGATAAACATAACTTAAATTGGCATCTTTATAAATGTAAACATTTAAACTTTGCTTGGTTGAATCAAGAAGTATATGACCGGATTTAACTGGTAAGTCAGGATTGGATAAATCAATTATATCAATCCGGTTATCAAAATTAGCTTCCAGCCGAGGATTTAAAATTATTGAATGAACCAAAAGTTTTTTATCAGATTCAAAAACAATCTTGCTACCATCTATTATAGTTCCAATTAAACAATATCCCAGAAAACTTTCTGTTGCTGGGTCAAAACTATATAACCCTTTGGTAGTTAGAAAATAATATTTATTGTTCTGTATGGTTAGGTCAATTGGATGTTCATCTTTAGCCAATAAAATTTTTGGTGCTGGTTTTGATGGAACAGTAGAAATTTCAGCTGGCTGTTTAAAAGATCTTAAAATTAAACCAGTTAAAGTTATAGCAATTACAATTAAAACCAAACCTAAAATAATTCGGTAATCAATTTTTCTCTCCGGTATCTTGTGCTTCAATCCTGAAACTATCTTTTGAGGAAAGGTTTTTTTACTATCCTCCTTAAAAGACTGCTTATCTGCTGATTTCTTCAAACTTAATTTTGATTCTGGTACTTTTTCCACTGATTTCATTTTAACCTATTTCCCTACTCTTGTAAAACATTAAAAAGCTTTGTAAACTAGATAATGTATGAAGATAAGAAATATTGGAATTATTACTAGCGGTGGTGATTGTGGTGGTTTGAATGCAGTAATTAAAGGTGCTGCTCAAATGTGCAATTCGAAAAAAATTGGTTGTTTTGTCATTCCCAATGGATATGCCGGCCTTTATAACTTAGTAGAATTCGAAAAGCTTACCAAACTAACTCTTTCCAGAATCGACTCAATAGAAGTTTATCTAGCTGGTTCAGAAGCAGGTCATTCCAGAGTAAAAATTGGAAAGATAGAAGACAAACAAAAGTATAACCGAATCAAGCAAGGATTAAAAAAATTCAATATAGATGGATTGGTAATTAGTGGTGGTGATGATACCGGGTCTGTAATGGTAGACTTGGTTAAAAGGAAAATTAGATGCGTTCATGTTCCTAAAACCATGGATTTAGACCTTCAAACTTATTCAGTTGGAGGAGATTCCGCAATAAACCGAATTGCCTCTTATGCTCAGGAAATTAAAACTACCGGTCGTTCTCACAATCGAATTATAGTACTAGAAGTTTTTGGAAGATATACCGGACACACCGCATTCAGAGGAGGAGTTGGAGCAGATGCCGATGCAATATTAATTCCAGAAATACCAGTTGATTTTGACATTCTTTACCAGCACCTAAAACAAAGATATATTCAAAGAGTTAAACAAAGTGATGTTCATGCCGGAACTTACCTGATTGTAGTTGCTGAAGGATTAAAGGATGCTTCTGGAAAGGAATTAGTAGATGAATCCGCTCCAGTTGATGCTTTTGGACATAAAAAATTAGCTGGGGCAGGAAAATATGTAAAACAGGAAATTGAGAAAAGACTAAAAAGCGATCCCGAAATAAAAGAGTTTATGAGAGAAGTAAAAATGTATGTTCCAAAAATTTATGAGATACCTGAAGTTAGGGTAGTATCTCCAGGACATTTAATTCGTTCCGGCTTTTCTTCTGCTTATGATGTAAACTTTGGAAGAGAAGCTGGTGCAGCTGCAGTGACTCTACTTCTAAAAGGAATAACTGGAGTAACTATAGTAGGAGTTTATCAAAATCAAATTAGATATACTCCTACCAACCAGGTTATTAAAACTAAGCCAGTAGATTTAAGAATGGTAAGTTTATATGAAAATCTGGGAGTGTGCTTTGGTCGAAAGCCTAAACTGGCAAAATTTAACCTTAAAAAAGTAGCCGGTAAAATAGACCGAATCTTATATTCTTAATGGAATTACTCTGGTGGATAATAGTTTTTATAGTTTCTTTAGTACTATTGGTTAAAGGTGCTGATTGGTTAGTTGATAGTAGCGAAAAAATTGGATTAATTGTTGGCTTTTCTCCTTTTGTAGTTGGAGTAACTATAGTAGCGTTAGGAACATCTTTGCCAGAATTGGCTACATCCATTGCAGCAGTTGTAAAAAATACCACTGAAGTAGTCAGTGCAAATGTAGTTGGTTCAAATATAGCTAATATCTTGCTGGTGCTTGGAATTTCAGCATTAGCTGCTGGAAAATTAATAATCAGCCGAAGTTTAATTGATATAGATCTTCCTCTGGTATTAATGAGTTCATTTTTATTCCTAGGAACAGCCTGGGATAAAGTAATAAATCGGAAAGAAGGAATCCTACTTCTAATCGCTTTTTTGGTGTACTTAGTTTATACAATTCTTCAACGAAAAGGAAAGGAAGAAGCCAAAGAAGTTTCAATTTTATCAGCTAGAGTAATGAAAGAAAGAGAAAAAATAGAAAAACAAACCCAAAAAACCAAGCCAGAATTTAGCTGGAAAATAATTTTATTTTTAGGACTTGGAATTATAGGGTTAACTCTAGGAGCTAAATATACAATTGAATCTACTATTAAAATTTCAGATATTTTAAAAATTGCTCCATCAATAATAGCTATTACCGCTATTGCCGTTGGTACTTCTTTACCAGAATTAATAGTTTCAGCAAGGTCAGCCAGAAAGGGTAAGCATGAAATAGCAGTGGGAAATGTTTTAGGTTCCAATATATTTAATGTATTGTTAGTTATAGGAATTCCTGCCCTGATTAAAAACTTAGCCATTGACCACCAAACTCTAAGTTTAGGAATGCCAGTATTTATTATTGCCACTTTATTTTTCGTAATCTCTGGAATTTCCCAGCGATTTCACAAGTGGGAAGGAGCAATGTATTTAGTAATCTATATCTTCTTTATCGGAAAATTATTTAACCTGTTTTAAATCCTAATAATTAACAACCTTATTACCTACTTGACTTTTTAAAAGATAAATGGTATTACTAATTGTCGGTAGTACATTGAAAATCAAAGATAGTAGGAAAAAGAAAGGAGGACGAAGTGATAGTAGTTGTAACGCCTGAAATGATGATTCCAGAGTTTCCAGAATCTGCTCGCGGAGCTAATTTTCGAGGCGGCTTGGGAATTTTAAGTGGTGACATTATGGTCGGATTAGCAAAAGGAAAGGTAGAAGCAGTTGGTATCATTCCACTTTATAAGTTTCACTGGATGACTCATGAAAAGATTGACTACAGTAATACTTTGATCCTTTTTGAACTAAAAGTTAATGGTAAACTCATAAAAGTAAGAGAAATTCAACGAGGTGGATGCAAGGTTTTTGGTCTGGAATCAAATATTTTTAACATCCTGTATGTAGCCGATCGCTGGCAAAGATTTCAACAGGAAGTACTACTTGGTCATGCTGTAGCGGCAGTATTAAAGAGATTAAACATAAAACCAGATATTGTTTGGCTTCAGGAAGGTCATACTGTGGTAACCATTCCAGCGCTGAAAAAGGATCCATATTTTGCCGAGACAAAATTTCTATTTACAACTCATACCCCAGCACCCGAAGGAATGGAAAAGTTTCCTGGCGACAACAACTGGTTTAATGAATTAAAAATTGATCAAAAAATATATCACTCCATTTTTGTTAGAAATGGAGTGATAGATATGACTCGAGCTGCGATGATACTAGCCGATGCTGTCAACGCTGTAAGTTTAGAACATATGGAAGTGGTAAAAAAGATGTTTCCAGAGTTTGCTTCTAAAATTATCGGAATTAGAAACGGCTCAGATAGAGATTTATGGCTCTCACCTCACCTGAAGGAACTTAATGAAGAATTTAGTCTATCAACATTTCTGAATGCTCAGCAATCTGCTAAAAAAGATCTTCTTCGATTTCTTGTAGAAAAGACAGGTATTAGATTTGACCTTCAAAAGCCAGTACTGGGATGGGTTAGAAGAATAGCATGGTACAAGCAACAGTACCCTATTCTTGCTCCCATCATTAAGGCTATTTGTGCAGAAAGAGGAGAAAGGATTGATACTCCCCTAGGTAAACTTGAAGGATTAGGATTTCAAGTTTTTTCGGCTGGTAGAGCTCATGAAAGCGATAGCACCTGTCTTGGCTGGATGGCAGAATTCCAAAACTGGATGGATAATCCATTGCTTAGTGGTAAGTTTATCTTCCTGCCAGAATACAGTTTCAAGCTTTTAAGGCTTGGTGCTCAGGGATGTGATGTATGGCTTTCATGTCCACTTCCAGAGTGGGAAGCATGTGGAACAAGCGACCAACGAGCTGCCATCAATGGTAGAGTAAACTTGACTACAAAGGCTGGTGGAGCAAAAGAGTATATAGTTGAAGGAAATAACGGATTCTTTATCGAACCCTATGAACCTAGAACAGTTTATAACAAGTTAAAGATTATTTCCGATTTATACTACACCTGGATTGAAAAGAATGGAAAGCAGTGGCCGAACATATGTAGAGCTTCCTTTGAAGCTGGTAAAAGTCTTGACATCTTGCCAATGATTGAAAAGTACAAAAAAATTTTTGAAAGTCTCAAATAAAAGAATAAACAAAAGCGGCGGAGAATCAATCAAGATTCAAAGCCGCTTTTTTTATAGTCCCAAAAAAAGCTTGGCTATTTCAAAGTAAATAAAAATACCAATGACATCAATTATGGTAGTAATTAGTGGACCGCTCATCAGAGCTGGGTCCACTTTTAACTTCTTAAATATTATTGGCAAACTAGCTCCAATTATTGCCGATATAAAAATCGTCACCCCAATAGATACTCCAACTGCAATACTCAATAGCCAGTTTGGCTGCTGAAAAAACACCCTAATCATCCCAACCAGAGCCAAAATTGCTCCAATAAAAAGTCCCAATATGGATTCCCTCCAGATTATTTTAAGAAAATCTTTAGCTTTAATTTCCCCAAGTGCTAAGCTTCTAATAATCAATACTGCCGATTGAGTTCCAGCATTCCCTCCAGTGCCAATTAAAATTGGAACAAAGAAACTTAAAGCTACCCAGCTCTGAATTGTATTTCCATATTTTTGCATAACCAGGCCTGAAATTGATTCCAGAACAACTAAAACTATTAACCAGAAGCTTCTTTTCCAAACCAGGCTAAAAAATCCAGCTTCAATATAGGGTTTCTCCACCGGTAAAACCGCTGATATTCTTTCAAAATCCTCAGTGGCTTCTTTCTCTAAAACATCAACTAAATCATCAAAAGTAACAATTCCTAAAAGCTTATTTTCTCTATCAACTACTGGTAGAGCAATTAAGTCATATTTTTTAAAGAGATCTACTGCTTTTTCCTTATCAGCAAAAACATTAATTTTTACTACTTTAGGTGACATTAGCTGAGAAACCTTAGCTTCTGGATCAGCCAAAACCAGGTTTTTCAACGATACTACTCCTTTAAGTCGCTTTTGTTTATCTAAAACATAACATTGGTAAATAGTCTCTCTTTTTACACCTACTTTTCGAATGTGCTCTAAAGCCTGCTTTACATTCATATCTTCGGTAAGTTGCACAAAATCAGGAGTAAGTTCTCTACCTACCGAATTTTCAGGATAATTGAGAATCTCTATTGCTATTCTGCGTTTATCTGGACTTAAAAAGTTTAGAAACTTTTTAACTAACTTTGCTGGTAACTCTTCAAATAATTCAGTTCTTTCATCTGGAGACATTTGATTCAAAATAGTCTTGATCTCCTGGCTGGTTAAGCTACTTAACAATTCTTCCTGTTCTTCTATTGGTAAAGATTCAAAAACGTCTGTAGCCAAAGCCTGAGGAATCATCCGAAAAATAAACAACTTATAAGTAGATTTGGATAAGCTGGAAATTAGCTCAACTATATCTTCAGGGTCTCTGGGAAGCAATTTTTTAATCTCAAAAAACTGCTTTTTTTCAATCAATTTTTCAATTTTTAAAACTAACTTTTCTAGCATATTTATCTTCAACCTATTGAATTATTAAGAAAATAACTTACTTCTGTCAACAGGTTTTTCAATCTTTAATTCGATATTTAATAATCGTACAGAGAGCAATTATCCCATCAAAAAGAGTAATTTTTTTACCTTCAGAAAACTTCCTGGGATAATAGTGAATAGGGACTTCTTTTATAGGATAACCAGATTTTAGAATTTTGGCAGTAACTTCTTCGCAGAACTCAAAACCATTCGATTTAAGTTTAATATTTTTCAGAATATCAGTCCGAAAAAGCTTGTATCCAGTGGTAATATCAGTAAGCTTTGAACCAAATAATAAATTTAAAAAGATAGTAAGAAACTTCCCGCCCCAAAAATACAAAAGATAACCCCTATTTTTGTTTCCTAAATTTCGTGAACCATAGACAACCGGATGATTTTTATCAATGGCACCTAAAAGTACTTGATAATCATTCGGGTCATATTCTAAATCAGCATCCTGAATTAAAACAAAATCACCGGTTACTTTTTTTAATGCGGTTTTAATAGCAGCTCCTTTCCCTGAATTCTTGGAATGTCGCAAAAGAACAAAATTATATTTCTTTCTCAAACTTTTTAATATCTTTTCGGTTCCATCATTTGAACCATCATCAACTACAATAATTTCTTTCCGGTACTGAAAAGTCGGAGCAGTAACTACTCGCTTAATTACTTCTTCAACTGTAGCCTTTTCATTGAAAACTGGAATAATAATACTTAGCTTTTTCATTTTATTTCAATTAATTTTTTAACATCGATAATAAAATCCTTAACAAATTGATTTTCAGGCTCAATTATAAGAGCTTTATTTAAATAATTTAAAGCAGAATTAAAATCTTCCTGTTTAACTGCAATCTTGGCAAGTAAGATAAGTATATCTGCATTCAAACCAGCATAATCCAGGTATTTTTCCAGAATCTCTCTGGCTGACTTGTAATCCTTCTTCTCAAGGTAAATACTCACTAAAGCATTATAAGAAAAGGTAAAGCCTGGATCTAGTTTAATAGCAGTATGATAATTTTCTATAGCTAAATCTTTTTTATTCATATGTCTGTAAGCATTACCCAGGTTGTGATAGGCAACTGGATTAAAAGGATCCAGGTTGATTGCTCTTTTGTATAGCATTTCTGCTTGCTTATAATTACCCAAATCATCATAAGTCATACCAAGGTTGTTTATAACCCGATAGCTTTGAGGTGCATATTTGAGAGTATAAGTATAAAAAGTAATCGGATCTTTCCAGATAGTATTTTGCTTGACAGTCAGAACTGAAAAGAAAATTAAATAAACAAAAAAGATTGATAGAAAAGTTTTTTTCAAAGAATATCTTTTACCAATCTCTAATCCTATCCAAATTAAACTTAAAAAAATACCAACAAGAGGAAGGTACAACCAGTGTTCATAAAGTAAGCCGGAAATCGGAACAACAAGATTTGAAGTTGGAGCTAAACCAATAAAAAACCATAAAATTCCAAAACTAAAAACTGAAAATTGTCTGAATTGCACAAAAGCTAAAGTAAGCAAGCTCAAGAAAAGTAAGCCTCCAAAGATTACTGAAAAAGAATTTAATGATGTAGCAATCTCAACAGTTCTTTCCATATGAAGATTAAAAGGCCAGAAAAGAAGTCTAAAATAAACAGTTAAAACTCGAAAAAAAGTAAACAAGCGAACATAAAAATTTGAAGTAAAAATATTTTCCTCATTATAAAGATTAAAAGTATTTTTAAAGTTAAGAACAGTAGCTCTAAGTAGAATATAGGCACCAGCTAAAACAAAAAAGAACCAGATTGTTTTTCCAATTTTCTTTAATTTATCTTTAAAAGAAAGCTCTTCATTTTGAGCTAAAAAGTAAAAATCAACAATAAAAATAAAAGCTGGCATTACAATAGCAGTTTCTTTAGACATTAAAGCTAATACATACATCAAAACTGCTAAAAGATATGATGTATTTTTCAATAAAGTTTTTTGAAAAATTCGAGATTTAAGATAAAAAAGAATTCCTGAAAACATAAAAAATACTGAAAGAGAATCGCCTAATCCTGAAACATAAGTAACTGCCTCGGTTTGAAGCGGATGAACTAAAAATACTAAAGCTGTAAGAACTGCCAGCCAGTAACTTTTAAAAATCAAAAGAAGGATAAAAAACAAAAGAGTGGCATCAATAATATGAAATGAAGTATTAACAAAATGATATCCAGGTGCCCAATCCTTAAATAGATGCCATTCTACCGAAAAGGTTAACAATAACATTGGTCTCCAGTAATCACTTAACAAACCTGCTCCTGAAATTAAATTCTCTGAAAAATACCTTCCAATGTATTTCCAGTTTTTTACATAGTTATTATTAAGAATAATATCATTGTCATCCCAGAACATCTGATTAGAAAAACTATTTACATATAAGCCAAAACCTACTATTAAAAAAAGCAAAATAGCCACATAACTTTCATACTCAATCAAATAATTTCTATAAAACTTTTTTATAGTTAATTTTTGCATAATATTAATGAGCCTTAAACACTAAAAACTTGTAGCCATAGAAATTCCAGAGACTTCCTAATAGAATGGCAATTGTTGCCCCAATATTTGCCCATAGCTTAAAACGGATTCCAAATTTTGGACCAAAAACATTAACTATTAAAGAAGCAACACTTATATGGATTAAAAGACCAGTAATGGCTATCATTAAAAATTGAATAAACTCTTTGAATGTATTCTTGACTTCTCTTTTTTGAAAAGTCCAGAATTTATTCCAAAAATAACTATTGCAAGTAGCAGTAACAAACGATACACTCTTAAAAACTGGATAAAATAATCCATAAGTTATTCCAGAACTCCACATTAAAAGGTTTAAAATTCCTAAGTCAATGAATGCACTTAAAGTGCCGACTAAGCTAAATTTATAAAACTGAAAGGCTAAAAAAATTTTTTGACTCAAAAGCTTAGTGATTAAAAACCCAAAAATAACTAAAACAGGTAAAATTAAGGGCAAAAATTTAATTAATGAAACAAAGTTCCATCCAATGTAATTAGAAATGCCAATAATTAGCCAGGCATCAATCTCAGCAATAATAAAGCTAACTAAAATATCAAATTTATTCATAATAAAATTAAGTATAACATATCTTTTATTGGGCTTTAATACTCTTGTTCTCTACTCTACTTTAATTTTAAATTCTGACAATTTGGTGGTAAAATACTTCTTGGTTGCTGAGAATAAAGATATATGAACAAATTCAACAAATCTTTCACTCTTATTGAGCTTTTAATTATTGTAGCTATTTTAGTAATAACAACGTGGGCCAATTGATTATGCTGGTCAAACCCCTGACTTATTAATTGGAGCAGACCCGGGAAGCGATTCACCTAGTACACCTGAATCTGGCTTTTACTTCGACGGTGTTATTGATGAAGTTAGAGTTTACAATCGGGCTTTATCAGCTGCAGAGATAAAATTACACTACCTGGCCGGAAAGTAAACTAGCTCCAGTCATGATTTTCTACCTTTCATGACAATTACTATAATCAAAATACACTCCAACCTGTTACAGCCAGTATTATTGACTACTTTTTTTAGCTATTTCAGGCTGATTTTATCAAAATAACTCCAATAGATCAGATCTTATTTCTTCTAACCAAAACTTTACCTTGAATAATTTTATCAGCTGGCTTTCCGTGAATTAATGTTTCTCTAGCAAATTGCTGTTTACATTTTGGACATTTTAAATCCCCACTAGTAAAATCCTGGATAATTTTGTTTTTATAACATTTAATTAAATGTCCCGGGCTTTGTTTATAGTACTTATATAAGAGAGTTTTACATTTAGCACAGTAAACTTTAATAATTCTGCCCTTGCTCATAATTGTCTTTTAAGTTAATTTTTTAAAAGTTCTTTATTTTTTGAACTAAATTTTGATAAATTTGAAAGTCTTTTTCAGAAAATAAAACAAAAATTACCTCTTTTATAGTGTTATTTTCTTTAAGAAATTTTACAACTTCACTTATTGCAATTGGTGCTGCCTCTTTAATCGGAAAGCCATAAGCACCGGTAGAAATTGAAGGAAAGGCAATTGTTTTAACTTTATACTTTGCTGCTAATTTTAAAGAATTTCTATAACAAGAAGCTAATTTTTCTTTCTCGCCCTGCTTACCTCCTCGCCAGATAGATCCAACAGTATGAATTATATACTTTACCGGTAAATTATATCCTTTGGTAATTTTTGCCTCGCCAGTTTTACAACCATTTAATTTTCTGCATTCTTCCAGTAATTTCGGCCCAGCTGCCCTGTGAATAGCACCATCAACTCCACCGCCACCAAGTAGAGTAGGATTAGCAGCATTAACGATTGCATCACACTTTATTTTAGTAATATCACCCTTTACAACTTTTATTTTCATCAAATTCGTTACTTAGCTTTCTCTCCAACTAATATCATGTTAGTTGGAGGAAAATCAACAGGTTTTAAACCTTCTTTACCTAATTCACATAATTCTACCGCTCCTTTATACCGATTCTCAATTATCCAGGGATTAGAAAATACTTTAGAGCCACTAACTATTTTAAAACCTACTTTTTTTAATTCCTCCACCCATTCAGAGAAACTCCAGAATCCAAACTCCTCTTTAAGTTCACTTTCCCAGTTAGTCAGATAGTCCTTCTTACTCATAAATTCGTAAGCATCTTTTAAACTTAGCTTTATGAATTCTCCTTCAGGCAAATTAACAATCTTGAATTTTACTTTATATCTAAATTCCCTAGCAAATTTAAAAAATCTAGCTTTAGTAGAAAGAGTTTTAATATTTCCAGTACTTTTTCCATCAGTTGAACAGAGTTTCATTAAAACTTTTTTATTTTTATTCTCTGGTCCAACCACATCTCTGATTATAATTCTCCCTTTAAAAGCTAATTGTTTGAAAGTGTTTCTTAACAATTTTCTTAAAGCAGATTTTCCAAGATAAGAATAAATTTCATGTAAAACTGAAGAATAAATAAAAGTATTAATTGAATTGGCTTTAAAATTTTGAGCAAGGATATTTCTTCGATAGAAGAAAACAAATTCATGAGGATACTTCTGACTCCGACAATATTCATAAAACTTTCTAACCGCTTCTATCCCGATAATATCTGATTCTCTAAAATCTTTAGCTATTAATTTTATTAAACTTCCGGTACCACAGCCAGCATCTGCAATCTTACCCGGTACAATAAATGGCTTAATATCGGCATACTTAAGTTTAACAATAGCATCCATTTGTCTGGCATATTCTTCATATTCCCTGGTCTCGGTAATTTTCCCCTCTTCGGTTAGCAAAGAATCGTTGTACAATTCAATAATAAGGTCACCCAGATTATACTCATAATAAAGATTTTGAGTGGCTAATGAGGCATATTTCTTCCATTCCTTTGCTGTTCTCCATTTCTTACCTGCTTTTACCAGAAGATTCATAACTTCATACGGGCGCAAAGTACTATATCTTTCTGGACGTCTGGAAACCAATTCTGCAAAAAGTATCTTAAAGCCCAATTTTTCAAACTGTTTTATTACTGAAGGAGTTGAACTCAAAACCACACAATTTTTCGGATTCAAATTAAGTGTGCCAAGCGATTGATGAAAAATCTGTTTGATAATATATTCAGCAAATTTATCTGTGGTTGGAATATCTGGAATAGGAAAAATTCTTGTTTTCACTTTTAAGTCTTTACAAAAATCTTCCAAAGCTATAGTTCTAAGATACAATGGCAAAGGATTTCTTCTGGTATTAGAATGGTCAGCTGAAGTTACTGCAAAAATAATCTCTTCTACTGGTTCAGAAATATCAATACCATAATCCTTTAGCGAAGAATGAAGAATATCATTCAAGTAATTCAGTTGAAATTTAGTCATTAGATGATGTCTTCCTGGAAACAGAATTTTAACCATGATTTATAATATTTCAGCTTAAATTTTTATTAATCTAAGTCTAATTTTATCACATTTTATATTTTATAAAAAATGGGGGACAAATCTTTCGATTCGTCCCCCAGTGGAGCTGGTTGGTCCCCTATTCCGAAGAATAGATTTCCTTCCAGCTCCATTTTTAATATTATTCAATAAAAATGGTTTGTCAAGAGGTTGTTTGTGAATAACTTTTATAGGTTATCAGCAAATTTACGAATCTATTACGAATATACGAATGTTGAAAATGTAAAATTCAAATTTCAAATATCAAAATAAAATATTCGAGTCACCTTTTAACAAACTGACACATTACAAAATATTCCAACATTCTTGAGAATATTGGAATGTTGTGTTCAGACATCAGATAACCTGGTAGTAAATTTCATTCTATTTTAGTTCTTATTTACCTTGTGGCTTAAGTAAGGCAATCCCTCAAGCTAAACTTTGATTGCTTTTTTAAGTTTCTTATTGAAAAGCTCTTAATTTCATGCTTTCAATTAAAAAGTCTCTTATTTTCTGAAAATTAAACTATGGAAAATTTCATTCAGATTAATAGCATAAGCAGTGCATATTGAAAAAGTAATTGCCCAATAATTCTTTAAAACATAATGGGAGAAAAAGAATATCAAAATAGTAAAAACTGCTCCAAAAATTACTTCAGTTTTCTTTGCCTGTTTATCCAAAAGAGAATCCTCTTTTATTACATCCATTCTAAATAACATGAGTAAAAACACAGCACTGATAATATTTAAAATGGGAAATATCATCCAAAATCCACTTGTATATCTTAATACATAAAGTCCTGCCTCAATACCAACTCCTCCCTCAAGAAGAACTGCAAAGCATACCATTGTCTTTTTATCTTCTTTTGTTATTAACCTCTTAACAACCACATGATAGATTGAAAGAAACATTCCAAAGGACATCGATAAAGCTACCAAAGTAAAAGAAAGCCCACCAACACTAAAAAGATAATAAATTCTTTCCCTAAAAGAAGAACTAAAAATTAAAAGTAGGAAAACAGTTAAACTCATTAAAAACAATCCTATCTCCGTATATTTTGGTATAAATAACCTGTGAAATAATCTTTTGATTTTATCAAACAATTTTTTAATTCCTTTCATTAAACTTTTCTACAAATATTCCAACATTCTTAAGAATATTGGAATGTTTTATTTATCATCAAAAGAGTTTATAAACCTCAAAAACTTCTTTCCATAAGGAGAAAGGTAATGCTGAACTTGCCTCCCTTGATATTTTTTATTTACCAATCCTGCTTGAACCAATCTTCTAATATGTTCAGAGATAGTTTTAAAATTTACATTAAGTGCCTGGCAAATTCCATCTACAGTGATTCCTTCTGCTTTTGAAATCAGCCTTAAAATTTCAATTCGGCGATGATTAGCAACTCCCTTAAAATATCTTTCCAATTGTTTTGCAGTTTTCTTTTTATCTTTCATGTTATCTGATAATAACACAATATTCTCACATTCTCAAGAATGTAAGAACGTTTTACAACTTCCCTCAAAACTTGCTAACGAATTTCTACTCCTTCAATGTTTATTCTTTCCAAATTAACTTTTTTCATCATAAAATCTCTACACCACCAATAACACAGATTTCAAGCTTGACTAGAAGTTCTAAAAATTAAAATCTTACTTAGTTAAAAACTAGATAAAGTAAAGAAAAATCACTAATCCTAATTTTTAGCGAAAATCAATATCCCTTTGCTTTGCACTTTTCACAAAGATCGCGATATTGTTTCGGCACAAATAAACAAGAGGGAGCTGCCTTAAACTTCTGACAAGTTGCTTCATCTGGTTCCCAATCAGGTGGTGGCACAACTCCAGATTCCATCATTTCTTCAATATTAATTCCACCAATTCCACCTACATTGACTTGAGTCAAAGGTACTTTTATATCTACAAAATTTTTTCCCGATAAATCAGGTATTTGGAGGTTGAAATTACCAAAATCAAGAGGAATCTCCAAATCCATTTCCGGTATCTTCAACTTCTCCAAAGGAGAATCTATAAAGTCAACCTCTAGAAGTTTGCTTGATAAATCTTCACTCAATTTTTCTGTTTCTATTTTTATTTCTTTGAATCTTTCTATTTCTGTTTTTTGCCACCAAAAATATCCCCCGATCACCAGTCCAAGGCAAACAAGAATGAATATTGAACCAAAAATTTTTTTCTTCAGAGTCATACTAAATTATTATTCACTGTAATGATGACAAGTTAAATCGCTATAATACAGACTAATGTCTGCTCTTCGATAAGGAACACTTTTAAGATTAGGATTTTCAGTTGCGAGTCTTTGTATTTTTTCTCTAATTTCAACTAACTTGTTTTTATAATCCAGAAGGTCTGAAACTTCAGAATTTTCGCTATATTCTAAAAATTTCTTCATTAAAACAATAGCTTTCTTTTCTAATTCCACCTGACGCGATAAATAAGACCCTAATCTTTCTTGAGGAGAATTTTTCTTAAACCTATTCTTACACCAGTAAGCTACTGCTTCCACATAAGGACCCTTTTTGGACTTAAAGTAATTATTTATTTCTTTTTGAGCTTCTTTATATTCCTGCCAGGTATAGCTTTTCTTATTAAGTAGTTTTCGATAAAAGTCAGGAATTATTCCATAATCAAATCCAATTTTTCTGCAAAAATCAGTGTTTTTCTGGTATTTCTCAAAAGCAAGCTGGGAACGAGTAGCAAAAGTGGAAGGATTAAGTTTTTTAATCTTAGAAATCGGAAAACCTGCTCTTGCAAATCCTTGTTTTAGTTTATTGTAAATTTCAGAAGAGCTTCTTTTTCGAATTTTTTCCATATCAAATCTAATTTTCTCCCATTTCATTTTTAAT
>Ga0190361_1000438_pt1 | contig 16666 bp, 15 predicted proteins | sample 48721845_MG_FD_161273 | JGI IMG/M metagenome (GOLD analysis project Ga0190361, IMG submission 161273) | Hydrothermal vent microbial mat bacterial communities from Southern Trench, Guaymas Basin, Mexico - 4872-18-4-5_MG | ecosystem: Environmental > Aquatic > Marine > Hydrothermal vents >...
GCCACGCCGTCCTCGAGGTCAAAGACGCCGTAGGCGAGGTAGTTGCCGCAGCCGCGTCCTATCAGTTGATAGTCGGGGTATGCTTCCGCCACGGCGAGGACATCTGGGATGTAGGTGTTGTCAATGAATTTGCGGCACTGGTTGAGATGCGACAGGAAAGCGGCGATTTTGTCCTCTGTTGGGCGCCAAGCAACTCCCCCTGGCACGATGCCTGCGCAATGCGGCATCTTACCTGCAATCATAGCGAGCATTTCGTGGGAGACGCGGCGGATGCGCAGCGCCTCAACATAATGCGCCGCCAAAGCACAGTTCGTCTCCTTGTCAAAACGATAATCGCCCTCGTATCGCGGGACAAATGGCTCAAGTGAGCCGCGCTGCGCAAAGTCACGCAGGGTTTGCAGGACGGTGTCTGTGCCGTCGTAGTCGGCAACGGCGGTTATGTCCACATAGTCCAGCGCCGCTAGGTGGTAGAAGTGGAGGATGTGGCTTTGTATGAAATTTGCGCCCAGAATTATGTTGCGCAGGAGACGACCGTTTTTGGGCACTTTGTCGGCAATGCCAAAAGCGGAATCCAGAGCGAGTGTTGCGGTTACACCATGAGACATTGGGCAGACGCCGCAGACGCGCTGGGTTATCTGCTGTGCGTCGCGTGGGTCGCGTCCACGCAGGATTATCTCAAAGCCGCGAAAAAGGGTGCCTCCGCAACGCGCCTCCACAACCTCGCCATCCTCAACCACCGCGTCAACACGAAGATGCCCTTCTATCCGCGTTATGGGGTCTATTGCCACACGCGCCATCGCTAATCCTCCTCCTTTGTTTTCACAGCATACTCCGTGTAACGGTCTTCTGTTATCTTCTCATAAAATGGTGCGTTATCAGGGAACTCTGGCTCAACGCATCCGATGCAGGGGGCGTTTGAGCCGACGCACCAGTTGACGCCGCCGTTCCACAGTCTTATCGGGCAGTCAGCATATGTCTGCGGACCTTTGCATCCCAACTCAAGGAGGCAGAATTCATCACCGAAGGTTTTTGCGAAGCGTCCTGTGTCAAAGTAAGCGCGGCGGGGGCAGTTGTCGTGTATCAGTTTGCCGAAGAATCGTTTGGGGCGGTTCAAATCGTCCAACTCCACCTTATCAAGTCCAAGCAGGAGAACTGCCGCTATTGTGCCGCTCAGCCAGTCGGGATGCGCAGGGCAGCCGGGTATGTTCACGACGACCTTGTCAACGCCGTGCTCTTTGAGGACCTGCGCGACACCGCGAGCGCCTGTCGGATTCGGCTTGCCTGATGGGATGCCACCAAAAGCCGCACATGTCCCGTATGCCACAACACACAACGAACGCTTGGCAAAATCAACCACCGCTTCTTCCATCTCCAACTCGCGACCGTCCTCCTCGCCTATCATTCCAAAGCGCCCTTTCGGAATTGCACCTTCAACAACCAGAATATAGTTGCCGTCAAACTTCTCCTGTGTTGCTCGGATGGCTTTTATGACCGCCTCGCCGCTTCCAGCCATTATCGTTGGATGGAAACGCAGGTTTATGTGGTGCCCCGGCAACACCTGCTCAATAAGAACGGCGACGGGGTCAGGCGCCACGCCGTTTAGGAACGATACCGAACAGCCGCTGCAGCCAGCCCCCTGAAACCACACCACAGGATGCTCTTTTACATCACTCATCACCAGTCCCCTTAAAGACGATGCCTCGCCATTGCAATTGTATCGTCTCAGGAACTGTTGGTAAAGGAAATAGGCGGATTATAACGGCGGTTGGCGAACGAGGTAAGGGCGCGGATGTTTGTTATCCGCGCCCCTTAAATCTCTTTACACTTTGCTCTTATGGGTTGTGCCAGAAAACAGCCGCGTCGTCATCCCCATATGGCGAGCCGGTGGGGTTGATTTGGCTTGGGTCAACCGCCACGAGCGGCGGCGCCGTGTCTATCGTGACACTAGCGCCGTAGATGTTCCCTTTAAGGGAAGATACACTGGCGTTGGGAGTCTGTTCTGTGATGCTCGTCGTTGCAATGTTGTCATCAAGGAAATATGAGGTTGAGACAAGTTTGTAATAGCGGTTGTCGGGGGCATAATAGCAGAGACTGCCATGATATGCCGGTGCCTTTTCCCCGATTGACTGCTGTCTTGTAAAGTTGCCGTTTAAGGGGTCAAACTGAGCGAAGATACATCTGCCGGGTGAGGAGTTGAATGTGGCGAGCCAGCCGCATTCATCAGCACCAAGAAGGCGTGAAGGCGTTCCGTCACCCCAGAGCCTTGCCCAGCCGAAGTTCCAGTTGCCTGTGCCGGAGTCATATGTCACGCCGACACCGCCAACGAAACTGCCCACTCCCCAGATGCTTTCGTCGGTTATGGCGCAGCAGTTTCCGGATGTATCTGCGCGAACGGCAGCAACCCAGTCAGCCTGAACGGGAAGGCCCCCTAAGTTCTGAGCAACATAGCACGCCGAACTGAATGTTGGGACCGCAGACATACCCGTCAGGCGGACGAAGAGCATATGTCGCGCGCCGGCTCCGTCAATTCTTATTCTCCCCGCAAGGTAGGCGGTGTCAGTGTCGGGGAAAGTGATAGTCATTGCGCGTTCATCCTCATCAAAATTGCCGTCATCATCAAGTTCTATTCCCCAAGAGTTCACAAGTGACCCATCAGCAAGGTTTAGTTTTGCAAGGAAGATGTTCTCGTCGTCAGTGGTGGTGGAGCCGACGACAAACAGCGCATCCGAAAGGATTTTTATGGAGAAGAGACTACCACCAGAGGGGGTTACTGACTTATTCCAGATTGGTTGCCCGTCTTTGATGCAACAGAGGTAATTGCTCGCGGCTCGTGCTACGACATATTTTGAACCACCTGATGTGCCTGCAACAAGGTCATCGCAACCGCTAACTCCTGCCCAGCGGTATGCCCACACCCATTTGCGGACGCTCAGGTCATAAGCCGCTATCAGCGTGTTATTCGCTAAGCTTGAACGCCATGCGATATAAAGCATATCTCCATCGCGGGCGACTTTATACGCTCTATCGGTTGCTGGGAAACCCGCAACTACGGATTCGGGTATTGTAAAGGGACCATCCTCAACATAATCGGAATCAATATCGCCCCAACCCCGCGCAACAACCCTATAAAGGACAGAACTGTTGCCAAAAGGTGCCGATTGGTCAGTAAATTCTGTCGCATCAGCAGGCAGAACCGCTATTTCCGACCAAGTTGTGCCGCCGTCGTCGCTGCGCTGAATCACATAGTTGGTCTCACTTGAGGAGTTGTCCGTCCATTTCAGGACGACGCCTGAACCTGCGCGCACATCAACCGTGAAGTCGCTCGGGACGGCGGGCTTCACATTGTATGTGTAAGTCTGGTAAGCAAACTGCTGCGGCTCAAGCGAATCGCGTGCTTCTATTACGGCGGTGTATTGACCAGCCGCGACGGGTGTTCCGCCGTATGTGCCGTCTATGTTGAGGTAGGTTCCAGGCGGCAGTGCGCCCGAGACCACCCTGAACTCAACGGGTGCCCATCCACCTGAATACGGCACACTGCCTGAAACCGCTATCCTTTCAGTCCAGGTGTATGTTTGAGCGGTGAGAGTTAACGCGTCGGCGAGGTTGAGTGTCAGGTTTTTGCTGTCTGTCCACGCGGCGTTGTAGTTGTCGGTGACCGTGACTGTTATGGTGTAGGTGCCTGCGGTGTCGTTTGGTGTGCCGCTTATTAAGCCGCTTGAGGGGTTTATTGAGACCCCTGAAGGCTCACCTGATATGGCAAATGTGTAACCGCCAGAACCGCCTGACACATCAATATTGGTGCTGTAGTTCTGGTTGTTTACGGCTCCCGGGAGGCTGGTTGTCGTTATCTGAAGGCGCTCGTAAACCGTGATTGTAAAGGTGGCTTGAGCGGTGAAGGGGTAGGGCGATTCATCGGTGACGGAGACGGTGAAGGTGTAGTCGCCGGCGGCTGAGGGTTTGCCGCTTATCGTGCCATCATCCGCCAGAGCCAGCCCCGGCGGAAACGCACCGCCAGTGACCTGCCAGTGGTATGTGCCATAACCACCTGTTGCCTGAAGACTGAAACTATAGTTTGCACCTACCATACCATAGCCGCTTCCGTCAAAATCACCCTGACTGGTTGCAACAGTCAACTGCTCCACAAATACAGCGGTTACGGATGTGGGCGAATTCACCGTTATTTCTAATGGTGAGTCATTACCCAGAACATTACCGCTGCCGTCCTCCCAGTGGCTGAAAACATAACCTGTGCCGGGATTAGGCGTCAACTGAAGCACACTGCCCTCAAGATAAAAACTTGTATGCGTGGAGTTCTCCTGACCTGAAACGACTGTGATGCCAACTGTTCCAGAACCTGTTGTGTTCACCGTGACCTGATGCCATATCTGCCATAACCAAGTCAAAGTTGAATCCTCTGTTAGGGTGAAGGAAACTTGGTTGCTGGTGCCGGATGCGGGCACAGAGCCTGTTCCCTGCCAGCCAGAGCAGGTGTAGATGGTGTTGCCCGCATCTATTTCGGATTCAACAGAGGCGTTTACTTGCGGCGGATGGTCGCTGTCATAACGGTAGGTGTGGGTTCCGACAGCAGGAATAGGGTTTCCGTAGTCGCTTGTGACCGTCAGAGTGACCGTGTAATTGACCTTGTGCGCACCGCAGGAGGAGAGGAGCAACGGCACCACAATAAGAGCCAGAATCAACCACCGCATAAGAAACCTCCCAATAAGGTGTAAGGGTAAGCAGGATAATAGACGCATTTTGTGGTTGCAAGCATAACAATATTTAAGGGTTGCAGGTGCGGCAGGGTGGTGCGCCTGTGTCCAATGCCTCATCACGCGATTTGTAGATTTTGTGGTTCGGCAAATGTTTGAGACGGGGGCAGTTTGGGCGGTGTGTGGTTCGGGAAGGTCCTTTTCCTGCGACGACATAGTAGGGTTCGGGTTTTGGTGGATGGCGCCAGAGTCCGCGGCGTTTTGCCCTTGCCTCGCGTTGTGCGGCAAGCAACCGTTCCTTGTATTTGGTATTCTGTTCAACAAGGTAGAGATATCCTAACCCCCGCTTCAGCACCTCTTCGTTGAACAGTTTTCCGCTCTCCATCCAGACCCATCCGAGGAGGCGACCGTATTTATCTCGCGGTTGCTCTGCAGGTTCAATGCGGACGAGGCGTCCCAGCAGCGTTCTGCGTGCGAAATCGGTAGCGCGACGACTGAATGGTCTCCCCTTCTCGGGTGTGTCAACGCCCACAACACGCACCTCCTCCCCACAATCTATCGTAAATGTGTCGCCATCACGAACTCCAATCACCCGATAGAGTTTGCTTGGGTCAAATGGCTCCTTGGCTGTCCGTTTGTGCAGTGTGTGACGCAGCACAATCCCCAACGCGCAAAGAAGCACAACCAGCGGCACACCCCATCTACGCATCCGACTCACCCCTTAAGAAGCGTCTGATGTGTTCCCAGCGCTGCGCGATTTTTGCCTCCCTTCCCTGCTCGCTCGGACGGTAGAAACGCATATCTTTCAGTTTGTTCGGTAGATAGGTCTGCCTGACAATATGGTCTGGGAAGGAATGCGGATATTTGTAGCCTTTTGCGTATCCGAGTTGGCGCATAAGGGGTGTGGGGTCGTTGCGGATGTGCAAGGGGACGGGCAGTTGTCCGAATTTGTGGACGGCATTGGCGGCAGAGGAGTAGGCGGTGTAAGCGGAGTTGGATTTGGGCGCTGTGGCAAGGTATATGACCGCCTCCGCCAGGATGCAGTTGGCTTCCGGCATACCTATGAAGTGTGTTGCCTGATATGCGGCAGTGGCGAGCACGAGTGCGAATGGGTCGGCGAGCCCGATGTCTTCAGCGGCGGCGCGGACAAGGCGTCTTGCCACAAAGAGTGGGTCTTCACCCGCTTCAAGCAGCCGCGCCAGCCAGTATAGCGCCGCGTCCACATCCGAACCCCGCAGCGCCTTGTGCAGCGCGCTTATCAGGTCGTAATGGTAGTCCCCGCTTTTGTCGTGCAGCAGAGTCGGTCTTTGCGCCACATCCTTAAGGATGGCAACGGTGATTCTGTTGTTGTCGGTTGCATCGGCTGCCATCTCAAGGAGGTTGAGCGCGCGGCGGGCATCGCCATCCGCATACCTCACAAGAAAAGACAACGCCTCCTCATCCAAAAAGCAGCGTCCGCTCAGTCCGCGCTCCTCAACAAGCGCTTTCTCTATCAGCGTCCTTATATGTTCCTCTTCCAGCGGGTGGAGCAGGAAGACTTTGCAGCGGGAAAGGAGCGGAGGAATCACCTCAAAGGAGGGGTTTTCTGTTGTGGCGCCGATGAGGGTGAGTGTGCCGTCCTCAAGATGCGGCAGAAGGGCATCCTGTTGTGCTTTGTTGAAGCGGTGGATTTCGTCAATGAAGAGAATGGTTCTGCCTTTTGGTCGCCGTTTGGCGGTGGCGACAACACGACGAACATCAGCCACTCCTGATGTGACCGCAGAGAGCGCCTCAAAGACGCGTCCTGTCTTTTTGGCTATAAGGCGGGCGAGTGTCGTCTTGCCGCATCCAGGTGGTCCCCAGAAGATGATGTTGGGAAGGCGGTCCTGTTCAATGAGCCGCCGCAGAGGCGCATCCTCCCCTACCAACTCCTCCTGTCCCAAAAATTCTGAGAAGTCAGAAGGACGCATGCGCTCCGCAAGCGGCACCTTCCCCTTCTGATGTCTGTCTTGTTCAGAGGAAGGGTCAAAAAGGTTGCCCGCACTCACGGCTCTATCACCACATCCTTTTTCTCTTGCTTTGGTTCCGGTTCTTCTTGTTGTTGTGGTGGGGGGCGCTCCCACGGCGGTTTCTCCTGCCTTTGCTTTTTGTGCTCCGCCGTGTCGGATGGTTTTTCGCGCTCTCTTTTCTCTTTCTCTTTCAACGCTTTGAGGAAGTTTTGCACCGCCTTATGCCAGAGGCTTATGGCGGTTGGGTTGGGGTAGTTGGGGTTGTAGGTGACATATGTTTTTGTGATGCGCGTAAGCGCAGAATGTGCGGCAACACGCACGGCAAGAACAGGGTCGGCAAGAAGCGGCAGCAGTGGTTTAGCCGCTTCGGGGCGACCAAACTCTCCCAGCAGCGAGGCGGCATTCATTCTGCGCCAGAAGTTGCCGTCCGAAAGTGCACTTATAAGGACTGGTGTTGCCCGCGGTCCGAACTGGCTTAACGCCAACCGAGCCCTGCGCCTTAAAGCCACCCGACGGTTACCGATAAGGTCCACAAGCCGCCTAAGATAGCGCAACTCATCCTGTGTCAGCGGCTTCTCCTTCCGTTCTTTGCTGCCTTCAGGTTTTTTCTCCTCCTTTTGAGGTTTCTTTTTCTTAAAGGGCGATGGCGGCTGTTTTTGCTCTTTTGTTTCTTCCTTGGGCGGCGGTTCTTCCTCAATTTTGTAAGGCTTTTCTATGATTTTCTTCACCCTTTCCCGCGGAATAACCAACTCTCCGCCTTTGACCTGCACAACAATCACCTCGTCTGTGACCTTAGTCACTTTGCCTTCAACGGAGTTGCCGTTTACGAAAACGATGATATCAAAAAGCAGCAGCATAGTCAGCATACCTTGCTTCCTAACACAACCTCATAATATTATATCATAATGGGTGTGGATGTGGTGTAATTTGTTGAAGGGGGGTTTTTTTGGTGGTAGGATTTTGCGCGTTTTGGAGGGGTGGATGTGGGCGAGGATTGGAAGGAGCGTGCCAGACGCGAGGCGGAGGAGTTGGACCGCAGGATTGAAGAGGAGCGGGTGCAGCAGCAGTTCTCCTTTGCCGGTAAACCGACATTTCTGGGGTTTGTGCAGACGATGGCTGCCAACGCCCTCATCGCGCTGGGTGAGGTTCCCAATCCTTTGACGGGAAAGCAGGAGGTGAATCTGCCACAGGCGAAGTACGCGATAGACCTTCTTGAGATGATGAAGGAGAAGACGCGTGGTAATCTGACGGATGATGAACGGGCGGAGTTGGAGCGCGTTTTGACGGAATTGCGTCTGAAGTTTGTTTCGGTCTACAACCGTTTGAAGGAGGAGGGGAGATGATAATAGCGGACATAACGGTGGTTCCTGTGGGGACGGGGAGTGCGAGTTTGAGTGCGTATGTGGCGGAGATACAGAGGCGTTTGAGGCAGGCGGGGTTTGAGCCGGTTTTGCACGCGATGGGGACGATAGTGGAGGATGCGCGAATGGAGCGTGTTCTGGAGGCGGTGAGGGTGGCGCACGAGGCGGCGTTTGAGGCGGGGGCTGCGAGGGTTGTGACGGCGGTCAAGATTGATGAGCGGCGTGACAAGGAAGGTTCTGTTCAGCAGAAATTGCGTTCCGTTCAGGAGAAACTGCAGTGAGTGAGGTGGCGTGGGTTTATGTTGAGAACCTGCCGCGCTATCAAGGAGAGGAAGTTGAGGTTCGCGGCTGGCTCTACAACCGTCGTCGCAAGGGCAAGGTTTTGTTCCTCCTTGTGCGCGATGGCACAGGTATAGTCCAATGCGTTACCACTATGCCCGAAATCGGTGAAGAGACTTTCGTGGCGCTTGACCACCTGCCACTTGAGTCCTCACTCATCGTGCGTGGAAAGGTGCGTGCCGACAAGCGCGCTCCAGGAGGGCAGGAGATTACGATTTCCTCTGTGAGGATTGTCAGTGTCGCCGAAGAATACCCAATCGGCAAAAAGGAGCACGGCGTTGACTTCCTCCTCAATCTCCGACATCTTTGGATTCGCAGCCGAAAGCAGTGGGCGATTCTGCGCATAAGAAGCCGCCTGATCCGCGCCATATACGACTTCTTCTTCTCGCGTGGATTTGTCCTCTTTGATGCGCCAATACTCACCCCCACCGCCTGCGAAGGCACCACCACCCTCTTTGAGGTGGACTATTTTGACAGAAAGGCATATCTGACACAAAGCGGGCAGTTGTATGGGGAGGCGGGAGCACTGGCTTTCGGCAAAATATTTGTTTTTGGTCCCACATTCAGGGCGGAGAAATCCAAAACCCGCCGTCACCTGACCGAATTCTGGATGGTGGAGCCAGAGGTTGCTTATGCCACGCTTGATGATATGATGACCCTGGCGGAGGAGTTCGTCAGCGAGATAGTGGAGGCGGTGGTGCAGGACTGTGGGCGGGAACTTGAGGTGCTTGAGCGCGATACGGAAAAACTCCAAGCCATAAAACCGCCGTTCCCGCGCATCACCTACAGCGAGGCGGTTCAGATTCTTGTCGGGGAGGGGCAGCGGTTTGAGTGGGGAGACGATTTCGGGGCGCCAGAGGAGACCACCATATCAACTCACTTTGAAAAACCCGTTATCGTTCATCGCTTTCCCAAAAAGATTAAGGCGTTTTATATGGAAGAAGACCCTCAAGACCCGCAACTTGTTTTGGGGTTTGATGTTCTTGCACCTGAGGGGTATGGCGAGATAATAGGCGGTGGTCAGCGATGCGGGGACATCGTCAAGTTGCGTAAGCGGATAGAAGAGATGGGCTTAAGCGAAAAGGTCTTTGGGTGGTATCTTGACCTGCGGCGTTACGGCGGCGTGCCGCACGCGGGTTTTGGTCTGGGGGTTGAGAGGACGGTGGCGTGGATATGCGGGATACACCATATAAGGGAGGCGATACCGTTTCCGCGCACGATATATCGGCTTGAGCCGTGAGGTGTTGTGTGATGAGGGTCTGCGCACGGTGCGGTGGCAAGAACGAGGAGGGGATTCAGGCGGGCTTTGTGTGGTTTTGCAAGGAGTGTTGTCGGCGCGGATTTGTGTGTGAGCGCTGCGGACGCCCTGTGACGGTAGAGGATTTGAAAAGCGGCGTGGCACTCGCCACAGAAGACGGCAAGGTCTACTGCCCTCGCTGTATGGAGTTGGTTCTGCCGCTTTTCAAGGCGCTTGAGGACAGCCGCGCCGCCGCACCAGAAGTCAATCCCGCATCCTCGCAAATGGACGCCCCTCCTGTGGAGCCCGCCTCCGAAGACCTCCCCGCACCCGTCGTTCTTCCCGTCACAGAACAGACACGCTTTTCGCTACGCCGTCCCCAATATCTGCTCCCCGTTATTGCCGCTGTTGCCCTTGTCATAACCGTTATCATCATCGTCACACGCTCCTCACCAACCCCCACAAAACCCCCTCAGCCGCCCCGTCCAGACCAAGCCACCCTCAAAAAGCGTAGACTCCTTGCCGAACTGCAGAAAAAGATTAACCGGATACTGACACACTGCAAAGATGGGCTTGATTTTGAACTCGCCCGCATCAGTCTGGACGAACTGCGCAGTAAGGTGCTTGCAGGCAAATATCCTGTTGAAGGACTCGCCGACATCAATAACGCCGCACGCAAGATACGCCTTTTGGAGGAAGGCGTCGCGAAGAAAGAGTACGAGCGCGTCTTGGCGGAGATAAAAAGGCTTGAAAAACAGGAGGAGTGGGAGGAAGCCGCCGACGCGGTGGACCTTTTCCCTTCATACCTGCGCGAGGCGGGTTCCTACTGGCGGCTCCTTGAAAAGCGGCGAGAACGATTTCTCCATCTTGCCGAAGCAAAGCGCACATTCCTTGACACAAAACGGCGCGTGGAAGAAGAACTCCACTCCCCTACGGCTGACGGTGTCGCCGCCTTGCTCGGAGAGTTGAAAAAAACCGCATCTCAACTCGCCAACACTCCATATCACCAGAAAGTAGAACGACTCATCAGCCGCCTTCAGGAAGCGCAGAGGAAACTCAAAGAAGCCCGTTCCAATCAAGCACAAAAGCAACGCCTCCAGAATCTTCTGGCAACAACGCCTGTTGTCCTGTTTGACGCCAATCGCCCAAACCAGACCACTTTGCTTGTCAGAAAATTCACCGCTTGTGAATTCCCCTTCGTCGTCAACCTGAGTGGACGCGACCACTCCTTCGTGCGGTTCCTCAAAGAAGACCGCTCTCGGGTGGAGTTTGAGTTTGAGACGGTGAAAAGCGCCTACGGGGCGGTGGTCTGCCATTTCCTTATTCCTGGTGTTGTGGGTGATAAAGCGAGCATTGAGGTTAGTCTGAACGGTGTGTCGCGCCTTTTCGTCCTTCAGAAATCCACAAAGGCGACCGAAATCGCCACCCTTGATATGCAAGTTCCTAAAGGCAGAAACACCATAAAAGTTGTCTACAAGGGCGGTGTTGTTCGTCCGTGGCTTTTTCGCGTTGCCGTTCACATTGACTACGACGACAAGAGCCGAAACGAGCAGAACAAATTGCTGGTAAAACGGGCGGCGGCGATAAGGACTGCGAGCAGACGGGCTTATGAAGCGCTGAAGAAGGAGTGGGATGCGGGCATGCGCAAATGGGCACAGAAGTTTAAGATAAAACCCCTTCCCCCTCTCAAAGTAGGCAGAAAAACCTCTCTGCTTGATGCGCGTTTCTGGGCGGCGCACCCCGATACAGGCACAAAGCAGAAAAAAGGCGGTCTGCTGCTGCTTAAAGTGCCTCAAAACGCTGAGTGCCTCTTCTTCCCTATCTTTGAAAACTATCTTCGCTGGAGTGACTATGAACTTGTGTTGGAGTTCAAAGCAAAAGGGAAATTCGCGCTGTTTACCCACACGCGCTACAACCCCTTCACTGACGATTTTGACGCGGGATTTAAGTTCGTGTTTGACAAGGTCCAACTTGAGCGTTTAAGGGCTCTGGGCTGGACACGCGTTGTTCTGACGGTTTCTGGCAGACATATAAAATGGGAGATGACTGCTAACGGCAGGCGCATCCATCAGGGTGAGAAGACGGCGGGTTGCGACTGGCGCGGAGGATTCCGTTTCGGCTTGGGAGCCGCAGGAGAGTTGGAGATTCGCAGGTGCGAGGTGGTCTTGAGAAAGGAGATAAAATGAAGCGCTGTCCGCGTTGTAATCGTCCGATGCCGCGTGATTTCTGTCAGTTCTGCGGTTACAGGGAAGGAAAAGAAGGAGACTGGCAGGTGCCAGACCTTGAGTTGGGGGACAAACAAGGACGCTATGCGGGGATGTTTGAGCAGGCACAGCGCACTCACCGCTGCGCCGTCTGTGGTATTCCTATAACCCCTGATATGCTCAAAAGCGGTGAGGCGAAACTGGAGCACGGACGCTACTACTGCAAGGTGCACGCTGGGCAACGGGAGCGCGCCCTCCATAGCATCTTATCTCCCGCTTACTCCCAACGCCGCTGGGCTTCATCCTTCAATACGCGCACTGTCGGCACCGTGCTCGCCGTCATCGTCATAGTCATTTTCGGCTTCGTCTTAAGAGCCTCCCGCAGCAACCTCTTCTCCTCCCTTGCTTCAAGTGGGGCAGCAATCCGGCAGCCGATTGTTTCTCTTCAGGCGATTCGCTTTGACGGAATTCGCGAAATCGGCGCGGGTCTCTGCAAAGCGATTGTGAAGGGGATTGTGAGAGCAGAGGGGGCTTCTGTAAGAAAAGTTGTTATTACTGCCCGCATCGCTTTTGATGGAGAAGAATTCACGGGAATGACCGTCGTTTCGGAAGGGGTAAGAGCAGGGCAGTCGGTTCCGTGGGAGGTTTCCATATTTCTCACCCGTGAGCAGGCAGAGAAGTTGAAGGAGTCCGAACCTGATGTGTCTGCGGATGTGAATTTTATTGAGTAAGGCTTAAGGGGTAACTGCGATGGTGCTCGGTTTCATAAAAAGGGCTTTCAACAGGATAAGCAAGGGGTTGCGCAAGACGAGGGCGCTCTTTTCCTCAATCCTTGGTCGCCGGCTGAGCGAGGAGACGCTTAGCGCGTTGGAAGAGGCGTTGATAAGCGCCGACTGCGGTGTTGATTTGAGTCTCCGCCTTGTGGAGGAGGTGCGCGACGCCTACCACAAAGGCGATGTTGCCGACACCCAGCAGGTTTTCGCATATCTGCGTCGGCGGCTGCTTGAAATACTGGGGGAGCCGGCACCGCTTGCACGCGCCACCTCCCCGCCGACCCTCTACCTCTTCGCAGGGGTCAACGGAACGGGCAAAACCACATCCATCGCAAAACTGGCGTATCAGTTTGCATCAGAAGGCGAAGGGGTTGTGATAGCAGCCTGCGACACATTCCGCGCCGCCGCCATTGACCAACTCAAAAAATGGGCAGACCGTATAAACTCCGAATCTCCAAAAGGGCGCCTCGTTCATCTGGTTGCGCATCAGATGGGCGCTGACCCCGCCGCCGTCGCTTACGACGCTATAAACGCAGCCATCGCACGCTCCGCAAAACACATCATCGTTGACACCGCAGGCAGACTACACACCAAAACGCCTCTTATGGAAGAATTGCGTAAGATTGTCAGAGTCGTCTCTCAAAAACTCCCCGGTTCCCCCCACGAAGCGCTCCTCGTTATGGACGCAACTGTCGGGCAGAACGGCATCGCACAGGCAAAGAAATTCAAAGAAGCCATTGACATAACGGGCATATTCCTTGCCAAACTTGACGGCACCGCAAAAGGCGGAGTCGTCATCGCCATAAGAGAGGAGTTGGGGATTCCCGTCAAACTTGTGGGAGTTGGGGAAGGGCTTGAGGACATCGCCGCATTCAATCCGCGGCAATTTGTGGACGCGCTTCTTGGCGGCGATGAGGAGGGGAGGTGATGGACCCTCTGCTTGCGTTTGATGTGAAAGCAGCAAAAAAGCGCTGCGTTGAGTTCATCCGACGCTGTCTTGCCGATGCAGGGCTTGAGAAGGTGGTTTTGGGGCTTTCTGGTGGTGTGGATTCTGCGGTTGTGGCTGCCCTTTGTGCTGAAGCCGCGGGACGCGACAACACCCTCGCCCTCCTTATGCCGTATAAGACATCCAGCCCTTCCGCGATAGAGGACGCCGAAGAGTTAGCGCGTCTTTTGGGTATTAAGACCGAGACGCTTGAGATAACGCCTGTGGTGGATGCGTTTGTCGCTTTGCGTTCAGATGCGGACAGAGTGCGACGCGGCAATTTCGCAGCACGCACCCGCATGGCGCTCTTATTTGACACCGCAAAACGCTCAAACGCCCTTGTCGCCGGCACAGGTAACAAAACCGAATACCTTCTTGGATATTTCACCTTGTTTGGCGACGGTGCTTTTTCGTTTGCGCCGATTGTCTGGCTTTACAAGACGCAGGTTTGGGAGTTGGCGCGTTATGTTGGTATTCCACAAAGAATAGTGGAGAAAAAACCGTCAGCAGATTTGTGGCCGGGACAGACAGATGAGGGGGAATTGGGGATAACATACAAAGAAGCCGACGCAATCCTTGTGCGTCTTGTGGACAGGCGGATGAGCATTGAAGATGTTGTGGCGGCAGGATTCGCCCGCGATAAGGTGGAGCATATTGCAAACCTTATGCGGCAAACAGAATTCAAGCGTCGCGGTCCACGGTTGTTGGGAATGGGGGATGAATAAGGGCAGGGTGCTGGCGTTGGATGTGGGCAAGAGGCGTGTGGGGGTGGCGATATCGGATGAGCATCAGGTGGCGGTGAGTCCTTTTTGCGTTCTGTCGTATCGTGGTGTGGCAGCGCTTGCGCGGCGTATAAAGCGGATTGTTGAGGAGCAGGATGTGGTGGCGGTGGTGGTGGGTGTGCCGCGCCGCACAGACGGCAAAACGGCAGATATGGAAATCTTTGCCCGCCGCATCATTGAGGCGCTCCGTAAAGCGCTTCCCTGCCCCGTTGAAGAATTTGTGGAATTCTACACAACAGTAATGGCGCAGCGGCTTCTGGGAAAACGCTCGCAAAAAGGAGATGCTGATATGAAAGCCGCCCAGATAATACTGGCAGACTATCTGCGCCATCTCCAAATCAGACCCGACCAAGAAGAATGACAGTCCCGAACACTCACTTTTTGGACTTGTGGCGCATCCGCTTACGCCTCTTCTTCAACTTGTGTTTCTTTATCTTTTTGCGACGCCACTTCAGAACACTGCCCAAACTCACCTCCCTACATCGTTTTGGAAAAGGCTAACGCTTCTTTTGCTTTTGCTCAAGTAAAAATGCAGTTCTTTTGGTCTTCTTGAAGGGGACGGGTTGTTCGGCGATAATGGTGGCGCAGATAAGGGGCACTTTTTGCGCGGAAGGTTTAAGGGTTTTTTCCGTAAGTTGCTGCAGTTGGATGACACACCTGAGCGCATAGCGCGAGGGGTGGCGCTGGGCACTCTTATCGGGATGACTCCCACTGTGGGAATTCAGATGACACTTGCGGTGATATTTGCGGCTATTTGCCGAGCCAACCGACTGGCTGCGGTGGCACTTGTTTGGCTCTCAAATCCTGTCACAATCGTTCCGATATACTGGTTTGACTACTGGTTTGGCGGGCTGATTCTAAAACCTTTTCTCAACATAAAACCGCTCACATGGGCTGATATAGAGAAGGCGCTTTCGGTGAAGTCGTCAGGTTTTTTCGGCACCCTGTGGGGCTTCGTAAAAGGGTTGGGGCAGATAACAGCGCAGGCTTACCCTGTTATGTTCTTCGGAGGGTTTGTGTCTGGGGTATTGCTTGGCGTTTTCGCTTATATCTTTACGCTGCGGGCTGTCAGACGCTACAGGGAAAGGAAGGAGAAGAAGTGTGAGCAAGGGAGCGAGGCTCCGACTGGAGAAGGTGCGGAAGTGTTACCACCTGGGGCAGAAGGAGGTGGTGGCAGTTGATGGTGTTGACCTTCTGATTGACCGTGGGGAGTTTGTGGCGATAGTTGGACCGAGCGGTTCGGGCAAGTCAACGCTTCTCCACCTTATGGGAGGGCTTGACCGACCCGATGAGGGGACAGTTTTTGTGGATGAGGACAATATTTCGGCGATGAGCAATGAGAAGTTGGCGGATTTCCGCAACCGTGTTGTGGGTTTTGTGTTTCAGGACTTTTATCTGCAGCCATATTTGAGCGCGGTGGAGAATGTGGAATTGCCGCTGAAGATAAGAGGTGTGCCGCGCAGCGAGAGGCGTGCTCTTGCGTTGGAAGCGCTGGAAGCGGTGGCGATGGCGGAACGCGCAAAGCACATCCCCAGCCAGTTGAGCGGCGGGGAACGCCAGCGCGTTGCCATCGCCAGAGCACTCATCACAAAACCGCGTGTTCTCCTCGCTGACGAGCCAACTGGAAATCTTGATTCAAAAACAGGTGCGCAGATTCTTGAAATCATTGAGCGCATAAACACAGAAGGTGTTACGGTGGTGGTGGTGACACACGATGCAGCGGTTGCCGCCCGCACCAAGCGCCGCCTCTACATCGTTGACGGCAGAGTCGCAAAGGAGGAGCGATGAGACTTACAGATATGTTCAGAGACACATTGAGTTATGTCCGGCAGCGCCCTGTGAGGGTGCTGCTGAATCTGGTAGGCATCGGCGCAGGGGCTATGGCTATAACACTTGTTCTGGCATTGGGCGGCGGCTTGCGTTCCTTTATTCGGCATCAGGTTGAGACAATCGCCGACAAAACCGTCGTTCAGGTCTTTCCCGTTCCAGAACCCCCACTTATGTTTGCCGCCTCCACCATCATCGGACGCCTCGGAAAACCACCTCAAAAAATAAACCCAAAACACAGAATGAATCCTGGCTCCTTCAACCTGCGGTTCTTTACCGAAGCGGAAGTAGAACAGTTGGCGTCCCTTCCGTATGTCCGCCGAGTCATTCCAGGAATGCTTGTCTTTGCAGAGTCAATTCGTCTTGTTGGTAGCAAAGACGAGTATGAGGTCATATCAGTTCCTGAAGGAGAAGGCTTCAAGATGGACATAGGCTGGGGCAGGGGATTTGGAGGTGGAGAG
>Ga0190361_1000440_pt1 | contig 16614 bp, 6 predicted proteins | sample 48721845_MG_FD_161273 | JGI IMG/M metagenome (GOLD analysis project Ga0190361, IMG submission 161273) | Hydrothermal vent microbial mat bacterial communities from Southern Trench, Guaymas Basin, Mexico - 4872-18-4-5_MG | ecosystem: Environmental > Aquatic > Marine > Hydrothermal vents > Microbial...
AGTTTTTAGATCTTTTAAAACAATGAAAAAAATTTTTTTACATTTTAAGAAAATTGATATTTTTCTTTTTTTAATTCCAATTCTTTTGACTCTTTTTGGAATTTTAGAAATTTGGTCAACTTCCAAAGGAGATTTTTTAAATTTAAAAAAACAGATATTTTTTTTGATAATTGGAGTTTTTTTAATGGTTCTTATTTCCTTTTTTGATTGGAGAATTTTAAGAGAAAATCCCTTTTTGATTTTGACTATTTATTTTATTTCATTTTTTTTATTGCTTTTTCTTTTATTATTTGGCCCTAAAATTAGAGGAATTAAAGCTTGGTTTAAATTGGGTCCTTTTTCTTTCGAACCCATAGAATTGGCAAAGATTTCCCTTTTAATTTTATTTTCGAGATATTTTTCAAGGTATCATGTTGAAATGTACAGTTTAAAACATATTTTAATTTCAGCTCTTTATCTTTTTCCCCAAGCTATTTTGGTTTTTTTACAACCTGATTTCGGTTCTTTTTTGATTTTGCTTTCGCTTTGGATCTCAATTTTATTTTTTTCGGGAATTAAACTTCGTCATTTTTTTCTCTTGATTTTAATCTTTAGTTTAATTTTTATTTTCTCTTTTGAGAAAATTTTAAAATCTTATCAAAAAGAAAGAATTTTAACCTTTTTTCGAATAAAAATACCAGATCCTTTAAAAACCGGTTGGTCTCAAAAACAAGCTACTATTGCAATAGGTTCGGGAGGACTTTTAGGAAAAGGAATAAAGAAAGGCTCCCAAACTCAATTGGGATTTTTACCAGAACCTCAAACTGACTTTATTTTCTCTGCAATTTGTGAAGAAACCGGGTTTTTAGGAATTCTAATTTTATTTTCTCTTTATTCAATTCTATTCTGGCGAATTTTGAAAATTGGCTTTTTGGCAGGTTCAAATTTTGAAAAACTTTTTTCAGGTGGTTTTTTAGCACTTTTGTTTTCTCAAATGTTCTTTCATATTTGTTCTAATTTGGCAATTTTACCTGTCATTGGAATTTCGCTTCCTTTTGTAAGTTATGGTGGTTCCAATTTAATTTCAAATTTTATTTTGCTGGGAGTTTTACAATCTATAAAAACGCATGCCTGAGAAATTTTTAATTTTAGATTCAAATTCAATTTTGTATAGAGCTTATTTTGCTCTTCCAAAATTAACAACCAAAAAAGGAGAAGTAGTCAATGGGGTTTATGGTTTTTTATTAGTTTTGTTTAAGTTGATAAAAGAAATCAAGCCTCAATATGTTGCGGCCTGTTTTGATTTTCCAGCACCAACTTTCAGGCACAAAGAATTTAAAGAATATAAAGCTCAAAGACCGAAGATGCCAGATGATTTGTTCTCTCAAATTCCAAAGTTGAAGAAAGTGTTAAACGCTTTTTCAATTTCAATTTTTGAAAAAGAAGGATTTGAGGCAGATGATCTTATTGGAACCTTAATAGACCTTTCTCCCAAAGATATTGAGAAAATTATTGTTACTGGAGATTTCGATACTTTTCAGTTAATCGAAAAAAATGTCAAAGTTTATCTTTTGCAAAGAGGAGTGAAAAAAGCTCAGATTTTTAATGAAGAAAAAGCAAAAGAAAAATTTGGAGGATTAAAACCTGATCAAATTCCAGATTTCAAGGCTTTAGTTGGAGATCCCTCAGACAATATCTTAGGCATTGAAGGAGTAGGTCCAAAGACAGCAAGAATGCTTCTTTTAAAATATAAAAATATAGAAGGAATTTTAAGAAATATTAAGCAGGATTCAGAAATTAAAGAAAACCTGAAAGAAAAAATTTTAAAAAACAGAGAAAAACTTTTCCTAAACTTAAAATTAGCGAAAATAGAAAGAAAAGTTGAGCTTAAATTTGAATTTGAAAAATTGAGATTTGGTAATTATAATGAAGAGAAAGTAAAGGAAATTTTAGAAGAATTTGAATTTAAGAGTCTGGCTAAAAGGTTAAAAGAATTGCATTCTAACTCAAAAAGTTTAAAATTATTTGAATGAGGTTAGAAAAGATATCAAAAATTTTAATTTTTATTTTAGTATTTCTTTTCCCTCTGATTTTCTTTCCTTTTTCTCAAAACGTTCTTGATTTTCCCAAACTTTTATTTTTATTTCTTTTTGTTTCGCTTTCTTTAATTTTATTTTTAGTTCAAGTTTTGATTGAGGGAAGAATTAAGATTGTTTTGCATTCTTTTCATTTAATTTTAATTTCCTTTATTTTTTTTCTTTTTCTTTCTACGATTTTCTCAAAATCTAAAATTGAAAGTTTTTTTGGAATCCCCTCTCAGATTTCAGAATCTTTCCTTTCTTTTCTCTTTCTTTCTCTTTTTTATTTTCTCATTATTTTTCTTTTCAAAAGAGAAAACCTTTATTTTTTGCACTTTTTCTTTTCAATTTCAATTTTTTTACTGTTGGTTTTCGCTTTTTGTCAAATTTTTGGAAAATTTCTTTTACCTTTTGACTTTGCGAGGAATTCTGCTTTCAATTTGGCTGGCAACCAATTTTCTTTCTCAATTTTATTGAGTTCTCTCTTGCCCTTCTTTACGCTTTCTTTTTCAATTTCAAAAAAACTCATTAAATATTTCTATTTAATTTTGATTTTATTATCCTTGATTTTTCTTTCTCTTTTAGATTTTCAAATAGCTTGGTTAATTTTAATAGCAGGTTCTATTTTCTTAATTTCAATTTTTATTTCGAAAAGAGAAGATTTTTCATCTAAAAATTTAATTTTTCCGATGTTCTATTTAGCGCTTGCTATAATTTTCATTTCTTTTAACTTTAGAATTTTCCCTCTTAAGATTCCTCCTGAGGTTACTTTAACCCAAAAAGCAAGCTTTCAGATAGCTCTGAAAAGCTTTCTTGAAAATCCAATTTTAGGAACAGGACCTGCCACCTTTCATTTCAATTTTTCAAAACACAAATTAAAATCTTTACTTTTAGATCCTGTTTTTTGGAATGTGAGATTTTCAAATTCAGCTTCAACCTTTCTTGACATTTTCTCAAATCTCGGAATTTTTGGACTTTTATCTTTTTTATTTTTTCTTCTTTTTCCATTATTTTGGGGATTTTTTAAGACCTCTCCTTCTTATTTTTTACCGACTCTCGCTTGTTTCATTTTTGCTCAATTCCTATATCCTTTGAATTTGACTTTACAGTTTTCTTTCTTTTTCTTTTTAGCATCTTTCATTAGACAAATTTCTGAAAAAGAAAAAGAGCTCTCATTTGTTAAAGGAAAATATTCTCCCTTATTTAGTTCATTCTTTTTGGTTTTAGTTTTTGTTCTTTTAATTTTAAATTTAATTTTTTCTTTCCAAATATTTGTTGGAGAAATTTATTATTTTAAAGCTCTGAGAAATTGGAGATTGGGAAAGATAGATGAGACCATAAAATATTTAGAAAAAGCAAAAAATGTTAATCCAAGATTTGATTATTATTTTAGAGATTTATCCCAAGCTTATCTAGCAAAAGTGAACCAAAAAATTCAAAAAGGAGATAGGAACATTCAGAATGAAGTTTTTTTAGCAATTGAGGCTGCGAAAACTGCAACAGAGAAAATAAATAAAAATAATGTTGCTAATTGGTCAGTAAGAGCTTTTACTTATCAAAGTTTATTTGGGGTTGCTACTGGAGCTGAAGACTGGGCAATAAAATGCTGGAATGAAGCAATAAATTTGGAACCTAACAATCCTTATTATTTTACCCAAAAAGGCATTGCTCTTTTAAGAAAAGGAAATTTCGATGAAGCAAAGGCAAATTTTGAAAGAGCAATTGATTTAAAATCAGACTATGCTCCAGCTCATTTTCAACTTGCGATTTTATACCAGCAAAAAGGAGAAATAGACAAAGCAATTTCAAAACTAGAAGAAACAAAGAATTTTGCTCCTCTTGATGTAGGTTTAGCATTTCAATTGGGTTTAGCTTATTATCAAAAAGGAAATTATCAAAAAGCAAAAGAAGAGTTAGAAAGAGCTATTTTATTGAATCCCAATTATGCAAACGCTCTTTACTTTTTAGGTTTAACTTATGATCAATTAGGAGAAAGAGAAAAGGCTTTAGAAAAATTTAAAAAAGTAGCTCAATTAAACCCAGACATTGAATTAGTTAAAAAAATAATTAAAAATTTAGAAGAAGGAAAAAGAGCGTTAGAAGGTATCTCCCAACCTTCTCCTCCTCAAACCCCTGTTGAGGAACCCCCACCTGAAATCAAAAAATAATTTATTTAAAAGTTATTTTTTTAGTAAAATAAAATAATGTCAAGGTTTTTCAAGATATTCTTCTTTCTATTTTTACTCTTCAATTTCTCAAAAACTTTTGCATTCTCTACTTTGACTCAAATTTACGATTTTTCCAATACCGCGACTAACAAAGCCTACTATACTCTTTCTGGAAACGATCCTCCTTTATTTCCTAATTCTCCTTCATATTCTGAATATACTTCTACTTATTATAGTCGTCTAAAAGCAGATGATGGAAACAGAAATTCTTGGAATGCTTCTAACAATTCCTACGTTAATCTCCTATATAGATTCAAAATTATTCAACCAATATGGGCTATTCAAAAAATTAACATTACTTGGGTTGGGTACGACACTCTAAGTGATGGCGGAAATTTTAAAATCAATGTTTGGAATAAAAATGATAATCATTGGGAGATAGGGACTTCTACTGGATCCAAAAAATTCTCAGATCAAACTTACAGCATTACCTTTACAGCAACTACCACTCCAGCAATTTCAGAGATAATAGATAACAATGGATATCTATATATTGGAGTTTCTGGAGGTTATACCTCAGGTGGCGGCGGAGGTGGTGGTGGAGGCGGAGGTGGAGGTGGTTGTTTTCTAGCTGAGACAAAAATAACGATGGCCGACGGAAGTTATAAAGAGGCCAAAGATATTAAAGTGGGAGATAAAGTCAAATATTATGACTTTTTAAAGAAGAAAATTTCAGAAACAAAAATCATAAAAATTCATTATCATCCTCCAGAAGAGATGGGAGATTTCTATTTGGTTATTAATGGAAAATTAAAAGTAACCCCCAATCATCCTCTTGATAGACCAGATGGAAGTCCAATTTTAGCAGGAAGGTTAAAAATTGGTGATTTGCTTTTTGGAGAAGAGGGAACGACAGTTGTTCAGTCAATAGAGAAGGTATATAAAAAAGTTCCTACTTTTAGCTTTGAAACAGAAGGGGGTCATTATTTTATCGAGGGAATTTCAGATTATATATTTAAATTTTCCCCTTTTGTTTATTCTTTCGATGGTAAAAAATATAAATTTGAAAGCGATTTCTTAGCTGGGTTTTATAGCAAAGAAAAAGAAGGAACAAGTTATAATGTTTTGAGGTATATAAAGGAGCCAAAGATAAAAATTAAAAATGAACTTCAAGAAATTGATTATATAGATTACCTAAGACTAAAAGTTATCGATTCATACGGTGATCAAAAGAAAATTTATATTTTAGATCCAATTTCAATAAATAATGTTTCTTTGAGTTTAATAAAAGAAAAAGATGAGAAATACTTAATTCTAAAAGGAGATGATGAATACTTCATTGAATTTGAGCCCTTTCCAGAATTAAAAAAAGGATGGAAAAGGGAAATTGGTCTCTTGGCAACAGGTTATTATCTTAGGCAGCATACGCTTCATGAAAATCATGTAGAACTCCAAGTAACTTATATCACTCCCAATATTTCAGGTTGGGCTTGGTCAGATAATATTGGTTGGATCAGTTTTAATTGTAACAATCCTGAAATTTCCGAGTGCTCAAACTCAAATTACGGAGTTTGGCTTGACCCTTCAACAGGTTATTTATCAGGTTATGCTTGGTTAGACAGCATTGGATGGATTTCTTTTAATAGGTCAGAGACCGGAGTTCCTCCCTCTGACGCTCCTTGTTCTGATGGATCTTGTATAGCAAAGGTTACTTCAACTTCCACTTTAGGCATTGCTACTACTTCGGTTTTGGGTTGGGCAAGAGCTTTATCTGCTTGTCCTTCAGAAACAGGGAACGATCCTTCAGATCCTTTTGATGATCCTTGTACTTCTACTGATGAAAATGAAGGAGGATGGTCAGGTTGGATAAGATTCGATCATGGCCAAAGCGGTTACGAAGTTTATATTGATAATAATCCTGATGGAGATGATTTCGCTGAATTCCATAATTTCGCTTGGGGATCAGGAGAAAGTGCAAGTTCAGGAGTTGTAGGTTGGATCTCTTTTAATTGCAAAGAAGGCGGATCAGATATTTGTTCTACCTCTTCTTATAAAGTAGTTTTGGATTTAACAAGCGTCAACCAGAAACCCATAGCTACAAATACTAGTGAATACATTGATTGTTGTGCTTGGGGATCAAGTCCTCAAGTGGCGCCAGGCGTGATTATTAGACTAAGTTGGGAATATTATGATCCTGATAACGATGATCAAGAAGCCTTTCAGCTTTGGATTTCTGATGGCACAAATTCTGCTGTTTCAGAAATCGTAACGAGTTCAGCTACTACTACTCTGTTAGATTTAGATAAGTTTGGCACTTGGAAAAACACTCAATGCTTTCATTCGTCTACATTCGGATACGGTCTTTGTACCAGTACTACTTATTATTGGAAAGTAAAAGTAAAAGATGAAAGAGGAATGTGGTCAAATTGGTCAGCCACAGATACTTTTACAATGCCTTCTCATTCTTATCCTTATGTAAACTTTAATTGGATTCCTCAAAAACCATCAATGGGTGAGTTAGTTCAATTTTGTTCAATTTCTACGGGAACCTGTTCAACAGTGATCGATCCAGCAAATGAATCTAAGTGTTATAATTCTTCCTGTGTCTCTTTTTCCTGGACTTTTCAAAACGCAACCCCTTCTTTTTCAAATTTTGAGAACCCAACTACCACTTTCACTTCAATAGCTTCAAGCACAATTACTTTAAAAATAACTGATTCTTCCAATGCTTCTTGTACAAAGAGCGTTGAGCTTCGTCCAACTCTTCCTCTTCCAAAATGGAAGGAAGTTTCACCTACCTCTTTTTTTGAAGGAGAAACTCTAGCTTTCTTGACAAATCCCTTAAAATTTATTAAAATCCACTTGACAAGTTTTTTTGGAAAATTAAAATTAAAATTATAACTTGATTTTAAAATTTTTAAAATTTTAAAAATCTAAAGGAAACAAAAGCCCATATTTGGGTTTTTTGGCATTTTTATGAAAACAAAATTTTTTGGGAAAAGAAAAATTACTCTTTCACCTCCTCATTTTCTTTCAATTCAAAAAGAATCTTGGCAGAAATTTTTAGAAAAAGATATAAGAAAATTATTTAGGGAAATTTCTCCAATCAAGGATTATACAAAGAAAGAACTTGAACTCTGGTTTTTGGATTACAAAATTGGAAAACCAAAATACTCTTCTGATGTTGAGGCTAGGGAAAACAATGATACTTTCTCAGCACCCTTAAGAGTTAAAGTAAGATTGAAAATTTTAAAAACAGGAGAGATAAAAGAACAAGAAATCTTTTTGACAAATTTACCCTTAATGACAGAAAGAGGAACTTTTATTATTAATGGAGTAGAAAGAGTTTGCATTTCCCAATTAATCAGGTCTCCAGGACCTTTTTTTGTTTCTGAAAAAATCCCCGGGAAGAATTTCTTTGGAGCAAAAATTATTCCAAACAGAGGAGCTTGGTTGGAATTTGATACTGAAGTTTCTGGAGCAATTTCTGTAAAGATAGATAGAAGAAGAAAAGTAATGGCAACAACTCTCTTGAGAGCTTTAGGTTTTGAAAAAGATGAAGATTTGTTTGAGATTTTTAAAGATGTAAATAATGGGGAAATAGATTTTATTAAAGAAACGATAAAAAGGGATCCCGCAAAAAACAAAGAAGAGGCCTTAATTGAAATTTATCAAAAACTCAGACCAGGAGAAATGGCAACTCCTGACATTGCTAGGGACTTTCTCAAAAATTTGTTCTTTAACTTTGAGAGATATGATCTCTCTGAAGTGGGAAGATGGAGAATGATTCAAAGATTAAATCAAAAATGGAAAAAGAAAGAAATCGCAATCGAAGATAGAGTTTTGAAACCCCAAGATGTCGTTGATCTTTTGAAAGAGTTAATCAGAATGAATAATGACCCTTATGCTAAAGAAGATCAAATTGATCATTTGGGAAACAGAAGAGTAAGACCTTTTACAGAAATTTTATTAAATAGAATGAGATTGGGATTGACAAGGATGGCAAGAATAATCAGGGATAGAATGTCAACTTTGGACATTTCTACAATGACCCCAATTCAATTAATTAATCCCAGACCTTTAATGGCAGTAATTGAAGAATTTTTTGCTTCAGGAAGAATTTCTCAATTTATGGACAATGAAAATCCTTTGGCTGAAATGGAGCACAAAAGAAGATTAACTGCTTCAGGGCCAGGTGGTCTTACAAAAGAGAGAGCAGGTTTTGAGGTCAGAGATGTTCAAAGTTCTCACTATGGAAGGCTCTGTCCGATTCAAACTCCAGAAGGACAAAATGTTGGAATTACTAATTACTTGGCTTTATATTCAAAACTAAATCCCTATGGATTTCTAGAGACTCCTTATTTTAAAGTTGAAAACGGAAAAGTTAAAAAACAAGTAGTTTATCTTTCAGCTTTTGAAGAAGAAAGATATAAAATAGCTGCTGGAAACGTCTTGATAGATGAAAAAGGAGAGATAAAAGAAGAGATAGTTGAAGGAAGATTTAAAGGAGAACCTTTAATGTTAAAAAAGAAAGAAATTCAACTTTTGGATGTATCTCCAGAGCAAATTCTTTCAGTTTCTTCTTCTTTAATTCCATTTTTGCAAAATGATGATGCCAACAGGGCAATGATGGGTTCTAACATGCAAAGACAGGCTGTTCCTTTAATTGAACCTGAAGTACCTTTAGTAATGACTGGAAACGAAGAAAAAGTTGCAAAGGAATGCGGAAGAATAATTATAGCTGAAGAAGACGGTGTTGTTGAAGAAGTAGACGGACAAAAAATTGTTGTTAGAGAGAAAAGCGGAAGAAAGAAGGTTTATCATTTAAGAAGATTTTGGAGAACCAATCAATTTACTTGCTTTGATCAAAAACCAAGAGTAAAAAAAGGCCAAAAAATTAAAAAGGGAGAACCTTTAACAGATGGAGGAGCAATAAAAGATGGCAAATTGGCTTTAGGAAGAAATGTTTTAGTAGCATTTATGCCTTGGAGAGGTGGCAATTTTGAAGATGCAATTATTATTTCAGAAAGGTTAGTCAGGGATGATGTTTTTACTTCAATTTACATTGAAAATTTTGGTTGCGATGTTAGAGAAACGAAATTGGGTCCTGAAATTACAACTTCTGACATTCCAAACGTTTCTGAAGAAAAATTAAAAAATTTGGACGAAGAAGGAATTATTAGAATTGGAGCTGAGGTAAAACCCAGAGATATTTTAGTTGGAAAGATTTCTCCAAAAGGTGAAAAAGAATGGACTCCAGAAGAGAGGCTTTTAATGGCAATTTTTGGAGAAAAGGCAAAAGAAGTTAAAGATACTTCATTAAGAATGGAATACGGAAAAAGAGGAAAGGTAGTAAGGGTGAAGATTTTTTCTCGAGAGTTAGGACATAGATTAGATCCTGGAGTAAGAAAAAGAATAGAAGTTGAGGTGGCAGAGATTAGAAAAGTCGAAATAGGAGACAAATTAGCTGGAAGGCATGGTAACAAAGGAGTAATTTCCAAGATTTTACCAGTTGAGGATATGCCTTATTTGGAAGATGGAACTCCTGTTGATGTAATTTTGTCTCCAATGTCAGTTATCTCGAGAATGAACGTAGGTCAAATTTTAGAAACAATGTTAGGCTTTGCAGCAAAGAAATTGGGATATTATGCTATCACCCCAGCTTTATCTGGAGCTACTTTAGAAGAGATAAAAGAGGAATTAAGAAAAGCCGGACTTCCAGAAGATGGAAAGGTAACTTTATACGATGGAAGAACAGGTTTGCCATTTCCAGAAAAAGTGACCGTAGGTTATATGTACATTATGAAATTAATTCACATGGTTGCAGATAAAATCCACGCCAGATCCATTGGTCCTTATTCTTTGATTACTCAACAACCCCTCGGAGGTAAAGCCCAGTTTGGAGGACAACGATTTGGAGAAATGGAAGTTTGGGCTTTAGAAGGCTATGGGGCAGCTCATGCTTTGCAAGAAATGTTAACTTTCAAATCAGACGATGTTCAAGGAAGAGCAAAGGCATACGAAGCAATTTTAAAAGGGGAAAAAGTAAAAGAACCAAACATACCAGCTTCCTTTTCTCTTTTGGTTTCAGAACTGAAATCTTTAAGTTTGGGAGTTGAAATAAAACTTAAAGAATCAAAAGAAGAAACCAAAAACAAAAAATCAAAAAAATGAAAGTTGAAAATATCAAGGCAATTAGAATAAAATTGGCTTCTCCAGAAGAAATTTTAAGTTGGAGTCACGGAGAGGTTACGAAACCTGAAACTATAAATTACAGAACTCAAAGAGCAGAAAGAGACGGTCTCTTTTGCGAAAAAATTTTTGGGCCTGAAAAGGATTATCAATGTTACTGCGGCAAATACAAAGGAGTGAAATATAAAGGATTAATTTGCGATAGATGCGGTGTTGAAATCACAAGATCTTCTGTCAGAAGAGAGAGAATGGGACATATAAAATTGGCCTGTCCTGTAGCTCATATTTGGTTTTTGAGAGGAGTTCCCTCAATGATGGGGATTATTTTAGGTAAGACAAGAGAAGAATTAGAGAGAGTAGTTTATTTTGTTTCTTACATTATTACTAAAGTTGATGAGGAAGCAAAAAAGAAGATTTTAGAAGAGATCGAAAGAGAATTTAAAGCAAAAGTAAAAGCAAAAAGAGCAGAAATCACTGATAAAGAAAAATTAAAGAAAGAAATTGAAAAACTGAAAGCACAAAGAGAAAAGGCAAAGAAAGAGGTTTTAGAGATTAAACCATTGAAAATTCTTTCTGAATTAGAATACAGAGATTTAGCCTTAAAATATGGACAATGTTTCGAAGCTGGTACTGGAGCTGAAACTCTAAGAAAGATTTTTGAAAAGATAGATCTGAAAGCAGAGATTAAGAAAATGGAAAAAGAAGTAGAAAGGGAAGGCTCTCTGGTTCAGAGAAAAACTCTAGTTAGATTAAGGATCTTTAAAGCAATGGAGAGAGCTAAAATCAGACCAGAGTGGATGTTTTTAACTGTTTTGCCAGTTTCACCCCCAGAATTAAGACCAATGGTTCAATTAGACGGAGGAAGATACGCTTCTTCAGATTTGAATGATCTTTACAGAAGAGTAATCAACAGAAACAATAGATTGAAATATCTTTTGGAAATTGGAGCTCCAGAAGTGATTATCAGAAATGAAAAAAGAATGCTCCAAGAAGCAGTCGATGCTTTAATCGACAATGGAATGAGAAAAGCAGTTACTACTAAAGCAACCACTGGAGGTAAAAGACTTTTGAAATCTTTAGCTGACATGCTCAGGGGAAAGCAAGGAAGGTTTAGACAAAATCTCTTAGGAAAAAGAGTCGATTATTCTGGAAGGTCAGTAATTGTAGTTGGGCCAGAATTAAAAATCACTCAGGTTGGACTTCCAAAAACAATGGCTTTGGAAATTTTCAGACCTTTTGTCATCAGAAAACTTTTAGAAAAAGGAATAGTTTTTAATGTCAAAGCAGCCAACGATTTAATTGAAGACCAAACAGACGAAGTTTTTGAGTGTTTAGAAGAAGTAGTTAAAGACAAATTAGTTTTGTTAAACAGAGCTCCAACCTTACATAGATTAAACATTCAAGCTTTCTACCCTGTTTTGATAGAAGGGAGAGCAATTAGAATTCATCCAATGATTTGCAAATCCTATAACGCTGACTTTGACGGAGACCAAATGGCAGTGTTTTTGCCAATTTCAGATGAAGCTCAAAAAGAAGCTAAAGAGAGAATGTTTTCTTTGATTAATCTTTTAAAGCCTGCAACTGGAAAACCGATTGTGACTTTATATCAAGATATTGTTTTGGGATGCTATTATTTAACACAAATTTTTGAAGGGAAAAAGGGAGAGGGAAAGATTTTTTCTTGTAAAGAAGAGGCAATTTTAGCCTATGAATTAGGGAAAGTAGATTTAAGAGTTAAAGTAAAAGTTAAAATTAAAAATCAAATTTTAGAAACTTCTGTTGGAAGAATAATTTTTAATTCTGTTTTCCCCGAAGATTTTCCCTTTCAAAATAAAGAAATCAAAATAAAGGATTTGGAAAAAATTATTGCTGATTTACTTGAGAAATATTCTCCAGAAAAAATTGGAGAAATTTTAGATAGAATAAAGGATTTGGGATTTGAATTTGCAACTTTTTCAGGAACTACTTTTGGGATTGATGATTTAGTAGATCTTCCTCAAAAAAGAAAGATTTTGAAAGAAGCTGAAGAGGAAGTTGAAAAACTAGAAAAACATTTCAAAAAAGGATTTTTAACAAAAGAAGAAAAATCAACTAGAGCAATTACTGTTTGGGCAAAGGCAAAATCTGAGATTGAGAAAAAACTAATTGAAAGCTTTCCAAAAGAAAATTCAATTTCGATGATGATTTCAGCTGGGGCTCGAGGTTCCTGGTCACAGGTGATTCAGATGGCCGGGATGAAAGGATTAGTAGTAAACCCTGTAGGAAAGATTATTGAACTTCCTGTAAAAGCTTCTTATAAAGAAGGTTTCACAGTTTTGGAATATTTCATCTCCACTCATGGTGCAAGGAAAGGAATGGTAGATAAAGCTTTGAGAACTTCAACTGCTGGTTATTTAACTAGAAGATTGGTTGATGTAGCCCACGAAATAATAGTAACAGAAAAAGATTGTAAAGATCAAAAGGGAATTGAAATTTTGAGAAAAGATGCTGATGAGATTGGCCAAGATTTCTTAATGAAAATTGTTGGGAGGTTTGCTTTAGAAGATATAAAGACAAAAAGAGGAAGGATAATCGTAAAGAAAGGTGAAATTATTGATTGGGAAAAAGGAAAAGAGATTGTAAAAAACAAAATTGAGAAAGTAAGAATTAGGTCACCTTTGACTTGTAAAACAAAGAGAGGAATTTGTCAAAAATGTTATGGATGGGATTTAGGAAGGGGAAGATTAGTAGAGCTAGGAGAAGCAGTTGGAATCGTTGCTGCTCAATCCATTGGGGAACCTGGAACTCAATTGACAATGAGAACTTTCCACTATGGAGGAGTTTTGGGGGAAGCAGACATTACAACCGGACTTCCGAGAGTTGAAGAAGTTCTTGAAGCCAGAACTCCAAATTTGGAAGCTGTGGTTTCAGAAGTCGAAGGTCAAGTTATAGATATCACAAAAGATGGGAAAATTAAAATTAAGGCAAAGAAAGGAAATCCAAAAACTCAAATTTTTGAATATTCAGCCCCTCCTCAGTTTGAGATCTTAGTAAAAAAAGGAGAAAAAGTAGAAAAAGGGCAACCTTTAACAGAGGGAAATATTAATTTGAAAAAATTAGCTCGCTTTTTAACGAAAGAGCAACTTCAGAAAAAGATTATTCAAGAAGTTCAAAAAATTTATGTTAGCCAGGGAGTTCAAATTCACGATAAACACTTTGAAATTATTGTCAGACAAATGTTTTCAAGAGTTAAAATAAAAGAAAGAGGGGATTCTGACTTTTTACCAGGCCAGATTATAGAAAAAGCAACTTTCCTTGAAGAAAACAAAAAATTAAAGAAAGAAGGAAAAAAATTAGCTAAAGCCAAAGAAATAATGTTGGGAATTTCAAAGGTAGCTTTGACTACAGAATCTTTCTTATCAGCAGCTTCTTTCCAAGAAACGACAAGAGTTTTAATTAAGGCAGCAATAGAGGGCAAAGTTGATTATTTGAGGGGATTAAAAGAAAATGTAATCATTGGAAAATTAATTCCAGCGGGTACTGGTTTTAGAAGAGATGAGGAGAAAAAATAAAAAATTTTTAAAAAAGAGAAAAAAAATTTCAGTTTCTAAAAAAAAATTGAAAAAGATTTTAGTTTTTTTAAAAAAGATTTTGATTAAAATTTTCTCAAATTATATCTTTCTGGGGGCAATTTTTGTTTTTCTTTCAATTTTCTATCTTTTTTCAATTTTCGGACAAGCTGGAATTTTAGGAGAAAAAATTTTTGACTTTACTTTCAAAATTGTTGGAGGAGGAATTGCAATTTTACCTTTGACCTTTTTACTTTCTGGTCTTTCCTTTTTTTTCTCTCCTTACAAAAGAAAAGAAATTTATATTCTTTTGGCTTTTTTACTTTCGGCACTTAGTTTTTCTGGTTTTTTAAAAGAAGGTTTTTGGGGAGAGACTATTTTTTCTTTGTCTCAAAAACTTTTTGGTAAGGTTTTAACTCAAATAATTTTCCTTTCTCTTTTACTATTTTCTTTCTTTATTTTTTATTTACTTTTGAAAAGGGAAAAACAAAAAGAAGTATTGCCCAAACCCTCTTTGATAAAAAGAATTTTAATTCCCACTTTCAAAGAAAAGGAAATTCCTCCTCCCCAGAAAACTTTAAAAGTTGAAGAAGAGAAAGAAAAGAAAGAGAGAGAAAAAGGAATTTTAAAACTTGAATATCAATCCCCCCCTCTCGAATTTTTAGAAACAGATAAAGGAAAACCTTCTCCAGGAGACATAAGAGAAAATTGCTTGATAATTAAAAAGACTTTAGAAAATTTTGGAATTGAAGTTGAAATGGGAGAAGTTTTTGTGGGACCTACTGTTACTCAGTATACTTTAAAACCTGCCGAAGGAGTAAAACTTTCAAAAATTACTTCGCTAACAAACGATTTAGCTTTAGCTTTAGCTTCCCATCCAATCAGAATCGAAGCTCCTATACCTGGAAAATCGTTGGTAGGAATTGAGGTACCAAATAAAGTAAGAACTTTGGTAAGATTAAGGGATTTAATTTCTCTTGACGATTTCCAGAAAGCCCCTTCACCTTTAACTTTTATTGTAGGAAGAGATGTTGCCGGGATTCCTGTTTTTGCAGATTTAGCTAGAATGCCCCATTTGTTAGTTGCTGGAGCTACAGGAACTGGAAAGACAATCTTTTTGAACAGTTTAATTTTGTCTTTAGTTTATAGAAATTCTCCAAAGATCTTAAAGTTCGTTTTGATAGATCCAAAAAGAGTTGAGTTTAGGACTTATCAAAATCTACCTCATTTGATAGCTCCGGTAATTTTTGATTCAGAAAAGGTAGTTTCTGTTTTAGATTGGTTAGTTGTAGAAATGGAGAGAAGATTTCAAGTTTTAGGTAGAGAGTCTGTCAGGAACATTTTTTCCTTTAACCAAAAGGCAATTTCTCAAGGAGGGATTTTAATGCCTTATATTGTTTTAATTATTGATGAATTAGCTGACATTATGGCAGCCAAAGGAAGAGAGGTTGAAAATAGAATTGTAAGATTGGCTCAACTGGCAAGGGCTGTTGGAATCCATTTGGTTTTAGCAACCCAAAGACCATCAGTCGAAGTTTTAACAGGATTAATTAAAGCAAACATTACTTCAAGAGTTGCTTTCCAAGTCGCTTCTCAATTTGATTCAAGAACGATTTTGGATTTAGCTGGAGCTGAGAAATTATTGGGGAGAGGAGATATGCTTTTCATTTCTGCTCAATCCCCCAAACCCAAAAGAATTCAGGGAGCTTATGTTTCAGAAAAGGAAGTTAAAAAAATTGTTAGCTGGTTTAAAGAAAAGGGAATATTGCCAAATTTCGATCCAGATCTTTTGAGCACTTTAAAAAGAATTGAAGAACAAAAAGCTGAAAAAGGATTTTTTGTTGAAGATGACCCCCTTTATGAAGACGCAAAAAGAGTCGTCATTCAAGCCAAAAGAGCTTCTGCCTCTCTTTTGCAAAGAAGATTAAAAATTGGTTATGCCAGGGCTGCAAGATTAATCGATCTTTTAGAAAAAAGAGGAGTAGTTGGCCCCTCAAGAGGTTCAAAACCAAGAGAAGTTTTGATCGGAGAAGATGAGGAAGAATGGGAGAAAATTTGATAAAAAATAAAAAAGTTCTAAAATAGAAATTGATGCCCAAAAAAGAGAAAGAAAAATCAAAGCAAGGATTGGAGATTGCTTTAGAAGAAATCAAGAAAAAGTTTGGAGAAGGAGCGATAATGAAGTTAAAAGAAGTAAAGCCTGCAAGTTGCGATGTTATACCAACAGGCTCAATTTCTTTAGATTTGGCTTTAGGAGTTGGAGGTTTGCCAAGAGGGAGGGTAGTAGAAATTTATGGGCCTGAAGCTTCTGGAAAAACAACCTTGGCTTTACATTGTTTAGCTGAAGCTCAAAAACAAGGAGGAGTTGGAGCTTTTGTTGATGCAGAGCATGCTTTAGATCCAGAATATGCAAAAAGAATCGGAGTTAATGTTGAAGAACTTTTAATTTCACAACCTGAATCAGGGGAAGAAGCTTTGCAAATTGTAGAAACTTTAGTTAGATCTGGAGAAGTTGATGTCATTGTTGTAGATTCAGTCGCAGCCTTAGTACCAAAGGCTGAGATTGCAGGAGAAATGGGAGAATTTGAAATTGCTTTACAAGCGAGATTGATGAGCCAGGCTTTAAGAAAATTGTCAGGAGCGATTTCA
>Ga0190361_1000442_pt1 | contig 16588 bp, 15 predicted proteins | sample 48721845_MG_FD_161273 | JGI IMG/M metagenome (GOLD analysis project Ga0190361, IMG submission 161273) | Hydrothermal vent microbial mat bacterial communities from Southern Trench, Guaymas Basin, Mexico - 4872-18-4-5_MG | ecosystem: Environmental > Aquatic > Marine > Hydrothermal vents >...
CTTTTCCCTAACATAGGGGTCCTCTCCTTGATATGAAATTGCATAATTATACCATTTTGTTAAGTAGAAGTCAACTAAATTTTTAATCCGCAATTGATTTTAAGAGAAAATTCCAGCTGCGATGATACCTCAAGGTTAACTTTCACCAACCTGTTTATAGCTTAGCAGATTGCTCCGTTAAGCCATCAAGACCAAGCCCTTTCAGGGTGGCTTTCGCCAGTCTTGATGGCACTCCGCAATCTGCTTTTTAAAAAGTAGAGTTGGTTGAAAGGAATAAAATATTTTTCTTTCTCACCAACCTTCGATTTTTCAAGAGCACGCTGCGCAGCGCTGTCAAAGCCGTAAGCCCAAAGGGTGCGAAGTGAAACGGAGCGGCTTTGACAGCAAGCGAAACGGCGTGCTAAACCAGGGAACAGGTTGGGTAAAGGTAATATACATCTGCTTTTTTCAACAAGCTGTTTAGAGTGAGATGACATATGAAATGTTCGACCTTGGCATCTGTGTTATTTTCTCTTTTGCCTGTGTCTTATATTATCCCACCATTAGTCAGAGTGTTTGGCATAAGAATTTCATGGGTAGATTGTATATGTTGGTTGGCTTTGATCTTTTTGAGAAATAAATGGAAGGCAAGGAGGCTTATATTCTGGATATGTTTATTAGGGCTAATTACTACTGTATCCAATATGTATGGAATGGTAACTTTAGGATATGGATTTAACCCAAAAAACTTTGCGATTATAAAATATATCTTCACATATCTCGGAGCAATAGCCATTGGTATTAATCTTCCAATAGACAAAATTTTCGATAATAAGGCATCATTGCCATGTCTTTTTATCCTATTCATTATGGCGCTGGGTGCTGCAGTATCACCAGATATTGGCATATTCTTAGCAAAGGTTTATGGACAAGAAAATTATATGGATGTGTCCTATCGCTTGATATTTATGGATCCAAATCCTAACATGGTTGGTCAGGTAGCTGTTGTTCTTGCTATGATGTCTATAGTATCATATCAAAGATTAGCTATTTTGCCGCTAGTTACCGCAGGAATTGTTGTGATCCTCTGTGCATCACGGGCCAATATCGTTATTCTTACTATCTTTATTTTATTTTATTTCTCTCAACATGGAAACCTAAAACGACTTTTGCTTATACTTTTAGGTATAGTTATCATATTTACATTATGTGAGGTTAATAGGCCTCTATTAAATCCTTTGTTCCAAAGAAGAGTTCCCCGCATTGAGAGTTTTCGAACCGGAATCGTTGGCAGGCTATACACTTACAAACAGTCCTTAGCGGATTTTCGTGATTCTCCTTTAATGGGAAAAGGCTACAGGAAGAGATATATGATAGGAAGTAAGTATTTTGATTATGCAGGTAGTACAACCGCAATAGAAGCACACAGTGAATGGGTAGCATTCCTTTGTAATCATGGAATTATTGGCTTTTTAAGCCTTTGTGGTTTCTCTTATGAAATTGGACGAAGATTATTGGAAATATGCAGAAAGTCGGGTTCCGAGAAAGATAGTATTAAGTCAGAGCAAGTCAGAAAATTCCTACTTGCGGTATATCTGTGTTATTTAGTATCTATGATTCCTTGGGAAACACTTTATTTACCCATTTATTCGTCTTTCTTTTTCGTCTGTTTTGGTAAAATATATCACATAAAAGAATGAAAAAATCAAGAGGATAGTAAACTTGAAGAAAGATAAGTCACACTTTATTTACTGGTGTTGGTTAAATCAGGGAGAACCTGGGCCGCTAAATCATGTGAGGGATTTTCTCCGCATAATTTCGGACTCTAAGTTTTTTGACAAAATAGTTGTTTTTAGTAATATCAACTTGAACAAGAACTTAAAGGAAATATATGTTTGTAATATAAGTACAAAGTCTTACCTTGTATTCCAGATAATCAGTTTTTTCCGAATGGTAAAAAGCTTTTCAAAAACAGAACATCAAGTTTTTTATTTTCGATACTGTTCCTTCTTATTTTTGCCTATTTTTCTTAAATTAATGGGAAAAAGAGAGATATTTTTAGAAATCAATGGTATTCCTAATCAATTTTTGCTCGAGGGATTACGTCGTCCCTTTACAAAATATTTTAGAAAATTGCTTTTGCAGCAGTATGATCGATTCCTTTTCCAAAGAGTTGATCATATTGTAACTGTCTGTAGTGTTTTTAGGGATAACTTGGTAAAAAACTATGGAGTACGAAAAGTAATCTTGGCTCCTAATGGTATCTTCATTGACAAAGTTAAATTAATGAGCCGAAATGTTGCAAAAAGACTTTTGGGGCTTGATAAAAAAAAGCGTTACTGTATTTACGTAGGAGCGCTTGTATATTATGAGGGTCTAGAGTTTTTGATTGAGGCATTTCAGGATTTTTGTCGTAGTTACTCTACTAATGATGTAGTATTGTTAATCCTAGGTGATGGTAATTTGCGAAGAAAATTACAATTTCAAATAGCCCCCGCGTATAAAAAAAATATTATATTTTTAGGGTATATTGGTAGAGAAAAAACGAGACAATATATTGCTGCATCTCATATTGGGGTTTATACGCCCCAATCGGTTTCTTATGGTTATGACGGCCAGAGAGGTGGTAGTCCTCTAAAAATAATTGATTACCTTGCTGCAGGACGACCCATTTTGGTGCCAAAAAGCAAGTATTATGCTTACGTAGAATCAGAACAAATAGGCTTTTTATATGAACCTGAAAATTCCAAATCTTTCGGTGACGCCTTAAATAAATTGATATATGATGATGCTAAATGTGATAAGTTGGGGGAAAATGCCCGTAGGTATGCTGAATCCCATCTTGACTGGAAAATAACACTTTCTCATCTTTTGGCTATTTTAGGCAAAGAAAAAAAATAGTAAAATATTCCGCTCTAAGTTGTATCGTATCAAAATAAGAGGTTTTATCTTTTAGTGAAGCAAGCTTTATAAGAAACGACGGGTCATTTTGTAAAAAGAGGTCCAAAGCAAAATTTCTTATGGGAAGTCGTCGTAAGAGAGCACGAACCAAGGCTAAGTTTATTATTGTCAAAAATGTTAGCTAGGTAGCGGAAACTTGGAGGGAAAATCATGAGATTCAAGATTGGGTTTAAAAAGGAAGATACCAAAAAGCTGCATGAATTTTGGGATGAAATTATTAGGTCAGAAAGGTGGTCTGAGGGGAAGTTTGTAAAGATGTTTGAAGACAAGTGGACTGAATATAATAATGCATATGCAGTTGCATTTTCAAGCTGGGCAGGGGCGGCGATGGCTGCCTTAGAATTTTTTAATGTTAAAGGAAAAACTGTTTTATGCCCCTCTAATACCTTTATGGCAACCCCCTTAAGTATCATCAAGGCAGGAGGAAGTGTAGAATTTGTTGATTGTAACAAGGATGATCTGTGTATGTCAGTAGATGATTTAAGGCAAAAAATTGATATCTATAAACCTGTTGCCATATGGGTTGTACATATTGGGGGACATATAGCCTTTCAAATAGAAGAAATAGCAAAGTTATGTAAAGAAAAAGGTATAATATTGTTAGAGGATTGTGCCCATGCACACGGTGCATCATGGAATGGTAGGAAGGCAGGTACATGGGGAGATGCAGGCATCTATTCATTTTATGCTACAAAGACCATCTCAACTGGGGAAGGTGGGATGCTTGTTACAAATAATGTTGATCTGGTAGAATTTGCAAAAAGGTATAGAAATTATGGAAAGTTTGATTACAGGGTTCAAGGGCTAAATTTTAGGATGAATGAATTTACTGCTGCTATTGGGTGTGTTCAGGTAGATAGATTAGATGAGATTGTCTCCTGGAAAAACGAATATGCCCAGAAGTATTTAGACCCAAATTTTCTCAATAGAGTTAAGTTTCCTGAAGGGATGATATCTGGATATTATAAATACATAGTTTTTGACCCTATTGAGAACTCAACAGGTAAGGTGTATGACCAGCCATGTCATAAGACAATGAATAAGGACTATGAACTGCCAAATACTGATTGGATAGCAAAAAACCATTGGTGTGTTCCTATTTATTATAAGGGGGAGGGCGAATTATGAAAAAAATAGCTGTGATTGGGGGGAGCGGATTTATTGGTTCTCATGTTGTGGATAAGCTTTTGGAAAAAGGATATGAAGTTACAAACTTTGATATTATGAGTCCACACAGAAGTGATATCCGCCACATCTACATTGATATTACTGATTTATCTAAGACAACTGTAGCACTTACAGGAGGTTATGATGCTGTGTATCTGCTGGCCGCAATGGCAAATGTGAATGATATTTACAAAAATCCTGTAGAGGCTGGAGAGGTAAATATTATGGCAGTGGCCAATGTGCTTGAGGCAGCAAGGAGAAATGGTATTCCAAGGGTAATATTTTCAAGTACTGTATGGATATATGAGATGGCCAAGGAAAGGGAGGTAGATGAGGAGACCCTTTTGGCCATTCACGATGTAAATCATGTATATACAGGATCAAAGCTAGCAGCAGAGATGTATTGCCATGCTTATAAAAAATTATATGGCCAAGATTTTACTATCCTTCGATATGGCATCCCCTATGGGCCAAGGGGGAGAGGCGGCACAGTTATAACAAATTTTATAAGCAGGGCATTAAGAGGAGAACCACTTGTTATCTATGGAGATGGAAACCAATATAGGAATTTTATCTATGTTGAGGACCTGGCAGAGGGGAATGTGGCTGCCTTAAAGGAGGTTGCAAGGAATCAAACGTATAATTTAGAAGGTTTAAGGCCAGTTAGTATAAAAGAGATTGCAGAGACAATAAGAAAGTTGGTTGGGGATGTTAAAATTGAGTATAAAGAGGCAAGGCCTGGGGACTATGAAGGAAAGATTGTTTCCTCTGATAAGGCTAAAAGGGAATTGGGATGGCAACCAAGGGTTGACATAGAGGAGGGAATAAAAAGATATATAGATTGGTACAAATCCCATATTTAACCAAGAAAATAATCTCGATGTTGATAACTAACCCTCCAGGAATGAATCCAACTTCTCAAAGGCTTGGCAGTACTTCCTTTTCTGAAAAAGCTTATCAAAGAAAGGTAATAACTTGAGAATTTGCTATTTAGCTAATGCTGGGAGTGTACATTTCATAAGGTGGTATGAGTATTTTATTAATAGAGGTCATGAAGTATACTTAATTTCTGGAGATTCTTCTAGGTTAGAATACAGAATAGATGTACCAGGGCTTAAGGTATTTTACTTACCAGAAAGAAAATTAAAAAATAAAATTTTAAGTGTCAGTATAAATCTTATTAGGTTACCTTTTATATATTCTAAGTTAAAAAAAATACTTTATGAAATTAAACCAGACATTGTACATGCACATCAAGTTCATCCTTATGGTTTTTGGGCAGCATTAACTAACTTTACACCATTTATCGTAACTCCTATAGGTTCTGATGTTATAATTTATGCGATGAGATATCGAATATATCGTAAAATGGCAAAATATGTATTTAATAAAGCTAATATTGTAACGGGGGATTCATTGGTTTTAAAGAAATGTTGTCTCAAAATTGGATTAAAAGATGATAAATATTATTTAATCCAAAATGGTGTGAACTTATCTATTTTTACACCGAATAAAGACGGTTCGGAAAAGCTTTTAAGAAATAAGTTAGGGATTCCAGCCGATGCACCTATTGTTTTTTATGCAAGAGGATTTACACCCCTTTATAATGTTGATAAAATAATTCAAGCTATTCCAGCAGTATTGAAAGAAATTCCTAGTTGTAAATTCCTTTTTGCTCGTCACTTTGGTTATATGGATAATATTCTCAGGGGCCTTGTCAAAAAAATAAACGTTTCAGATGCTGTAATATTTCTTGGGTTTATACAACATAGAGATATGCCAAAATTCATGAAAATATCTAATATATTTATCTCTGTTCCGTCCTCAGATAGTTCACCCTCTTCTATTTACGAAGCCATGGCGTGTGGAGTTCCAACTATTATAAGCAAATTACCATGGACTGATTATGCAATGAGGCATCTCCAAAATACATACATGATAGATAAAATAAATCCTCAATCAATATCGGATGCTATTATTCATTTACTTACTAATAGTGGACTACAAAGAAAAATAAAGAGGGGAGGTTACGAGACAGTAAAAAAACACTTTTGTTATCATTCAAATATGAAATATATGGAAAAAATTATGCTTCAATTGGTGGAAAATCATTATGCTTCAACTTCTTCAAAACCTTAGAACTGGAAAGATTGAGCTTTTAGATGTGCCTGTCCCACAGTTGCGTAGAAGTCACCTTCTCATCCAGACTTCAAGGAGTCTTATCTCTACTGGGACTGAGAGGATGCTTTTAGAATTTGGTAAGGCCTCTCTTATTGAAAAGGCAAGACAACAACCAGAAAGGATGAAACAGGTAATGCAAAAAGTCAAGACTGATGGCTTGATCCATACAATAAAAGCAGTAAGAGCAAGGCTTGATAGACCGCTTGCGCTTGGCTATTGCAATGTGGGAACCGTTATAGATGGTAATTTTAGTTTTAAGGCTTTAAGTTTTAAGAAAGGGGATAGAGTTGTTTCCAATGGGCCTCATGCAGAGGTGGTGTGTGTGCCAGTTAATCTCTGTGCAAGGATACCAGACAATGTAGATGATGAGACAGCAGTATTTACTGTACCAGGAGCAATTGCGCTTCAGGGTATAAGGCTACTTAACCCTGCACTAGGTGAATATATAGTAGTTATTGGTTTGGGTTTAATTGGACAATTGGCCATTCAGCTTTTAATAAGCAATGGATGTAATGTGTTAGGTGTTGACATAGATAAAAATAAGTTAGAGACTCCCGAAAAATTCGGGGCAAATTGTTTAATGGCTACAAATGATATTGTGGAAAAGGCTATTTCTTTTTCAAGGGGAAGAGGTGTTGATGGGGTTTTAATCTGTGCTTCGACAAATAGCAATAAACCTATAGAGCAGGCAGCAAAAATGTGCAGGAAGAGGGGCAGAATTGTACTGATTGGCGTTGTTGGCCTAAATATCCCAAGAGATTTATTTTATAAGAAAGAACTCACATTTCAGGTATCATGTTCCTATGGACCTGGTAGATATGACCCTCAATATGAAGAAAGGGGCATAGATTATCCGATCTCCTATGTAAGGTGGACAGAACAAAGGAATTTTGAGGCAGTGCTTGATGTAATGGCAAGGGAAAAAATAAATGTAAGGCCCCTCATTTCACATAGAATACCATTTGGGCAGGCAGAGAAGGCTTATGACATTCTTTTAAAGGAAAATCCTTTGGGTATAGTATTGACTTATAACGAAGAAGTGAAAAAAGACCAACTAGTTAGGCTAAAAGATATTTCTATCAAAACTGATCCTCAAAAACCCGTGGTTGGTCTTATTGGAGCTGGAAATTTTACAAGGCAAATACTACTGCCTATACTTAGGAAAATAGGAGCAAAGCCAAAAATCATTGCGTCAAGTAGTGGTTTAAGTGGGACAGACTTGGCAAGAAAGTTTGGCCTTGAGAAAAGTACTACGGATGTAAATAATATCTTTAACGATGCAGAAATTAATACGGTTTTTATTACTACAAGGCACAATACCCATGCCAGATTTGTGATTGATGCATTAAAGGCCAAAAAACATGTCTATGTAGAAAAGCCTTTGTGTCTTAATAAAGATGAACTTAAGCAAATAATAAATATTTATGTTTACAACTCACAAAATCATAACTCACAACTTCTCATGGTAGGTTTTAACCGCCGTTTTTCTCCCTGCACAAAAAGGATAAAAGGGCTTTTATTAAACAGAAAAGAGCCACTTTGTATGTCAATGATAGTAAATGCTGGTTTTATTCCGTCTGATCATTGGACTCAAGACCCTGAGGTAGGAGGTGGAAGGATAATAGGAGAAGCATGTCACTTTATTGACCTTTTGAGATTTATTGCTGATTCACCTATAGACACAGTCCACGCTATCAGTACTTCTGGCCATCCCTCAACAGATAGTGATAAGATGGTGATTATGCTTACCTTCAAAGATGGTTCTATTGGGACAGTTCATTATTTTGCCAATGGAAGCAAGGAGTATCCAAAAGAAAAACTTGAGATCTTTTGTGAGAGGAAAACAATTCTGCTTAATAATTTTAAATCTGTAAGAGCTTATGGATTTGGAAAACGTGCGAATTTAAGATTGTGGAGGCAGGATAAAGGACATGAAAATGAAATTAAAGCGTTTTTGTCAGCAATAGAAGAAGGCAAAAATGCTCCAATTCCTTTTGATGAAATCATTAATGTCACACTGGCTACATTTGCGGCAGTTGAATCTGCTAGGGATGGAAATCCTATTAAAGTGATAGCTATGACTAAAGATATTTGAAAGATATTGATAAGGTTTTTAAAACTGACAGATGAAGGTAAGAATAGATTATTATCGAAGAATTTTCCCTGCTTATTTTAGTGGGAGAAAGAGTCACCTTACCTTCTGGCATGGGACTCCTTTGGTAAATGAGAATTTTAAGGTTGGGAAAATTGGGGAGTACTATATGCCCTTTATTTACAAGGCCAACTATAATGGGCACTATGATAATAAAGGCATCCCAATGCTTGATTATCATGGAAAGGTGGGGCTTCAATATAACCCTATTGCCATTGCACAATATGGACTAGGAAATTATAACCTTTTTAAAAGAACAGGAGATAGGGGAAGATATAAAAAATTTATTAAGGCAGCAGATTGGCTGGTGGGAAACCTTGAAGTAAATCATAATGGCATATATGTTTGGAATCATCATTTTGACTGGGAGTACCGAGGTATTCTTAAGAAACCTTGGTATTCTGCTTTATCACAGGGACAGGGAATATCCCTTTTAGTAAGGGCGTATATTGAAACTAAGGATGAAGATTATTTAAATTGTGCCAAAAGGGCATTTGTTTCCCTTGAGAAAGAAGTCAATGAAGGTGGTGTAAAGTATACAGATGAAAATAGTTATGTTTGGTTTGAAGAGGCTATAGTTAATCCACCTACCCACATACTAAATGGATTTATATGGGCATCCTGGGGGGTTTATGATTTTTATTTGCTAACAAAAGAAAAAAATGTAAAAGATTTATTTGACCAAGCCATTGTTACCCTAAAAGCTAATCTTAATAAGTTTGACATAGGCTTTTGGTCTCTTTATGACCTTTCAGGGAAAACATTTAAGAGGATAGCCAGCCCCTTCTACCACAGTCTTCATATAGTTCAGTTGAAAGTAATGCATAGATTAACTGGAAAGGAATTTTTTAGAAAGTATGCAGAAAAGTGGGAGGGATATCAAAAAAAGAGGTTAAATCGGAATTTGGCCTTATTATGTAAGGCAGTTACAAAGATTCTACATTACTAATAAGTACTTATATGCGTGTCCTCTTAATACATCAAGGATTTTGCACACCCAATGAGCCTGGTAGTACTAGGCATTTTGAGCTGTGTAGGTACTTAGTAAAGAAGGGACATAAAGTGGTAGTCATTGGGGGTATGGCAAATCCTCTTACTATGGAAGCACCAAGATGGTGTAGAAGAAAATTTTTATTTAAAGAAAACGTAGAGGGGGTAGAGATTCTAAGGGCCTTTACCATAAGCAAACCCAAACAAAGTTTCATAAAAAGAATTATAAGTTATCTTTCTTTTATGATTTCAAGTATAATAGTCAGTTTTTGCCTTAGTAGTGTAGATTTGGTCATTGCTTGTTCCCCTCAAATATTTACGGGGATTTCTGGCTATGTGGTGAGTAGGGTTAAGAAAATACCATTCATCTTTGAGATAAGGGACCTCTGGCCAGATTTTGCTATAGAAGAAGGTATACTTCGAGGGAGGTTTAAGATCCAAATAGCAAAGTGTATAGAGAAATTTATATACAAAAAGGCCCATTATTTTATTATAAATTCCCCTGGGTACTTTAGTCACCTTGCAAAATTTGGTATCGATAAAAAAAGGATCATTTTTGTCCCCAATGGTGTTGATACAGATATCTTCAAACCGGGCAAAAAGAATAGTCACATCCGTAAGCAACTCCGCTTGGATGGGAAATTTGTAGTTTTGTATGCTGGTGCCCATGGGCAGGCCAATAATTTGGAGACCATAATCGAAGCTGCAAAATTAATAAAAAACAACAAGGATATAGTCTTTTTATTGGTAGGAGATGGCAAAGAAAAGAGGGATTTAATTAATCTTTCAAGATATTATAGTCTAGAAAATGTTATTTTCCTTGATCCTCAACCTAGAGAAAGAATGCCAGAGATATGTGCCGCTTCGGATGTCTGTTTAGCGATACTGAAAAAAAACTACAAAACGACATATCCCAATAAGATATTTGACTATATGGCAAGTGGACGAGCCATTATCTTGGCTATTGATGGTGTAGCCAGAAAGGTTATTGAAAAGGCAAATGCTGGTGTATTTGTGGAACCAGAAAATCCCAAGGCCTTAAAAACAGCGATATTAAATCTATACCATCATAGAGAATTATTGGGAGAGTATGGAGTGAATGCCCGAAAGTATGTAGTGAAGTATTTTGATAGGCAAAAAATTGCTGAGCATTTTCATCAGGCTTTGACCAAGATTATAAGACAATAGAAAAATTTTTGTCTATGAAAATTGTATTAGTATGCGGAGCAAGGCCTAATTTCATGAAAATAGTTCCCATTGTGAGAGAGCTTAGATATCGAATGTTGAGGAAAAAGAAGAAAATGAATCTAAATTACATATTGGTACATACAGGGCAACATTATGATGATGAGATGTCTAAGATCTTTTTTGAAGATTTGAGGTTGCCCAAGCCCGATATCTATCTTGGTGTAGGTTCTGGAACCCATGCTGAACAGACAGCTAACATAATGATTGCCTTTGAAAAGGTTTGTTTAGAAGAAAAACCAGATTTGGTAGTGGTGGTTGGGGACGTAAATTCTACATTAGCTTGTAGCATCGTAGCAGCAAAATTGTGTATACCCATAGCTCATGTAGAAGCGGGTTTGAGGAGTTTTGACCGTAGCATGCCGGAAGAAATTAACAGAATAGTTACAGATTTTTTATCTCACTTTCTCTTTACTACTTGTGAAAATGCAAACCAAAACTTAAAAAGAGAGGGAATTCCTGAAGAGAGGATTTTTTTTGTAGGCAATGTGATGATTGATACACTGAGCAAATTTAAGGAAAAGGCCAAAAAATCTAAAATTTTGGAGTCTTTAAATTTGGTCAGTTATCACTCAAGTTCTTTAAATTCCAGTTATTTTATTAAAGATTACGCTGTTCTGACCTTACACAGACCTTCAAATGTGGACAGGAGGGAAACTTTTCAAAGAATAATTAAGGCATTAAAAAAAATTTCAAAATACATCCCCATTATATTTCCTATTCACCCAAGGACGTACAAGATGATTCATAAATTTTCTCTAAAAGGTGATTTTACATTTCATAAATCGAATTCGGTAACAGTTATAAACTCAATAAATGTTATTAGACCATTAGGTTATTTGGATTTTTTGCAGCTTATGTCTAATGCAAAATTTATATTAACAGATTCAGGCGGTATTCAAGAAGAAACTACTATTTTAAACATCCCATGTTTAACTTTAAGAGAAAACCCAGAAAGGCCAGTTACGGTACGTGAAGGAACCAATACTATTGTTGGAACCGATCCCCAGAAAATTATCTCAGAAAGCATCAAAATTTTAGAAGGCCAGCCTAAAATTGGGAGAATTCCAAAGCTGTGGGATGGAAAGGCAGCAGAGAGAATCGTTAATATCTTAGAAGACGCATTATATTAATGAATGCACTTTAGATAGCAATAATTTCTCGAGCCGAATCGAAACTAAGCTTAAATATTCCCTATGAAGAGCAACATTGCTCGGACAAAGTATATATTGATTACCATTCTATGCACTTTTTTTATCTCATTATTGGATCTTTCTTTGGCTATAGCTAAGTGTAACTATGATCTTAAAGTGCGATTTAGAAGAAATCGGCTTTATGTAGATAAAAAGCCATTTTTTATCTTTGGGGTTGATAGGGTAGTTAGAGGTCTGAGGTCTATGAAAGAACACTATGTAAATACAGTTTTTTCGGGTATGTGGACATCCACTAAAATTATTAACGAGGCAAATAAACTTGAGGTGATGATTATTCCTTACCCTTATGGTTCCTCGTGGGATAAACAAATGGAAAGGCTTGTTAGAGAAATAGAGCCAAAGTCAGCAATTTGGGCCTGGAATATTGGAGATGACCTTGAACGGAGGCATCTTGAAAAGGTAAAAGAAGTATATGGAATTATCCGTAAAATTGATCCAAATCCTCATCGGCCTATAATGCTTGATTCATATTCAAATTGTTCAAAGGAAAAAGGAGAGAGTAGAATGGGTTGAAAAGAGCCTTAAGCCCATTCCACAGTTAGAGGATATGGATATTGCGTAAAAAGAGCAAGCAATTTGCTTTTAAGAGCAAAATCAGCCTTTCAAAAAGGTAATTATGGGAGTGCCCTATTTAAGGGCTAGAACGGGCCAAAGAATTCTGAGGGTATTGCAACATAAACGGTGGAGCAAAGCATGGCATGATCTAAATATAAGTAAAGATGGAGAGCTTTATAATTATTATTTACTGCCTCGGTATTATCAGATTAAGGAATTCCTAAAAAATAAAAAAGAGGTATTTTAAATGGCCAATATAGGTATTACAGGAGGAGCCGGCTATATAGGCGCTAAATTGGCTCAAAGGCTTATTAAAGAAGGGCACTTTGTAAAAATAGTTGATAAACAACCATTAAAAGATATTGATTCCCCAAATTTGGAAGTTATTAACGGTGATATTTTGGATGAGAAGATTTTGCAAAGATTTGTTGAGGAATTGGATTTTGTATATCATCTGGCAGCCATAGCCAATGCAAGGGCTTGTTCTAATAACATACGAAAGAGTATAGATTTGAATGTGTTATCAACCCGTTTGTTGCTAGAAAAAGTTAAGCAAAAGAATATTAAAGGCTTTTTCTTTCCTTCATCAATTGTAGCTTTATATGGCGAGTTAGAGTATATTCCAGCTGATGAAAAGCACCCTATCAAGCCCATTAATGATTATGGTGTCTTGAAAAGGGCTTCAGAATTATTTTGTCTGGCCTATTATAGGTCTTTTAGTGTACCAGTGATTATTGGTAGGCAGTCAACAGTATATGGCCCCTCCCCCTCTATGAAGCTTGATTGCGCAGCCCATAATTTTATCCATAATGTGATTAACGGGAAAGACATTGTGATATATGGTAGTGGTAATCAAAAAAGAAACTTTATTTTTATTGATGATTTAATAGAAGCATACTTTAAAATATTTACCAAATCTTTCCAAAATCAGGATATTCTGGGCGAAGTTTTTCATTTAGCAGGAAAGGAAGTGATAACTATTAATGCCTTGGCCCAAAAAATCATTAAAATTGGTCAGGGAATGCTAGGTGCCCAAAGCAAAATAGAACACAAACAGGCACAGAATGAACCCATGGCTAGAGATTTAAAAATATCTATTACTAAGGTTAAAGAATACTTTGGCTTTGAACCTAGGTATTCAATTGACGACGGACTTAAAGAGACCTTTTCATATTTGCATACTCTAAATAAAGAATCCAGGAGGAAATAACAATGGATTTTATCAAAGTTGCTGAGCCGCTTGTAGGTGAAGAGGAAGTGAATGCTGTTAGAGAAGTATTACTTTCAGGAATGTATGTCTCTGGAAAAAAGGTTAAGGAATTTGAAGAAAAATTTGCTGAATATATTGGTACAAAGTATGCTATAGCAATCTCAAGTGGGACCGCTGCTCTTCACATATCTTTAGCTTGTTTAGACATCGGGCCTGGAGATGAAGTTGTTGTCCCACCCATGACATTTTTTGCGACAATTGAGGCTGTGCTTCATCAAAATGCCATTCCCATATTTGCTGATATAGATGAGAATTATTGTATGGACCCAGAAAGTATAGAAAAAGTAATAACAAATAGAACAAAGGCTATTATACCAGTACATCTATTTGGATATAGTGCTAACATGAAAAAAATAATGAAAATTGCCAGAAAATATGATCTTTACGTGATTGAAGACTGTGCTCAGGCCCATGGGACAGAATATTATGGAAAGGAAGTAGGTTCTATAGGTCATATTGGCGCCTTTTCCTTCTTTGCTACTAAAAATATGACAACCGGTGAAGGGGGTATGATAACTACGAATGATGAAGAAGTTGCAAAAAAGGCTAAAATGATAAGAAGCCATGGAATGATTGATAGAGATAATCATATAATACTTGGTTATAATTATAGAATGACAGAAATGGAGGCTGCATTTGGATTAGTTCAACTATCCAAGCTAGATAAGCTGAATGAAATTAGGATAAAAAATTCTAGATATTTATTAGAAAATCTAAAGGATATTGATTGGATAATAATTCAGAAATTTGACCCCAACATTAAACATACATTTTTTTGGTGCCCTATTAGAATAAATGAAGAAAGGCTAGGAAGACCAATAGAGGAATTTAAGAAATATTTAATAAAAAATGGTATAGGATTTAGGCATAGATATAAGGAACCCTTGTATAGGCAAGTTATGCTCCTAAAAAAAGAAACTTATCCTAAAGGATGTCCATTAACATGTCCATATTACGAAAACAATATAGATTATAGTAATATATATTTAAAAAATGCAGAAAAGTTTGCTGGAAAGATAATCGGTTTACCAAATCATCCTAAGTTGAGAAAAAATGATTTAGACAGAATAATAGAAACTATAAAGTCTTATATTTAAGTCAATGGACGAAAAGGTTGTTATTTTAGGGGCCGGGGCACAGGCTAAGTATATTTTAGAGATTTTTTCTATATCAAAATCGTTTAAGGTAGAGTGTGTCATAGATGTAGACAATAATCCAGAACGCCTTGGGAAGGAAATCTATGGTTTTAAAATTCAGGAGTGGGATAAAGAGTATCTATTAGCGTTAAAGAGAAAAGGACTCAGTAAAGCAATAGTAGCACATGGTAATAACGCAAGAAAAGAAAGATTGTTTATTAAGGCCAAAGAAATAGGATTTGAATTAGTTAATGCTATTCATCCTAAATCCATCATTGCAAGCACAGCAATCTTGGGGAAGAATATTATTGTAAATGCAGGGGCCATAATTCAACCATTTGCAAGAATAGCTAATGGTGTAATGGTTCATTCAGGTGTGGTTGTTGAACATGATGATATAATTGAAGATTTTGTTAATTTGGGGCCAGGAGTGAGGTTAGCGGGAGGTGTTAGAGTAAAAAAAGGGGCATATATTTATACGGGTGCTTGTATAATCCCTAAAATTACCATTGGAGTTAATTCACAAGTTGGTGCAGGTGCTGTTGTAATTAACGATGTGCCAGATAATGTAATAGTAGTTGGAAATCCAGCAAGGGTCTTAAAGAAAATATAAGGGAAAATCGATTAAGCCACATCCAGAATATAAATAAAAATAATGAATACTAATATGAACGCTAATAAATGGGTTTTGGAAAAGGAGTGGAGTACAATTGATGATTCTAAAATTAAAAGAATATTTGATTTTTTTCTTTCCCTTGTGGGTATTTTTGCCTTTACTTTTTTATTTCCTTTTTTTTTAGTAATTCCTGTAGCTATTATAATAGAAGACGGTTTTCCTATTTTTTTCAGTTTAGACAAGGTAGGAAAAAATGGTAAGTTATTTCGAATGTATAAATTTCGATCTATGGTTAAAGACGCAGAGAGAAATGGAGTGGTATGGGTTAATAAAAATCCCTCGAAATTAACCAAAGTTGGTAGATTTTTGAGGGCAACAGCCATGGATGAGCTTCCACAGCTTTTTAGCATCCTGAAAGGAGACATGAGCTTCGTAGGGCCAAGGCCTTATCGGGTAAGTTTTGAAGAGCAGTTTTCCAAAGAAATTGAGAATTACAGCCTTCGCCATTTGGTTCGTCCTGGTCTTACGGGTTTGGCACAGGTTTATGGTAAAAAGTATATGTCTCCAAGACAAAGGCTGCGTTTTGATTTACTTTACATAAAAAAACGAAGTTTTTGTATGGACTTGAAATTAATTTTAATCTCTGGATGGAACACTCTGCGCCGCCGCTGGGAGTCTCAAGACAGAAAGATGAAAAGAATTAAGATTGGAAAGTGGAGAATAACTTAGAGCTTATGACTGATTATCTCGTTTCTTTAGTTTCTTTGGTCTATCTAGTTTGTTATATTCCCTAAAGAAGGCAAGGGCAATTTTCCTTGTTAATCAGGATAATAAACAAGATTTTAAACTCTAACCAGACATTTAACAAATAGGTAATTATCCATAAGCAATTTATCCCTAATTCGTACGAATAAGAGAATAATTTCTATTTCTCCACTTCGTAGGTGGAAGGAATTAAGAATGTAGAAGAAGGGAAATCTATAAAAGGCATATGCACTAGCTGATAGCTGATGGCTCATAGCTAATAATGCGGTTTTACACAAGCATTTCCAAAAACCTTGATACAGTGATAATTTCAATACCATGTTTACCCATGGTTTGGACCAAATTCAGGTCCCTTTT
>Ga0190361_1000443_pt1 | contig 16568 bp, 13 predicted proteins | sample 48721845_MG_FD_161273 | JGI IMG/M metagenome (GOLD analysis project Ga0190361, IMG submission 161273) | Hydrothermal vent microbial mat bacterial communities from Southern Trench, Guaymas Basin, Mexico - 4872-18-4-5_MG | ecosystem: Environmental > Aquatic > Marine > Hydrothermal vents >...
TTGAACATTTGGTCATTTGAAAATTCGAATTTGTTTCGGATTTCGATATTCGAGATTCGAATTTAGATTTAAATAAATTAACTTTACGCTTTAAGTTGTAACTTTGCGCTTTGCGCTTTGAGCTTTACGCTTGAATGTTATTTGTGATTTGTGATTTAGCTACTCTCATGTTTCAGATTCCGTGCTTCGAATCTCTTTCTTTTTTGACTCAACTTCTCCTTTCTTGTCTTTTATTTCTATCATACTTATATTATCAATAGAAGAAGACAATCTGCTATATCTATTACTCACCTTCTCGCTCGCCGATTTGGTACGGGAAATATGCGTAAGAAGAACTCCCAATTCCTCGCTAAACTTATCTCTCTCTTGCTGAATTGCCTTTAATCCATTCCAAATTCTCTTTGTTAACTCCTCAATTCTCGCGCCTTCCAATCCTATCATTACCACTTTTAAAAAATAATAGAAATTATTCGGAGAAACAAAATATACTTTCTTGTTATATCCATAATGAAGCAAATCATCATTTTTTGCAACTAATTCATAGTAAATCAACTCTGAGGGAATATACATCACCGCAAAATCCACTGTCCCTTCCTCGGGTAAAATATATTTTTTGGCAATATCATCAATATGCTTTTTAATATCCCTCCTGAAATCTCTTAAATGTATCTCGCGTTCTCTTTCGTCTTTTGCCTTATGCATTCTCTGAAAACTCTCCATAGGAAATTTCGAATCAATAGGAATTATCCCCTGCTTTGTTTTTATAATAGCATCTACCTCCGTCTGATTAGAATTAAATTTATAAGGGCAAGAAAAGCTAGAACGAGGGAAAATCTGTTCTAATAAATCTCTCAACACCTGTTCTCCTAAATTTCCTCTTAACTTTGGAGAGCGCAAAACCTCCTGAAGATTTTTCATTTCTCTACCAATCTCCTGAAATACTCCCAATTCTTTTGAAAGCTGAGCATAAACTTGCGCTTGGGTCTTAGCATGGTCTCTTAACTGCCTATACATTTCTGAAGTGGTTCTATCTAATTTCTCGTCAAGCCCTCTTTTTAAAAGGTCAATAGCCATTTGCCATTTCTGCTCCTGTTGTTCTTGATGAGATTTCTGAATTTTTTCAATCTTTTTAATAAAATAAAAAAACCCGCCTAAAATAAAAATTATTAAAGCAATAAATACAAAAATATAAATATTTCCCATAAATTCTTTTCTATTATAATCTCAAAATTAAAATTTGACAAGATTACTACACAATACCACTCAGCTTCAATTTAGAAAATATCTTGTATTACCTGACTAATTTATCAATCCAACAGCAGTTTCTGGTAGAAATTGGATATATAGATTAGACCTCTTCGTGGGAGGTAGAGGACTCTCCATCTACAAAAGTAGAAATTGGATATATAGATTAGACTCTTTGTTTAGATTATCCTACAAATTCTTATCTACAAAAGTAGAAATTGGATATATAGATTAGACTTGGAGCAATCTCCGCAATGGAATTAATCTACAAAAGTAGAAATTGGATATATAGATTAGACATTATTTTCTTGCCTTCAACTCTCTTATCTACAAAAGTAGAAATTGGATATATAGATTAGACTTTACCAGACGATTGGATAATCAAGGTATCTACAAAAGTAGAAATTGGATATATAGATTAGACTCTCCTATTATTTCTTCAGGGTCAATTCATCTACAAAAGTAGAAATTGGATATATAGATTAGACAGCGGAAATGGCTTGAATAAAAGGAAAATATACATATAAACCAAAGTGTTGGTTTGTAAATTTGCCTAAAAAATCAAGCCATTTCCGCTTTTTGTTTTTATAAAGACTTAGGTTTTGCATAATTTGTCTAATCTATACACTACAATTTCCGCTTTTGTTATCCACTTTTTTGTGTCTCCGATTTTAATCTTATTTTTCTAATTTTAGTTAGATTATTAAAGAACAAGTTTATTCGAAAACCACAACATCCTTTTCTTCATTTGCGGCATATCCATATCTCTTTATCTTTTTTTCACAGGCCTCGCAAATATAAAGAATCAATATACTATCAGATCCACTAAAATCCTTCTTATATTTTAATTCTATCTCAGATAAAATATTTTGCAAGACACGAGGACTATGTCTGATTTCGTAAACAGAGTATTGAATTTTTCTTCCATACCTTTTTAAAAATTTTGAAAATTTATTCCTCTTCTTATTGTCTTCAAAATCGTAAGATACAATAATCATTTTTTATCTTGGAATTTTAAAATAAGGAAATTTATTCCTAGTACTGTCCATTAAAAATCTATAAAAACCTTGAATATATTTATATATATTTTCCTTGTTCTTCATAATGATGGTAAAAAACCTAACAGCATACTTTTGTGTGTATCCGTAGGATTTTAACACAACTTTTCCATTAATTAACTTAAAATCTTCTTTGTTGATTATTTTTAGGGTGTACATTTTTAAAACTTCCCTATCTACAATTCCTCTAAATGGCTCAACAACATCACAAGTTAAAGATTTTCTTTGAAAAAATAATTTATGGTAAAAACCCTTATAAGTATCAAATCCAAATAAACATAAAAGAGAATCAATAAAATTAAATAAAGAAGTATAGCCAATATCTAATAAAAAATTAGGAATATCCGGTTTAACGCGCGGCATACGAGCAAACCAATTTATCTCCTGAAAGTATGTCTTAAAAAAATCTTTGGAAAAATTACCTTCAATTCCAAGGAGAGTTTGGAAATCATAAGCGTTTTTAATTCTTTCAAAAATATGTTTGTTGTTAAAATTCTCAATTTTTAATTTTCTTGATTTCAATAAATACAACTGATTTTTAATTTTGTTTAAAACAATATTCTTTGCAATTTCCAATTCTTTTGTTTCATTTAAAGAATACTGCCTTTTTCGCAAAAGATAATTTCCTTCCGCTATAGAATTTATATTTGCATATAGATTAAAATTTGGTTTTAGGAAAAATAAAGAAATTCCAAAATTTCTACATTGCCTTATCAACTCTGTGGTAATAGAAATGTTGCCTATAATAAAAATCGAAAAAACTTTATGACAAGATATTCTATTCTCAATCTTATTATTTTTTAAAAAAACAATATTTTCATTGTGAAATTTTATTTTATTTTCGGTTTGCGGATCCGACTGAATAAATAAGATTTGTTTTTGTTTGAAATCTGGTAAAGTAAGCATAATATTTACCAATTCAAAACTCCATAAATACTTCTTTCGCATTTTAAACAATGATGGGCAAATAAATCTTCCGGATTAAATGACCATATTTTGTTTATTAAATCTTCAAATTCTTGCTCGTCTTTTTTTGTCGGCAAAGGAATTTCATAATTTTTATTGTCTTTTAAAGAATGTAAAACAATTTTTTCTACTTCGTATCCTATTTCTCTCAAACAAAAATATTGTGCATAAAGCTGATATTTATAGCCATCAAAAATCTGTTTTATTTTCGTTTTTCTCTCTATTAATGTTTTTGTCTCTGTATCATAAATATCAATCTTACCCATAATTTTATATTTTTCACTGTAAACTTCTTTGCCGATAATAAATTTTTTAGCAGTAGAATAAGTTTTATTCTCAATAGACTGATGATTTAATCTTCCTTCGGTTTGTGGTTTTTTATGAAACAAAGATTCATCAAAATTCTCGTACATTAAATGTAAGTATACCGATTTCGGACAAAATAAAAAATCATTAATTTTTGATATTGGTATATAGGATTCCATATTATTTTACTAGTGAATTATTAATAACAAATTTATCCCAATCTTCTTTAGAGATATATAAATCGGGTCTGTCCGGATTCTCCTTAATTCTTTCTAAAACCATTATTCCCTTTCTGGCAATATTATAAGCGCCAACGCCATCGGAATCAAAACCATCGGAAGAACAATTTTTAAATAATTTTTCAAAATCGGCGAAATTTTTTCCAACTAATATCTTTTTTTGGTCTTTTTCTATTTTATTCTCATTACTCTCTTTTCCAAGATATATTATTCCAGCAGTAGTAAAAAACGGCTTTACTGGCGAAGCAATAAAATCGACACCATAATCAATCTGTTTTAATCTCCTACTATAAGAATCAAATTCAAAATTTAAAGAGATTGTATTTCTGATTTGAAGAAGTAAATTAAAAAGATAAATAAATCTTTGGAAGAAATTAACCTCTTTATCATCTATAATGTGTCTGTTTTTTGCTAATTCTTCTTTCCTTTGCAATATTTCAAATTTTAGGTTATTGGACTTTATATTTTTAAAATTCCACTTTTCAAATAATTCTTTAAACAATTGATTAAGATTTTCCGGCTTTATAAGTTTATAATCCCACTTACCGCTTTTTTTATTGTACTCTCTTCTTACTCTCGGCACCTTACTATAAATAATCCATTCTTTATCAATTAAAGAATTGAAATCTTTTTGATTATAGATAAAATAATAACTTTTTTCTTTCTTATCCCAACCGATTTTCATTTTTTCAATCAATTTAATAACCTCCTTATTGGAAACGGAATTACTGATATAGATATTTTTTCTAAATCCGGTTAAAGGATCTGTTTTTGAGGTATATTCGGCGGTAGTGTAAAATATTATTCCTGTTTGCTTTCCTAAATCTCTAAAAGTAGTAAACGGAGCCGTTAGCTGATAGCCGGTTAAAATTCCACCCGGAGATTGCGAGTTTCTATTATCTTTAAATACAAGATAACCTAACTTATCAATCAATTGCTTTTCAAATTGTTGATAAATTGTCCTCTCAATTCCTCCACGAATCTGTTTAAATCTCATATTTAAATCTTCTAAAACAACAATAGCATTATATTTTTCAACTAAATCAGCGATTTTTCTAACAACATAAGAGATATAACCTTTTTTTAAATCTTTAATTTTTACAATTGGCTCCCATGATTGACGATTTAATTGCCTTTCTTTTTCTTTTTCAACTAATTTATTAAAATAATTTACTCCGTTTATCTCGTTCAAACTGCTATGCTCTAAAATTTCTCCTTGTTGGTTGATAACAGTATAGTAAAGCAAGTTTTTCTCTCCGCGATCAATACCAATAATATTAATTCTATCCTTGTTTTTTGCAATAAACTGATTAAGTCTTTTATTGAATTGCCTCTGTTTTAAACTGCCTTTTGTGGCATTAATAACAATCGGTAGATGAAATAAAATTTTATCTTCGGTATATCTTTTATATTTAATAATTTTCTTCTTATGTCTTCCTCTAATTTCTTTTTTCGGCTTCAAACTTGCCGGTCTATAAAATATTTCAGCATTCGCTCCGATTCTAAAAATAGGGTTATTCAAATTCTCATCTGAAAATAAATTTAAAAAATACAATGTATGGATATTTTTCTTCTTATTGGGCCAAACAAAATCCTTGTTAGATATCTCAAATAAATACAAATCTCCTTTTGCTACTCTTTCGTCTATATACCTGTCTGATATTTTTATAAATTTAATCTTATAATTATTTTTCTCTATGTCACTATAAAACTCTGATAAACTTTGATATTCATCAGCATTTTTCCATGTAAAATTAAATTCTTTCTTATATCCGCCCTTTTTAAGACAATCCTGATAATACTTGATTAATTTAATCAATTTATCTTTGCTAAATTTATTTTCTTTTCTAACCCTCATATCCTCTTTAATTCTCTTTATATTCTCGCTCAACCCAAATTCTTTAACATTTTTATCCGCAAAAACAATTTTAGGAATCATTCTTTTTGGATTCGGGAATAATCTTAATTCCATTTTTTCGTATCTATCTGTCGCCTTTCCCTTGAGTTCTGGGTATTTCTTTTCATCAAATATTTTATTGTGTTCTTTATTGATAATCCCAAGAAAGTATTTATTATCTCTTCTTAAAAATATTCCTAATTTTTCGCTCTCTTTGTTTTTATCAAAACCAGTCAATAAATTTCCGCTCTCAAAATTTAATTTTATTTTATCATCGTCAAATGGTTTCTTTGTTACAAAATTCCTTATAGCATTATAATAGCGAATAAAATTAAAATCTTTGTAATATTCATCAAAACGATTATAAAATTCAGTGCTGCAATCAACAGGAATATCCTTTTCGCTTTTTGTCTCCAGAGAAAAATATCTCATCATCTGATAGATTCTCAAAGAGGCATCGCAATAGTTTTTTACTAATGATATTTTTTCACGAGTAAAACTACTCAACTTCTCTGCTTTGCTTTCTAATTCTCGAGTATATCCCCAGAAAATTTGTTTCTCTTTTTTATCAGTCTTAATTTCAAATTTATCTTTAAAAAGGCTCTCAAACTCGTATTTTAAAACTTTTAGGAATTGACTATAATAACTTTCTCTAACATTTTCGTTAAGGAGTACTTCATTATTATTTTCATCTCTGTAATATTTATCTTTAAATATCCTTCCCAAATAATCTCTTTCGTCATCTAACTCTTCTAACCCATTTTTTATATCTAAAAAAGAAATAAAAGATTTTATTTTGAGAGATTCTCCGTCTTTTCTAGATTTAGAAGATTGAGGAAGTTTTGATAAAAATTCTGTAGGATTTCTAAACCATTTATTGGCAATGATATTTATTGCCTGTCTTTTCAAATAAATTTTTTCATAATCGTTTTCAAATTTTCCGTTTGTTAAATCATCTATTAAAAGCTTAGCCTTAGGAATTTTTGCTTTATTCTTTGTTATTAGTTCTTTAAATATCTTGACAAAACTTTGTGCCTCTGTTTCGTTCTCCGTCTTTGTGATTATCTCTTTTTTCTTTACCATCTCTCCTAAAATCTGCTTATCTAATGTTTTAAATAACGGCAGCTGACTTTTATCCAATTTATTCTTATCTCTGTATTCCTTGGATATTTTATTTATTTCTCCTAAAATTTTATTGTATTTATCTATGCCTTCTTGGATAAAACAATTGTAATAATAATCGTGTTTGAAAATTTTCATCTGCCCTTTCGCTAAACCAATACCTTTTAAATTTTTATATTTTTCGTCAAAAATTTTTTTATTACTTAAAAATCTCTCAAAATTACTAATAATTCTTGTTGCTACTGCTGTATTTGTCCCGTCATCTTTATAAAGATTTTTTCTAGTCTCTTGAAACTTTGCGAGATAAGTTGTGAAATTGTTAAAACTATCAAAAATATAAACTTTATTGCCTAGATCAACTTTATCATCAACGAACAAACTTGGCCAGCATTGTTTTACGAACTTTGTTTCTTTTTCTTTTGGAAACTCATATTTCAAAATCCCTAAAATACCTGCTTTTGTTAAAAAATCTGTGCCATTTTGTTTTAAATCTGTTTTATGAAGTTTTACTCCTTTCCGCCGATAACTTTCTATCCAATCACTTGCTCTCTTATCAAGAAATGACTTTATCTGCCTATAATATTTACTTCTTAAATCCGCAATTTCTTTTTCTGTCTGATAGATTTTATTTCGCTCACCCTTCTGTTTTAATATCTGAATTTCATTTTTCAATTGAAGAAATTTATCCGCAAAATCTTTTAAATCTAAGCCTCTAACATTTTTTTTCTTTAAGGCCTCATTAATAAATTTCTGATGTAGTTTATCAAAATAAAATTTTGCCTGATTATAACTATCGTCAATGGTTTTATCTCTTTCGAAAACTTTATTCTGCTTTAAAAAATCCGCAGTTTTACCAACTGGCTTTAATTCAAATCTTAATGTTTTATTTAAAGAATACAGACGAGTAAATCGCGACCAGATTTCTTGCTTTGTATTTTGTTTATTCATATTTTAAAATTTATTATTCTTAATTTTTGATTTTATTACCTCAAGAATCAAAAAGGGATCAACGAATATCATCTAATAATGCACCTACCAAAACGGTTAAGTTTTATTGGGTCATCGCTTCTTTTTGATTTAAAATTTCCATTTCAAAAAGGGAGCACTCTATCGAACGACAATATTATAATATTAAAAATATTTTAAAAATCAATACATTATTAGTTTTTTACTAAAAAATGTAATAAAAACTAAAAAGTTATAGAATGTAAGCGGAAAAGCAGATTTACTTATCCAATTGGTTGACAGTTTTTAATGCGAAGTTTTAGACCGGATCAAATGACTGCTTTTGTAAAAGCGAACAACCCCCAAAGATGATATTTAACAATCAGCATTTATACGAGTCAACTCTAATCCAGCCATCAACTTGCTAATTGTTAATTGCCCATAGATAACTACAGAGAAGAGTATCTAATCATCAAGTTTTTTGCCATCTTTAAGCTTTTTAAAAGTTCATCCGAATCCAATTCTTTTTCTTTTCTTCTAATCAAAATAGTAGGACCTTTAAATGTTTTTGGTTTTAAAATAATATCTCCCCTCCTCTTTAATTTTTCTATCATAATATTTTCGCCCTCGTTTCTACCTACGATTATTTTAATACTACCTTCCCAAAAATGCCTGCCTACTTTCAACAAAGCAATATCATCAATATTGCAATTTGGCCATTTTTTTATCAATTCTCTTACGCGAACAGAAAAAGAAGGATCCGTTAACAAACATCCTCCCGCAGGAGTGGGATAATTTTTAATCTTCCATTCTCTTGCCAAGGCAATTTGTCTTTTGCGGGAACGGCCTTGAAAATCTTTCAATTTCTCTCTGTCTATCCATTTTTCTTTCTCCGGTATAGTTTCCTTTAGTAACTTAGCAGATAATGGACGGAGTAAATAACTTTCCACTCCCGATTTTTTCTCAATCAATTCCAGGGCATTTTTATTTTGCGAAAAAGGACGTTCTCCCAAAACATCTCCCGTGGCTAAGAATTTTTTCTGGTATATCCACTCACTTTTTTTAGTTCCCTTCCACAAGAACTTCTTCGCTTTTTTTATCATCAAAATTTTGCAATCTATACATGGATTCATGTTTTTCCCGTATCCATAAACCGGATTCTTTATAATCTTAAGCATCTCTTCGGAAATATCACATATTTTTAGTCTGATATTTAGCTTATTCGCCCATTTGTTTGCTATATCTGAAGAATCAAAAAAATAACTGGTAAAACAAATACCAGTTACATCTATTTTTTGTTCCTTTAATAATTTAACTGCCAGTATAGAATCTAAGCCTCCGGAAAAAAGCACCAAGGCCTTTGACTTGTTCTTCATAATTTAAACTCCTTACTCTACTACCTTGTACACATCATCATTCTCTCTTACCGGTTCATTTACCTTTAATCCGATTGCTTGTCCTTTTTTTGCGGTATCCACATTTTCATGTTCAATCTGCATTGACTCTACTTCTTGGGTAAAGTCTGTAGTAGCGCCTTTAATATGAATGACATCACCTACCTTTAAGGTATCTTTTAATTCAATAACTGCTACAGATATGTTGTTAAAATAATGCGTTACTTTACCTATTAATTTTTCTTTTTGCTCATTTGCCATAATGATTTTAATCTAAAACAAAACCGACCTTTTTTGAAGTGTACTGATTACTATATATAGCAAGTAGCAACAATTTACCATCAATTAAATTTTGTAGCCCCGGCGGGATTTGAACCCGCGATCTTCTGCCTGAGAAGCAGATGTCCTAGGCCGCTAGACGACGGGGCCAATTGCAGTTACTTATAATCTAACACATAAAAATAGATTTGTTAATAATAATCAGAGCAATTTTTTTTAATTTTATTCTACCAAAAATTATTACTTTAGCAAGAAAAAATAAAGCCTGTAGGTAAATCCCTGCAGGCTTTTGGAAAATTTAAGATATCTTTCTTCTTTCTTTCCACTCTTCTCTTAAAAGGCCAAAAAGGATACTATCATGAAACCGGCCATTTTTAAATACGTATTTTCTCCAACGACCCTCTTCTTGAAAACCGACCTTTTTATGCAGTTTAATACTCCGTTCATTAAAATCAAAAACCGCTGAAGAAATTCTATTTAAATTAAGTTGCGTAAATCCGTAATTAATCATTAGCTCTGCTGCCTCGGTCCCATAACCTTTGTTCCAATATCTTTTCTCTCCAATAGCTATCCCAAAATCAGCATTCTGGTTTTTGTAATCAATATGATGGAACCCGCAAGTACCTATTGGTTTTTTTGAATTTACAGCTTCAATCACAAACACTATATCACTTTCTTTACGAATAGTTCCCAGTTCCTCTATCCATCTTTCCTCTTCTATCTCAGTTATTGGACGAATACTTCCCAAATATTGAATAACCTCTAAGTCATTAAACCACTTTAAGAAAACCGATAAATCTGATTTCTTTACTGGTCTTAGAAATACTTTCTTACCTTTCAGCATTTCTTATCCCTCCTTTTTATTTATTATTTCTTACAAACTAAAAACAAAATAACATATTTTACTATTCTGTCAATATTCTAAATGGGTCCGGTCGAATCCAACTAGTAATATCTTTTTATAAGGAATATTACTTTATTATCCTTTTATCTCCTCAATGATTTTTTCCATGCGCATAAAACGAGAGCCCTTTACCAAAATGACATCCCCGGATTTGATTTGTTTTTGTAAAGGCAAACCGGCTTGGTCAGAAGTGTCAAATTCAAAGATATTCTCTTCGGAAAGTTTACCGGGAGTTTTGCGGGCTTGATCTGATATAAATTTGGCTCGGATCCCCACAGTAAACAACAAATCTGCTACTCGGGCTACTTTCTCCCCTACTCTTCTATGTCCTATCTCTGTGTATTCTCCCAATTCTAACATATCACCTAACACTGCAATTTTTCTTCGTCCTTCAAATTGTTCTAAAACCTCTAAAGCAGCTAAAGTAGCTGCAGGAGAAGCATTGTAAGTTTCATCAATAATAATGGTATTTTTTATTCCCTTTATTAAATTACCTCTTCCTTCCATTACTTTATAATTTTTTAATGCCTGAGATATCTCTACTAAATTAATTCCCAAAACAACTCCTACAGTTATGCCTGCCCCACAAGCATAAGCATATTGTTTTCCTAATGCATTAATCCTTACAGGAACAATAGAGCCATTTAGTTCTACTTTAAAACTTGCTCCGAAGTTCTTTAGATTTGAAAATTTTGGCTCAAAATTAGAAAGTTTAACATCAGCGCCATTTCCAAATCCATAGTAGATTAATTTTGTTCCGGATTTAATTTTATCTCTCATTCCTCTGACAGAAAGGTCATCATAATTTAAAACTGCGATACCTGAACTCTTCTCGTTGTCGGGTAACCGAAAAGGAGAAAGGTATTTAACCATATTTGCCTTTTCTTCTACTAAATCATCTTTTTCTGGAAAAAACTCAATATGCACAGGAAACTCCCCTATAGCAGTAACTATTCCTATGTTTACAGGAATAAAATCAAGTAAATATTTTATATCTCCGGGTTTATCTGCGCCCATTTCTAAAACTAATATTTCAGGATAATCTGTCTTTAGTAAAATCAACCTCAATGCTTTCAAAAATAAAATTATCCATTTAAATATATTTCTTCCTCCGGTTTCCAGCCCTAAAACAGTTAACGGAACTCCTATCTCATTATTATAATTCCTTAAATTCCTTCTTACCTTAAATTTTCTTTTCAGCACAGCGTAAACCGCCTCTTTGGTAGAGGTTTTTCCTACACTGCCAGTAATTCCTACTACAATAGGTTTATATTTCCGCAAAACAAACCTAGCCAAAATTTTAAGAATAAACTGTAAAATACGCCTCATAGATCAAAATCTCTTCTCCGACTTTGCCGAAGATAAATCTTTTTGGAATAATTTGGAATAATTATAGCAATTTTGCATTTCTACTGCGGCGGTATTTTTAAATAATTAAAAATAAATTCTGCCAATTTCCTAAAAATGGGCGCGCAGGAATCCGCAGAAAAACGAATTCCTTTTGGTTCATCTAATTTAATTAAAATAGCAAACCTTGGGTTAAATGCGGGAGCAAACCCCACAAAAGTATGAATAGTCCTGTCCTTGGAATATGTCCCCTTCTCTGGAATTTGTGCCGTTCCCGTTTTGCCGGCAATAAAATATCCATTTACTTTTGCCTTCTTGCCATAGCCGTTATCTACTACACTTACCAGCATTTTGGTCAAGGTCTCTGCGGTGGAAGTTGAAACAACCTGACTTATTAAAACAGGATGATTTATTTTTTCTCTATCATTATAAAAAATTTCCTTCTCTACTATAAATGGTCTAAGCATTTTTCCATTATTTGCTATAGCAGAGAATGCAGTAATTAACTCAATAGGGGTTACTGCAATTCCTTGTCCAAATGAGGCAGTAGCATAATCAATATCTCTATTTGAATCTAAATTTGATATATTCCCTGCTACTTCTCCCTGCAAGTCAATCCCTGTTTTTTGGGAAAATCCAAATTTTTCTACATATTTTTTGAAAAGTTCTTTTCCTAACTTCCTTTGAACAAATACCGCGCCTGTATTTATAGATTTCTCTAAGACCTCTGTTATTGTGGGGGTCCCATACAATTTTCCTTCTGCATTAGAAATTATATACCCTTTAATTTTAACCTTCCCTGTATCCTTATAAGTGGTATCCGGCGTTACTAATTTCTCCTCCAGCGCCCCTGCTACAGTAAAGGGCTTAAACACTGAACCCGGTTCATAAATGTAGGATATAGCAGGATTTAGAAACACATTGATATCTTTAACTTTATTGTAATTGTTAGGGTCAAAGTCCGGGAAACTTACCATACTTAAAATTTTTCCCGTCTTTGGTTCCATTACTATAATAGTTCCTCCCTTGGCATTCCACTTCTCAATTGCCTCTTTAAGTTCTTTTTCTGCTTTAAACTGAATATTTTTATCAATAGTCAATATAAGCTTTGCTCCATCTTCAGCAGGCTTTATTTCAGAGGTAATACTGTCAATAATATCTCCGCTAGCATCTTTTGCTCCTTTTAAAAATCCCTGTTTTCCCTTTAAATCATTCTCATAATACCCCTCTATACCGTACTGACCAATTTTCTTATCCCCTTTAAATCCAACAAATCCAATTATATGAGAAGCTATATTTCTCGCCGGATAATACCTGTCTTCCTTTTCTCCTATATAAATTCCGCATAACTTTAACTTGCTTATCTTTTCTGCTACGCTATCCTCTATTTTATACTTTATTGGTTCGTAAGGATCATTTCTTTTGTTTATTTTTTCTAATATCTCTTGTTTGTCTAAATTTAATATATATGATAACTCTTCTGCTATTTTTTCTCTGTCCTCTAAAATCTCTCTGGGAACAGCGTATACATATTTAAATTTTTTATTTACCGCCACCGGGTAATATTCATTGGTAGATAAATCTTTTATAAAAATCTCTCCTCTTTTCGGAAATAACTTTTTATAAAATTCATCTTGGTCCTGAGCTAAATTAAAATAATAATCAAACTTCAAAACTTGAAGTGAAAACAAGCGGGCAATAATAAGTCCCGCTACTAAAAAAACTCCCGCTACAAATATATACCATCTCATTTAAGTGATAATGATAAGTTGGAAACTAAAAAAACTTAATTTTTAGTACCATAGACTGTTCTATGGTACTGTTTAGTTCATAGAACGTTGTAAAACTGAAATTAATAAGCGCAAAGCGCAAAACTTAAAGTGTATAAAAGTAATTAAATCCTAAATTCAAAATCCTAATTTCTAAACAAATCCAAATGATCAAAATCCAAAATTCAAAACAATATTTAAAAAAAATTAAAGTTTTGAATTTTGAACATTTGAATTTTGAATTTGTTTAGGATTTAGAAATTAGGATTTTGGATTTTAAATTAAATAATTTAGCTTTAAGCTTTAGGTTGTGGCTTTACGCTTTGCACTTTGAGCTTTGCGCTAAAATAGTTTTAAATTTTCTATCACCTCTGAACCATCACTTCTTTTTTAAGATAAACAACTTCCTTTACCTCCACCATATTAAGAGGTTTTACCATTTCTTGAAGTTTATCCAACGAACTTAATTCAAAAATTTTCTCTTCCAGAATCTGATTTTGTTTTTTTAATTCACTGATATTTTTTCTATATTCTCTTATTTGATAGGTGTCTTTTACCAGATTTGCATTCTGGTATAAATATAAAACACCTAAACAAACCATAGACAAAATGACTAAAATATTGGTAATAGCAATACCCTTACAACGATTACTATTATTGGACTTAAAATAAAAATATTTCATTTTTGGTAATTATTGTTTTACACCAGCCCTTAATTTTGCGCTTCTGCTTCTTCTATTTTTTCTTATTTCCTCTTTTGTGGGAACTACCGGCTTTTTGGTTAAAATTTTTAAATTTCCCAATTTGTCTTGTTGTTTAAAAAAATTTTTTACAATTCTATCTTCTAAAGAATGAAATGAAATTATTACTAAGCGACCTTGTGGAGACAAAATTTTTAGCGCCTCAAACAATGCTTTTTGTAAATTACTCAATTCGTCGTTTACCGCAATTCTTAAGGCCTGAAAAATGCGCGTGGCAAAATGAGTTCTTTTATATCTGTATCTCCGAGGTACTGCCCCGCGAACAATTTCTACTAACTGAAATGTAGTAATAATAGGTTTGTTTTTTCTCTGTTTTACTATCTCTTCGGCAATTCGTTTGCTGTATTTTTCTTCTCCGTATTCTCTAAAAATTTTTATTAAATCTTTCTTATGCCAATGATTTACAATCTCCATGGCAGTTAATTTATTATTTAATTCATAATTCATCAAAAGCGGCTCATCTCTTAAAAATGAAAATCCTCTACCGCTTTTCTCCAAATGCCAGCTGGACATTCCTAGATCAAACAATACGCCATTTACTGGAGAAAAATTATATTTGGCTACGATATTCTTTAAATCCGTGAAATTGCCGTTATGAAGAACTATATTTTTCCCAAACTTGAAGCTCGAAGCTTGAAGTTTTATTTTCTTTAATACCTCTTTATCTAATTCGATTCCCAACACTTTTCCGTTTGGTGCAATCCTTTTTGCTATCTCAAATGTATGCCCGCCAAATCCTATAGTACAATCAATAAAATTCTCTCCTGGTTTAGGATTTAAATAATATAAAACTTCCTTTAAGAGAACGGGGATATGGTTTGTCACTAATTTTCGAACCTCACACTGCGGCTTTACAGCCGTGGTGCGGTGTAAATTCACAACTTTAAATCCCTAACTCCCCTAATTTTTCTGCGATAGAACTTACCTCTCTTTCTGCTTTCTTTCTGTAGGTGTCCCACTTACGTTTATCCCATATTTCTAAACGATTATATAATCCTGTAATTACTACATTTTTATTTAAGCCCGCGTACTCTTTTAAATAGTCCGGAATCAAGATTCTTCCCAATTTATCTAATTTCACTTTCATGGCTCCTCCTAAAACTATTCTTGCAAACCTCCTCGCTTCTCTCTGCGAGATAGGAAGCTTGGATAACTTATCTGCTAAAATCCTCCACTCTTCTAATGGATAAACCACCAAACATTCATCCATCCCCCTAGTAATAACAATGCTTCTGCCTATTTCTTTTCTGAATTTAGAGGGAATTGCTATTCGTTTTTTAGAATCAATTGTATGAAGGTGTTCACCGATAAACATGACAATTTTATCCAAAAATTAGAAAATTTTTGGTTAGAAAATTGAGTACCCTCCTAAGTTTTTGCTTTGTAAAAATCTTGGCAGGTTTTCCCCAATTCAGATAATTTATCCCCACTTTTATCCACAATTTAACACTTTACTTCTATTATATACCACTAAATATAAAAGTCAAACCACTTTATTAAAAAACAAAAAAATGGCTTAAATAAGCCATTTTTATAAAAAAATTTTAAAGTAATCCACAAGTTCATCCACACCTTATCCCCAAAATTAAAAGAACCGTCTTAATGACGGTCCTTAGTTTTTATAATAGTTTTTCCCATAAATCATAAATTTCTTTTAATCGCTTTTTAATAACTTCCGGATTAGTATAAGAGATCCTCAACTGATTAGACATAGCTGCAATAGCACCCCATTTGAATCTCTCCTCTGCTTTGAAATGAGAAAGATCTAAATTTTTCAGCAAATGTTTCTGTAATTCTTGAGATTGCTTAGCCCTCTCTAAACTCACCCAGAAGTAACCAATTCCATAATAAGGGTCATAAAATTCTATTAATTCATCAAAATCAATAATAGAGACAGTTCCTTTTTCATCAACTAAAAAGTCAATAAAATCAGCCGCTGACAAGCCATAGCCATAATCAAATTTCAGATGACGATTCTGCTGATCTATTTCTCTGACATCGTCATAAAATCTTCCTAATAGCGATTTTGTTTCTATAGGCAAATCTTTATATCTTCCTTCTTCATAAAATTTCTGAAAACGAACTAATCTATTAGGCATCACAAATGGATGTAATTTGCTATTTATTCCACTTATTTTCCAAATTATCTCCACTGCCTGACTAACTTTATCCTTTGCTTCTTTTAAAGATACCTTTTCTAAATAAGTGGGCATTTCTTCCCCTTTGTGTTCAGTAACAAAAACAAGATCAAACTCATCGCTAGCCAAGAGCAAAGGGCAAGAAATTTTGCACTTATTCAACTCTTTGTGCATCAGAATATTATTTTGAAATCTTTT
>Ga0190361_1000445_pt1 | contig 16518 bp, 10 predicted proteins | sample 48721845_MG_FD_161273 | JGI IMG/M metagenome (GOLD analysis project Ga0190361, IMG submission 161273) | Hydrothermal vent microbial mat bacterial communities from Southern Trench, Guaymas Basin, Mexico - 4872-18-4-5_MG | ecosystem: Environmental > Aquatic > Marine > Hydrothermal vents >...
AAACAGGTCGCGGGAGAAGACCTCGTCTCCGAGGGTGACGGGGAGAAGCGATTCTGTGCGGATGTCGGACATTTCTGGGAGATGGCTGAGTGCCACTGCAAGACTGGTCACCGCTTGTGCGTTGTAGGAGTAGCCTTCTATACGGAGTTTGTAGTGTGTGGGGTTTCCGTTCTGGTCGGAGGCGGCGTCAAAGGAGAGGGTGCGGAACCAGAGAGTTCCCTGCTGGGGAACGCCCGAGATTTTACGCATCACTTCCCGCCAGTCGGGGACGGCATCCCACGCTTTGCGCGCGATTGACAGAGACGCTTTTGCGCGTTTGAGGTGCTCCACAAGCGCGGGTCCCTTTCTGTTCTTGGGGGCAAGGATTTTACACTCCTCCTCCACCGCGGATATCTGGGCGGAATATGAGAGTCTGACGGTGAGGAGGGCGGCGAAAAGCGATATGGCGGCAGCCAGAAAGAGCGCTCCCACCTGGGTGATGTGGAGTCTGCCGGGGCGTGTGGGCGCCTTGCGGGCAGGCATAAGGTTTATGTGTTTGCGTGACTCCTGAAGCGCAAGTCCGTATGCCACTGTGAAGGCGGTTCCTGTGGCTTCAATTTCCTCTTTCTTCACCGTGGGGCTGCCCGAGCGCAGTTGTGCCAACGGGTTGGCAATCTTTACAGGTGCTCCGAGGCGCGCCGAAAGCAGCCTGTCAATGTCCTTAAGCAGTGCGCCCACACCAGTCAGAAATATCTGCGCCACCTCCTTTGAGGGGTTGTTGTGGCGCCAGAACCCCAATGAACGCTCTATCTCCCCTACAAGCCGCTCCACAGGATACCTAACCGCCACCGCTACCTGTTTTGCCTCACTCTTCTCCTTCTCCACCTCTTCCCCCAGCGCCGAACGCAGGTCACCCCATATATCCAGCGCATCGCTTATCTGTTCCAGTTCCTCGTGGACCGCGATAGCAAGCAGCCGTTGCTCTTCCTCCTTCAGCGCGATGCCGTGTCTGCGTTTTAGGAGTTCCGCCGCTTCGGGAGAGACGCCAATCTCTGCGCATATGGATTCGGTGAAATCGGCGTCCCCGATACGCATTTCTCGGATAAAAGTGGGATGTCCTTCCTCGCAGACGACGAATGTGGTGAATGACCTGCCGATGTCAATGAGGACTGTGGCGGTGGCTGCATCTTTTGGGATGTTGTTTTTGAGTGCCGCAAGGAGCGCCAGTGCCCTTACCGCCACCCCCACGGGAGTGAGTCCCGCCGCCTCCAGCACCTTGACACGCTCTTGTAGCCGTTCCTTTTTCGCCGCCGCCACCAGAACATCTACCTTCCGACTTCCGTCCGAAAATGTCACCTCCTTTATCAGATGATACGCAAACTCCGCCTCTTGCAGCGGAAATGGGCTTGTTCGTTCCGCTTCCCACCAAACGGCGTTGCGCAAATCGGCGTCCGGCATCTGAGGGAAGGAGACCTGTTTGGCAAAAGTGTCTGTTCCTTCTATGCAGGTTACGGCTTCGCTACCAGCCAAACCCCTCGTTGCTATCATCCGCTCAAGCAGTGTTCCGACAGCCACAGTGTCAGACTTCATATCCTGGGGGAGTTTTGCTGTCGCGTAACCGAAAAGCACCGCTCCCCCGCTTGTCTCTTTTACCTCAACGACATTCACGATATCGCCGTCAATGTCCACGCCCAGCATCTCATATGTCCAACAGAACTCTCCGTATTCAATTATATCGTCAAAATAGGCGAATGCCCTCCAATCTTTTTGATTGTATTCTATGGCGTTGACATTATTATAGAGCACAAGGAGGGTTGTTGGGGAATAGGATATGAGGGTTTTGCTCCTTTTGGTTGTTTGTGGTTGTGCCGCGGGAGGAGTGAAACTGCCTATAGCAGCAGAGACTCTGGATGTGGTGGTCGGTGTGCGGTGCGCCGACAAGGAGTTTTGTTCTCTGCTCTGCTCAGCGTTAGAGAAGACCCGCATAGCCAAGAGGGTGACCCCTTTCAAGAAGGAGGAAGCCGAGACCTATTTTTTGGTGGTTGATGTGGAACACCATCCGGACAAGTGGCAGGGGGAGCCGTCAAAGAAGAACGCCTCTTTGAACTTCTGGGCGTATGTGGCGCCGTGGTTTCCGCTTCCTGCGATGATGAACCTGCTGCCTGTGGTGACGGTTCGGGTTCGCAATGAGGCAAAGGTAACCCTGGGTTACTGGATGAGCAAAGGGTTTGTGGCGCTGAAGAAGGAAGGGGTGGAGAATCCGTTTGTGGTGGCTGTGGTGGCGAAACAGAAGCGCTGGCTTGACCGCTACTGGTGGACGATAAAGAGTTGGCTTCCTGTTTCGGCGTTCGGGAAGAGTTGGCGCAGCATATTTTTTAAGCCTGATATCAAAAAGGTTGAGCATCTCAAAAAGGTTGCCGACCACGACCTTGCTAACAGGATAGCCGTTCGTGTCGTGGATTTCCTCAAAGCGGAAGCCCCTAAAAGGTGAGGAGGATGGGTGCTGATGGCGGAACCCCCGTTTGACATCGGACGCTACCATGTGGTGGAGCAGATAGGCATCGGTGGTATGGGGCGGGTCTATCGTGCCACCACAGATGAAGGTGTGGAGGTCGCCATCAAGACGATGCATCCTCATCTTTCCGAGCAGGAGGAGTTTGTGCGCCGTTTTATGCTTGAGGCGGAGCGTCTGCAGCGGGTCTCACACCCGGGGGTTGTGCGCGTTTATGAATACGGCAAAGCTGAGGTCGGCGGTGCGGAAGTTCCCTATATCGTGATGGAATTTGTTCGCGGTCGCAAATTGAGCGATGTTCTCGGCGACATTGATACGGGAACAGGCGAGTTCACCCTTGATGTTCCCGCCGTTGACGGCAAGGTTGTGGTTCCTCAAGATGGCGTGGTGCGTATCCTGCGTCAGATGGCCTACATCCTTCAAGCGTGCAATCAGGTTGATGTCGTTCACCGAGACATAAAGCCCGACAACATCATCATCACCGACCCTTCTTGGAGTGTGAAACTGATTGACTTTGGAATTGCCAAAGACACCGCGGAGCAGCACACCCTATCCCAGACAGGTCAGGTTTTGGGCACTCCTGCTTATATGAGTCCCGAGCAGTGTAGGGGAGCAAAAGAGATAGATATTCGCACCGACATATACGCGCTGGGGGTGGTGGCATATCGTTGTCTTACAGGACGCCTGCCGTTTGAAGCCGAGACCGTTGCAGGCTATATCAAAAAGCATCTTGAAGAGCCGCCGACCCCTATACAGCAACTTAACCCTAATGTTGATGAGAACCTTGCCCTGATAGTTGAGCGGATGATGGCAAAGGAGCCCGAAAACCGCCATCAGAGTCCTGATGAGTTGATAGAGGACTTGATGAGATGTGAGCGTGGTGAGCCGCCTGTTCGGGTCTACGACTGGGAGACGAGGACGACATACGAGACGAAGACCGAAATGGAGGCGGCGAGGCGGTTGGCGAGACGGCGTGCTAAGATTCGCGCCGCTTTGCGCTTCCTCATCTTGGCAGTGGGGGTTGCTGTTGCCGCCATAGTGCTCGCTTTCGTAATTGCACCCCATTTTGTGAAACCAAACACGACTCCTCAACGCCTTGACCTCGCAAAACCCTTTCTGGAGAAAGGGAACAGTTTGGTGAAGAGTCTGCCGGAGGCTGCCGCCTTTTGGTATGAGAAGGCGCGTCAGAAGGCTGACACCCCCACCATTCGGCAGATGCTTGCGGATGCGCTCAAAGCCGCCGATGCCGCACCGCTGCTTCTTGTTCGTCCCGATTCAAAAAGCAGAGAACTTCTCTCACATCTTGTGCATCGCTACTGGGCTCCAATAACGGTTGCAAACCCCAAGAACCTGCCTGAAGGAGTTGACTGGGGCGACAAGGGGCGGGTTGCGTCTGTTCTGCGCGGGGAGTGCGGCATCCGCTATGTGCTGCACTGCACTTTGGCGGAGACGCCCAAAGGATGGCGGGCGACCTTAAGCAGGCTTGACCTGCGCACAGGGGCGGAAATCTCATATTTTGGTGTTCAGAAAACGCCCGAGCGCGCTGTAGAAGACGCTTTCCTTGCCTCCACCGTGGATGAAAAGCGACGCAAAATCCACTGGCTTTTGGTGGAAGCCAAATCTTGCCCGTCCCGTGACAGGGCGATACAACTTTATCGGCAGGTTTTGGCGCTGGACAAGACTGTGAGGGAAGCAAAAGAAGCGCTGCGCCGACTCTACATCAAGGTGTTACAGAAATATATAAAGGAAGGACGATTTGGCGAAGCACTCTCCACGGCGGAGGAGGCGTTGGCGGTGCTGCCCAACGAGGAGGAGGTGCAACGCCTTAAGGAAGAGGCGGAGAAGATGCAGCGAGGCGTCTGGCTTAAGAAGGAGTTGGCAGAGGCGAGCAAGGCTTTGAGGCGTCGCGACTGGGCGACGGCGGTAAAGAAGGCGAATGCTGTTCTGAAGCAAAAAGATGATGAGCAGGCAAAGAGGATAAAGGAAGCCGCCTCCGTCTTCAGAGCCATAAGCGATGCTCTCACATCAGCGAACCTCAACACTGCGCGTCAGAACATCAACAATGCCAAAAAGTTGCGTTCACTCGCTCCAGAAGTCTACGACTCTCTCTTAAACAAACTTAAAGAAGCAGAGAAGCGTTACAACGACCTCCTGCAGCAGATAAAAGAAGCGCTTAAAGAGAGGCGTCCTGAGGATGTGAAAGGGCTTGTTGAGCAGGTCAAGTCGGTAAATCAGGACGACACAACCGCCGACGAGTTGCTTATGAAAGCAGAGGATGCTCTGTCCAGATACAACACCTTTTTGATGGAGGCACGGAAAGCGCTGAAAGCGCACCGCTATAAAGGCGCACTGGTTTGGCTTGATAAGGCGGCGAAGTTGCGTAAAAGCGGTCCTCATCTGGAGATAAGACAGAAGATAGAGGAAGCGCTGAAGGCGCGGGAGCAACTTGAAAAGCAGGTTGAGACGGCTTTTGCAGAAGGCAATTGGGAGGAGTTGGCACGCCTTGCTTCAGAACTTTCGCGTCTGTATCCGCAGGACGCTTGTCCGGAGCGGGTGAAAAGGCTTGCCGCTTACGCTGATGCTATAAGCAGGGCTGAGAAATCCTTGAAGAAGGGCGACCTGAAGGCGGCGTGGGATGCGCTCAAGGCGGCAAAGAAGTATAAAATAGGAAGCGAGAAAGAGGATGAGATAGAGCGCAAGTTGCGTCTGCGGGTGCTTGTTGAAGGAGATGTGCGCCAGAGGGTGGTGGATGTGGGTGGTGATGTGGTGTGCATTGGGGGAGCGTTGGATAAGCCGCTCCTTCTTGCAGGTCTGGCGGATGGGCGTTTTGCTGTTGTTTCTGCTGATGGTTCAAAGAGACTTGTATTTGACCCGCCCAAAGCGGGGGTGAAGCCAGTTGCCGCCGCCTTTGTTAAGGCAAACACCCTTCTTCTGTGGTCAGATGGTTCCTTGCAGATGAGGAAGGACGACGGTTCCCTTATCGCGTCAAAGAGTCTGCCTGCGCCGCATTGGGCATATTCCCTCGGAGACGCTGTCGTGATGTGGGATGGGACAAAACTGCGTTTGCTTGGGGAGAAGGAGCGGCAGGTGGAGATGTCGGGAGTCAGTCTTTTGGGTGCAGGGGCGTTTCTTGCTCTTCGCGGCGCGGATGGAAAAGTTGCGCTGCTTGACCGCCACACATTGGGTGTTAGGAGCGAACTATCCGTGAAAGGAGAGGTGGTGAGTTGCGCGACAAGCGAGAGGATGGTGGCGCTGGGTCTGAAGGACGGCACCATAGAGTTGCGCCGCTTAAACGGTGAGGTGGTCAGGCGAATCAAGCCGCTGCGCTGGTTCGCGACAGTTCTCCTTTTTGACCGCACAGGTGCTTTCCTGTTCGCTCTGGACAAATACCGCACCGCCGTTCTGATACGGCTTGACACAGGGAGGGTGTTGTGGCGCAAGCGGCTTGACTGCTGGGCGCCGGCGGACGCCGCCATAGTCGGCTTCAACGACGCGCTCGCCATCCGTGGAGAGGCGGGCAAACTCATCCTCATTTTACCGTCTCTCAAGCCGTAGAACTTCGTGGAGAGAAAATGAGCCCGCTCAAAACAGATGACCAGATACGCTATCTCAAAGGGGTAGGACCAAAAAGAGCCGAGATACTTGCGAGGCTCGGTATTGAGACGGTGGAGGACATCTTGCGGCTGCGCCCCAGAAAATTCCTTGACCGCAGCGAGGTGGTCTCTGTCGCCGCTTTGAAGGATGGGATGACGGCGACTGTGGTCGGGCGCGTTGAAGGGGTGACTCTGTCGTCTGCGCGACGCGGAACCGTCCTTGTCCGTGCCACCCTCCGCGACCATTCGGGCTCCCTGCAACTTCTCTGGTTCAACCAACCCTACATCGCAAACCGCTTAAAAGACGGAACGCTCATTACCGCAACAGGTAAGGTTCGTTTCCATCCATATTACGGTCTTCAAATGACGCCGCAGGAGTGGGAACTGCTTGCTGACGCCGCCGCAACGCTACTACCCGTCTACCCCCTCACAAGCGGGATAAGCCAGCGCCAACTTCGCCGCCTCATCTCACAAGCCCTCGCATCCGTGACGCTTAAGGAATACTTGCCAGGTTGGATTCTCGCCCGCAGGCTTCTCCCATCCATACATACCGCCTACAGGATGCTTCATTATCCCGAAACGGGAAAGCAGTTTGAAGAAGCGTTACGACGCTTCAAGTATGAGGAGTTTCTGCTTCTGCAGGTCGGGGCATTGGCGCGTCGCCGCTTCCTTGCCTCTCACACATCCCACCCGATAAAGACCAGTCCCAAATTGCATCAACGCATTGTTTCTCGCTTCCCTTTCAAACTCACCGCCGCACAGAATCGCGCCATAAGCCAGATTGTCGCAGACCTCACATCCACCCGCCCTATGCATCGCCTGCTCCAAGGCGATGTGGGCTCCGGCAAAACTGTTGTTGCGCTTTACGCTATGCTCCTTGCTGTGGGCAACGGTTTGCAGTCTGCTCTCATGGCGCCCACAGAAATCCTTGCTGAGCAACACTTTCTCTTTATCCGTGAAATTCTCAAAGGAAGCCGCGTCAGGGTTGCGCTTCTTACATCATCCACTCCCGACCGCAAAAGGGTCGTGCAACGGATAAAGGACGGCTATTTTGACATTGTGGTGGGAACACACGCGCTCTTGTCGGATATGGTGGAGTTTCCCAAACTGGCGCTTGTTGTGATTGATGAGCAGCACCGTTTCGGCGTAGCGCAGAGAGCGCTGCTTGTGGAGAAGGCAAAAGTTCCGCATCTTCTTGTGATGACGGCGACGCCAATTCCGCGCAGCCTTGCGTTGACCCTTTTCGGCGACACAGATGTTTCTGTGCTTGATGAGATGCCGCCGGGGAAAGCGCCTGTTGAGACGCACCTTATGCGGATGGAGGAAGTGGAGAAGGCGGCGGATATTGTGCGCGGTCGGCTGCAACGCGGCGAGCAAGCCTATGTTGTATGTCCTGCGATTGAGGAAGGCGATAGTTGGCGCGGTGTTCTCAATGCTCATAAGTGGTGGAGTCAGAAATTGGCGCCTTTTAAGGTGGAGTTTTTGCACGGTAGGATGTCGGCGCAGGAGCGGGAGAAGGTGATGGACGATTTCAGGTCTGGCAGGACGGCGGCGCTTGTCGCCACAACCGTCATTGAGGTTGGCATAGATGTGAAGGGCGCCACGGTGATGGTGATTGAGAATGCCGAACGCTTCGGGCTTGCACAACTCCATCAACTGCGGGGACGCATAGGGCGCGGCTCAAAGCCAGGTCTCTGCATCCTACTTTGTGCACAGGAAACAGAAGAGTCACGACAAAGGCTTGAGGTTATTGCCTCCACGAATGATGGCTTTAAGATAGCAGAGGAGGACCTTCGTCTGCGAGGGACGGGGGAATTCTTCGGCACGCGTCAGAGCGGAATGCACGATTTGCGTTTTGCCGACATCGCCTCCGATTTGGAACTCCTTTACGCAGCACACGAGGACGCCGAAGAGATGATGAAAACAGGTATACCTGAAGCGACAGGGAGATGGCTTGAGCGCAAACTGGGACCTGTTTGGCGGTTGCTTCTGTCATGATGGCGCTGCACGAGGTGGTGATTGGCGTTGTGCTACTGCTTTTGAGCGGCTTTTTCAGCGGCTCTGAGACCGCCCTCTTCTCTCTGCCGCGCTACATCGCACGGGCAGAAGCCGAACGCCGCACCGCTATCGGACGCATCATAACACACCCCCGCAATCTGCTGGCAATGCTTCTTCTGGGCAATATGTTTGTCAACCTTTTTTACGCGGCATTGAGCCTGTTTGTGGCGCAGCGGTTGGGAAAGCAAAGTGGCGTATGGGCTTTCGGCGTGGCGGAGTTGGCAGCGCTTCTTTTGCTTGTGCTTTTTGGGGAGATTTTGCCAAAGGTTGTGGCGATGAGGTCACCGCGTGGTTTTGCCCGCTTTGCCGCTCCTGTCCTGCTCCATCTGCGGCTGCTGGTCGGTCTCCCAGCGGTGCTTCTTGCAGGTCTGGCAAAGGCGCTCGTTAAGGCTTTCCTTCGTCGCGTTGAACCGACAAGCGACGATGCACTTCCCTATGCGATTGAGGAAGCCGCCACACAGGGACTGCTCCCCCCCCACATAGCACGGATGCTTAAGAGGGTGGCACGACTACGCGGGCTCCGTGTCGCCGACATTATGACGCCCCGCGTTCGCATCGTCTGGTTTGATGTCAACAGACCGCGAGAAGAGTTGGTGCAACTTCTCAAAACCTGTGGTCACCGCAAACTGCCCGCCTGTGACGGCGACATAGAGAAGGTGGTCGGCATAATCCACGCAAAGGATGTCTTTTTGTATCCTGAACGCTCCGTGACAGACCTTGTGCGGGAGGTGCTGTTTGTGCCGGAAGTGCAACCTCTGGACATTTTTTTGCGGACGCTGATAAAACGGGCGGCAACGCACGCTATCGTTGTGGATGAGTTCGGTTCCGTTGCGGGACTGGCGACATTGGAGGACGCTGTTGAGGAGGTTGTGGGTGAGATAGAGGATGAGCACGATGAGCGGCGTGTGATGGTGCGCCGTCTTGATGAAGGAGGGTATCTTCTGCGTGGGGATGCGACGCTGCGGGATTGGGAGGATGCAGGGGGTGAGCGGTTGAAAGCATCCGCCACGACGATATCGGGGTTCCTCGCCGAGCGCCTCGGGCGCCTGCCTCAGAAAGGCGACACTGTGGAAACCGCCGACTTCCTATACAGAGTCCTTGTGGCGGGCAAAGAAGGCGCGTTGCGGGTCTATGCGGAGAGGAAGCAGTGATACTGGTTGCTGCGACTTTGGCGTTGCTGATTCTAGCGGGACTTTTCAGCGGTTATGAGACAGGACTTTATGTATGCGACCCGTTCAAAGCGCAGGGGCGCAAAAGGGGGCGCAGTTTCGGCGCACGCCCTCTCGTCGCTTTACTTGACGAAAGACCCAAAGCGGTGGTCGCTCTCCTCATTATGACCAACATCTGTTTATTCTTTGCGTCCACATGCTTTACGCGCCTGCTTGTGCTGGCAGGATTAAGCGACTCTGTGCAGACAGCCCTCCTTTCGTCCGCCCTCTTTTCGCCGATTGTGGTGGTGTTCGCGGAAATGCTGCCCAAAGACCTGTTCCGTATGCGCTCCGACCCGCTCCTTTATCGCTTTGCGCATCTGATATGGGCGCTTTATTGGGTGATGCGCGTGGTTTTGTGGGCGCCGTTTCGTCTCTTCTCACGCCGCCGTCTGCGCTCCTCTTTCCTCACACGCGATGAGATGGAGTTCCACCTGATGCGCCATCTCCGCCGCGGCTCCATCATCGCCCATATGGCGGCTAACATCCTACGCATCGGGCAGAAAAGACTTAAGGATGTGATGATTCCGCGCCGCGATTGCGTTACCGTTTTTCCGCAAACGGAGATGGCGGATGTGGTGCGCACAGCGCGCCGTTACCGCTTCAGCCGCCTCCCCGTCGTTGACCCACAAAACCCCACAAAAGTCCTCGGCGTCGTCAACATCTTTGATATGTTCTACCGCAACGCCACCAAGGTGGCGGATGTAATGCGTCCCCCGCTGCGCCTCGGTCTCAATATGGCTCTTGACGACGCCCTACTCGTTATGCGCGTTCGCCGTCATCCGCTCGCTGTTGTCACCGACAACCGCGGCGCCTTCTCCGGTGTTGTCACCATAAAGGACATTGTTGAGGAAATAACAGGCGAAATCCGTTCCTGGTAGTAAGGAGAAAGAGATGCTTGAAGGTAAGGTTGCTGTTGTCACAGGAGGAGGAAGGGGCATAGGGAAGGCTGTTGCTTGTGAGTTGGCGCGTCTTGGTGCCGCCGTCGTCGTCGTCTCCCGCACAGAAAAAACCTGCTCCTCCGTTGCCGAGCAGATAAGAAATGGAGGCGGCAAAGCGGTGGCGCTGCCACAGGATGTCACTGAAAAAGAGGCGCCGGAGGCGATTGTCAACTGCGCCCTTGAGAATTTCAACTCCCTTGATATCGTGGTCAACAATGCTGGCATAACACGGGACAACATATTCCTGCGTTTAAGCGATGAGGACTGGAGCAGTGTTTTGGATGTGAACCTGACGGCGGCGTTCAGACTTTGCCGTGCTGCCGCGCGACAAATGCTTCGCAAAAGGAGCGGCTCCATAATTAACATATCAAGCATTGTGGGACTTCACGGCAACGCTGGGCAAGCCAACTACGCCGCCGCCAAAGCAGGTCTTGTCGGGCTCACCAAGTCTCTTGCTCTTGAATTGGCGCAACGCAACATCCGCGTTAATGCCATAGCACCAGGCTATATCAGCACCGATATGACCGATGCCCTGCCGCAAGAAGCCAAAGAGGCGCTCCTTAAGCGGATTCCGCTCGGACGGTTCGGCACCCCAGAAGATGTCGCCCGTCTTGCCGCCTTCCTCGCATCCGATAACGCATCTTACATAACAGGACAGGTTTTTGTGGTGGACGGTGGACTTGCTACCTGACATAACCTTTTAACTGTTTGTGACTTATAATCTCCAAAAAAGTGTTTGGAGGTTGACAAAACGCGCTTGTTGTGCAATTGTAAGATGTTGCAGGAGAGGATGGTATGGTGAAGGCGGCGTTTATTGTTGCGGCTGTGTTCTGGATAGTTGACGCGGCTGCCACATCCATCTTACAGCATACCCCGTTGTGGCAGAGCATCCTGCAACCTGATACTTCCCATCTCTTAAGCCGCTCCTTCGTTGCCGCCACTCTTTTCGTCTTTATCGGACTCCTGCACATCAGATTCATAAAACAGCGCGAAAAAAGAAAAGCCCTTTATGAAAGCCAAAAACTCTACAAACTCCTTGCCGAAAATGTCAACGATGTCATATGGACCATGGACTTAAACCTTCGCTACACATATATCAGCCCATCCATCAAAACCGCAAGAGGTTTCTCCCCTGATGAATTGATAGGACGAAGCGTCAAAGAAGTTATGTCCCCTGAAGGGTTCCGTAAAGCGAAAAAACTGCTTGAGGAGGAGTTGGCGAAGGACCCATACAGTGACCCCAACCGTTGCCGAATAGTGGAGTTGGAACTTCCCACTAAGGACGGCGGCACGATGTGGGCAGAACAGAAGATGATATTTCTGCGGGATGAAAGCGGCAGACCCGTTGGGATACTGGGAGTTTCACGCGACATAACCGAGCGCAGACGGGTTCAGGAGGAACTGGAGCGCCATAAAAACCGCCTCAACGAACTGGTTCAGGAGAGGACAAAAGAGTTAATGGAGACGAATATCCGTCTGCAAAAGGAGATAGCCGAGAGAAAGCAGGCGGAAGAAAAGTTAAGGGACTACCAGAAGAGACTGCGTAGACTCGCCAGTGAGGTGACATTTGCTGAGGAAAGGGAGCGGAGGCGGATTGCGGTTGAGTTGCACGACAATCTGGGACAGATGCTTGCTGTGGCGAAGATGCGCCTTGGGACACTCGCTGAATGTGCAGGGCAAAAGCAAAAGGAGGTGATAAGCGAAATCCGCGCTTTGCTTGAACGCTCCATAGAGTTCACCCGCTCTCTCACCATTGAGTTAAGTCCGCCTGTTCTTTATGAGTTGGGACTGGAGCCGGCTGTGGAATGGCTCCTTGAGCGTGTCAGAAAGGAGCACAACCTTAAGGTCTCTTTGCAGACGGCGGGGTCTTCAGAGCCGCTTGATGAGAATGCCCGCGTGCTGCTCTTTAAGGCGACACGGGAGTTGCTGCTCAATATTGTGAAGCACGCCGACGCGACGGAAGTGCAGGTCACCATAAGCCGCGACAATGGATGCGTTCGCTTCGTCGTTGAGGACGACGGCAAAGGGTTTGACCCCGAAAGTCTTCGTTCAAGTGAAGGGTTCGGTCTCTTCAGCATAAAGGAGAGACTCAACCATATCGGCGGTAGTATGGAACTTTTCTCAACCCCGGGTAAGGGAACAAGGGTAGAACTCCTTGTGCCGTTGGGAGAACAGGGAGGCAACCGCAATGACAGTTAGGCTGCTTATTGCCGACGACCACAAGATAGTGCGTGATGGGCTGAAGGCGCTGCTTGAGTCGCGCTCCGATATGAAGGTTGTTGCTGAAGCCGAAAACGGGCGACAAGCAGTGGAACTCATACAACAAGTTCCCGTTGATGTGGTCATTATGGATGTCGCAATGCCCGTTTTGAACGGTGTTGAAGCCACTCGCCGCATACTCGCACATAACAGAAATGTCAAAGTTATCGCCCTATCCATGCACTCCGACAGACGCTTCGTGACGGAGATACTCAAAGCCGGCGCGTCAGGATACCTCCTTAAGGACTGCGCTTTTGAGGAACTCGCCCAAGCCATTGAGGCTGTCCTGTCAGGTGCCACATACCTAAGCCCCCGTGTCGCCGACCTGCTCGTCCAACACTATGTCCGCGGCGAATCCGATTCCCACCCATCATCCGCCTTCTCCTTGCTCACACCACGCGAACGCGAAGTCCTCCAACTCCTCGCAGAAGGAAAATCCACAAAGGAGATAGCACTACACCTAAAAGTCAGCCCGAAAACAGTTGAAACCCACAGACGCCAAATTATGACAAAACTCGGTGTCAACTCTGTCGCTGAACTCACAAAATACGCTATCCGTGAAGGACTTACGCATCTCTGATGCCAAAATCAGGTTTTGCGAAGCCTTCTTTCAGGAAATGTCGTATTGCATTTGCTTCCCCTGTGTGTAAATATATATTAAGGTAAGGGGGCACGGCTCCACTGCCGGGTTGAGGTTGCTGCGCCGGGCCCACCATTCTCCCGCAACCATGACGCCGCACCGCAAAACCCAGCACCAAAACCCGCCGACCGGCGCAGCAACCTCTCTTTTATGCCTCTCAAATCGCTACCCAAAATACAACAACACCACATCCGTTCACCGATGAAAAGTTGTTGCCAAAAGGGACTGGTGCGTGCACAATTGTTCTTGTGGTCTGATGGGAGGAAGTAAATGATGCTGTGGAGACTCCTGGCGGACAAAGCCGCAAAAATGGGAGATAAACCCGCGCTTGTCTTTCCACAAAGAACGCTCACATTCTCCGGCTGGTGGGAAGAGGTGAGAAGATTCGCGGGATGGCTGAAGGAGCAGGGCATAGAGGAAGGAGATGCGGTGGCGGTCTTCCTGCCGGATTGCGCAGAATTTGCGGTGGCGTATTTCGGGGTATGGGTGGCCGGTGGCGTGGTTGTGCCAATTGATTTCGGCGCAAAAGAAGAGGCACTTCGTCATATATTGGAACATTGCGAAGCGAAAGCGGTTCTGGTGGGAGAGAAGGGATATGACGCCGCATCAGTGGCGGGGTCTGTGAGCAGCGTTAGGGGCGTTTTGCGCGTTCCGGATGAATGGGGACGCGTGATGGATGCACCGCCGCAGCAACCCGTTGAACCGCCCGAAAGCGCACCCTCAACACTCTTTTATACAAGCGGCACAACAGGACAGCCAAAAGCGATTCTGTGGAACTACAAACACTTAAAAGGCGCACCGATGATAATGCACCACTTCGGATATGTGCGCCAAGACGATGTGAAATTGTGTGTTGTGCCCTTCAGCCATTGCGGCGGACTGGTCTATCTGCAGAACGCCGCATATGCCGGCTGCACCGTCCACTTTATGCGACGATTTATCCCAGGTCGCTTCGTTGAGATGCTACAAAAACACAAAATAACCTGCTTCCATACGGTGCCGGCAATATTTGTGGCAACCGTGATGACAGACGAGTTCACAAAAGCAGACCTGTCATCGTTGAGGTGGGTGTCAAATTTCGGCGCGATGCTGAACGAGGAGGCGGTCAGGCGCTTTGGAGAGCGCTGCCCTAACGCCAGATTGGTGCAGGGATGGGGAATGACAGAAAGCGCACCACCCAATACCCTCCACCGCCTCAACATCCACATGCCCCTCAAAAGTGTGGGAGTCGCTCCACCTTGGATTGAAGTCGCCGTTGTGGACGAGGAAGGCAAAAAACTGCCATCAGGTGAGGTGGGCGAGATTGTCCTGCGCGGTTGGGTGGTGATGGAAGGCTACTACAAAGCGCCAGAGTTGACCAAACAAACGATAAAAGAAGGATGGCTCCACTCAGGAGACCTCGGCTATATTGATGAGAACGGCTGGCTCTATATCGTTGGACGCAAAAAGGATGTGATAATAGTTGGTGGTTTGAATGTGCTTGCAAGCGAGGTGGAAGAAGTCTTAAGACGCTATGAGGGTGTGGCGGATGCGGCGGTAGTGGGAGCAGCAGACAGACTGCGTGGAGAGGTCGTTAAGGCATATGTTGAGTTGGAACAGGGAGCCAAAGTGACGGAGGGTGAGTTGATAGAGCACGCAAGAGCACTGCTTGAACCGTTCAAGGTGCCAAAAAGTGTGGTGATAGTGGAGCGCCTTCCACGCACAACAAGCGGTAAAGTAGCAAAGTGGCGCCTTAAGGAGATGGATGCTTGATTTTGCTTGTGGTTCTTTTTGCGCAGATGATGCCGCTTCAGAAATTGGCGTTTGAGAAAGGACTGACCGTTCGCGTTGCCCCACATAGCGGTCGCATCACCCTAAGCGACGGAAAACACAAGGTAGTGCTTGCTCTGGGAAGCGATATGGCGCTCTTTGACGGCAAGGTGATTCGCTTAAGCAGGGCGGCTCGTCGCGATGCGGAGGGAATACTTGTGCCGAAAGAGGTGGGGTCGTTCTTCAAACGGAGGATTCCTCATAAAAAGAGACGAATGCGAAAGGGGAAATTTGTGGTGGTGCTGGACGCAGGTCACGGAGGGCGTTTTACGGGAGCGGTGGCGAACGGTTTGGTGGAGAAGGACATAAACCTTGATGTGGTACTGCGGGTTTGGCGTCTTCTGAAGGATGAGGAAGATGTGAGATTGATACTGACGCGTCGGACTGATGTGGAGTTGGACAGGAACTGGAGTAGGGATTTGGACGCGCGTGTGGATGTGGCAAACCGCGCGGATGCCGACCTTTTTTTGTCGGTGCATTTCAACGCAACAGCAAAGCACAAAACGGATGTGAGCGGAGTAGAGGTCTATGTTGCGCGTGAGGAAGAGGATGTGACAAGACGCACCTCACGCGCATTGAGGGAAGCGGGCGGCACCCTTACACGCCTCGGAGAACTGGCAGACTCCCCCACATCCGATACCGCGTGGATTCTGCACAGGATCCTGCTTGAGGAGAAGTTCAGACGGTCTCTGGAAGCGGCACGATGTTTTGTCCAAGCGCTGCGCAAAAACAACGAGGACTTTGTGCGCGGAATTTTCGCACGCGGCTATCGCGTTGTCAAATGGACAAGATGTCCCGCGGTGCTTCTGGAGTTGGGCTACATCACCCATCCGGCAACCGCACAGCGTCTCAAAACCGCCCGATACCGCCAAAAACTCGCCGAACTGGTGGCTGAAGGAATAAAGGAGTATATAAAGAGACGCCGCGCTGGAGAAGAACCGCAAAAGCCGCAACACAGACACTCCCCTTTGCCGTCAACAAAAGAGGAGAGGCGTTGAAAAGGAGGTCTGCAATGCGCAGAGGAGTTGTGCTGCTTTTTGTGTTGGGTGTTTTGGTGATGCTTGCGGTTCTGGCTCTTGTTTTCGCAGCGTTTGTTCAGGCAGCCACCACAGCCAGTTCCAACAGGCTCCTTGCGGTGAGAGCGGAGTTGCTGGCAAAAAGTGGTCTTGAGAGGGCGTTTGCGGAGTTGAGAGATGCCGCCGCGTTATATCCTTATGATGACCTGACCCTTCCGTGGGCGTTTGCGGACAAAAGCAAAAACCCACTTCACGGCAAATCGCTGCAGGATTTGCTCCTTGAGGCGGACGAGCCCGATATGCTGAAGGCGAATATTCCTGTGTTTGTAAAGGGGGCGCTGGGGGGACTCCACTGCTTAAACGGTGACCAGTTCGCGGTGCGGGTTCTTGACTGCGCTTCGCAGGTCAACTTAAATGGCAGGCAGAACCCCGATGTTGTGGCGCGGATGCTGGATGCGCTCGGCTGGGCGCTCTCTAAGCGCTTCGGCATCAATCCCTTCTCT
>Ga0190361_1000446_pt1 | contig 16516 bp, 15 predicted proteins | sample 48721845_MG_FD_161273 | JGI IMG/M metagenome (GOLD analysis project Ga0190361, IMG submission 161273) | Hydrothermal vent microbial mat bacterial communities from Southern Trench, Guaymas Basin, Mexico - 4872-18-4-5_MG | ecosystem: Environmental > Aquatic > Marine > Hydrothermal vents >...
TCGTTTAAAAATGCTGAAGGAAACATATGCACTCAGCAAGAAACCTCATAATCTCCCCCTGATCAACTTCATATCCCCTGGCATCAACAACTTTGACAAATCCAAGCAGCTTTACAATTAAACTTCCTTTACCATCAATAAACTCATCTTTTGCGTGTATTGACAGCAAAGAAGCAAAATTTACCTTTGCTATCCAGATAAACCCAGTGGAATCCACATTGAAATATTGTTCTGCTTTTATTGGCATCCATTTTTGATCTTTTTTCATTCGAAAATATCCATCCTGTTTTAGCCTGACAGTTCTAATTTTCTCTTTAACTATGACCTGGGTGTATTCCAAATACCTCCGAACGGGGTCTGGGTAAGCCTTCTACATCTGCTTCATTAACTGTTTCTGCTGCTATTCTTGTTTTTTTGTTCTGTTTAAAAAGTTCCTCTACTTCATTTTTAACCTCTCTTGCACATAAGGTTCCGATGACGATGACGGATACCGTTAGAATGGCAATTGCTCCCAAAACGATTAGTACAATTTTTATGTTTACTTACTTTCTTTCTTCCGATAAATTGGAAAAACTGACTTTTTCTCTTCTTTACTTTTCTGTATGTTTATAAAAATAGGAAAAGAAATAAAGAATGGTGATAAAGCTGAAAAAAGCCAAAAAAGTTGCAATTGTCTTAAATTTTTCAGGTAGATCTGTAAACCATCTGACATCTGTGAGGTACAAGTATCTTAATACGATAAAAGAACGAATAACCAAATCTATTGCTGCACCTACAACAGGAAAAATAAGGAATTTTTCCATGCTTTTTCCATTTTTTGGTAAAGGATTTTTGTAAAAAACAATAAAGAAAACTAAAAGTGATAGTGAACTGACCAGGGGAATAAGAAGTTCAAAAAAATAGGGTTTTGAGTAAAGGATACCCTCTACATTAAAAACAAATAATAATTCTTTCAAATATAAAACTACCATTAAAATATAGCCTATAAGGACAAATACTGTGGCATTTCTCAATTCTGTCTCCCTTTTATCAAGACAGTTTTTTAAAAAGGAAGCAAAGAAAAATACCAGCGTCAAAATAGCAAGAAATGCCAACACGTTAGTAATCTGAACCAGAGGTAAATTTTCACGAAAAATCTGTTGATGGAATGTGCCCATCGTTCTCAATAAAAATAAATAAAAAATGCCAATTATTGCCAATAAAGTTGCCCTTCTTAACATTTTCTCTTCCTCACAGGAAAACTAACAAGATCGGTTCTTAACATTTATTTTCTAATTGCTTCTCCCTTTATCACTTACATAAAAGACGACCTGTCAAAAGACACTCTTAAAGGTAACGCCTGCTTGAGGACAGGATACCATAGACTCTACCCGGTGTCAAATATCAAGGGACGACATTGGGACAGTTTTTACCTGTACCTTTTTCTTTAGACTTCCGAGATACCTTCCAAGGAAGCCTCTTTTTGGCGAACAGAAGGTTTTACATGGTAAGGTGGAAAGCTGCAACGTGGTAGTAAAACTTCTAAAGAGAATAAGCTTTGGCATGAGAAATCCTGAAGCCTATTGCCAGGAAAATAATGCTGGAGCTTTCCCCATGGAACTTTCGCCACAGGTTTTGACATACCTCCGGCAAAACTTGACAAAAAGATAAATTATGCTTTAATTACAAATAGTTCTTTGAGATAGTTTAGAAAGTGAAGATTAGATGAGGAAAGTCGAGGTGTATAGGATACACAAACCCACCATTTTTTAACTTTTTAGCCTAAATTTTCAAACAAACTTACATTATATTGTTTAATTTTACCTTACCTTAATCTACACCTCGATCTTGCCTCTATTAAATCTGACTCATAAAAAAATAAAAAAAGGAGGAATTCAGGTATGAAGAAAATAGTATTTCTGGTCATGTTTGGAATTATTATGGGCACAATTTCTGGTATGGCTCTGTCACAGGAAGGTCAGGATGAGTCTATAAAGATCGGCTGTCTTTTTGCTCTAAGTGGTCCGGCAAGACATATCGGAGTTCCCTCAAAGTATGTAGCCCTGATGGCAAAAGAATACTTTGAAAAACAGGGGGGAATAAAAGGGAAAAAAATCCAGCTCGTATTTGGAGATACCAAGGGGGAAAACTCAGTTGCTATAAGAGAGTTTGAGAGGCTTGTCTATAGAGAGAATGTAGTTGCAGTCATAGGTCCTACCCGAACCGGAACCTGTATGGCTTTGATGAGGGCAATTGAAAAAGCTCAGGTTCCTGTTGTAGCCTGCGTTGGAGGAACTCCACCAGTTGAGCCTCCTCGAAAGTGGGTTTTTAAAACTCCTCAGAAAACCGTAACAGCTGTTGAAAAGATCTGTCAATATTTGAAAAAACGAGGGATAGACAAAGTAGCGATAATAACTTCTAATGATGCTTTTGGAGAAGAGGGAAGAAATGACTTGAAAAAGGTGACTCAGAGGGAAAATATTCAGATAGTAGGCGAAGAATCTTTCGGGACCCAGGATATAGACATGACCATCCAGCTGCGAAAACTCATAGCTACTCCTGCCCGGGCTATAATCTGCTGGACTATCGGACCGGCTGGAGCAACTGTAGCTCGAAACTTTCGATCTCTCGGATCGGATAAACTCTTAATCCAGTGTCATGGTCAACCAGACCCCATTTATCTTGAATTGGGAGGTGATGCTGTTAATGGAACTGTTATGCCTTCAACCAAAACCATGGTCGCTGACCAGCTTAAAGAAGATGACCTTCAAAGAGAAATAGTTCAAAATTTTGTTAAAATGTACGAGGAAGAGTATGGTCCCGTAAGCACCCATTCTGGATATGCCTGGGATGCCTTTATGCTGGTGGCAAATGCCATAAAAAAGGCCGGTACAGATCCGGCAAAAATAAGAGATGCTATTGAACAAACAAAGGGCTACATTGGGGTATCGGGAGTTTACAATATGTCAGAAGATGACCATTGTGGCCTCGGGGTGGATTCTCTGGTCATGATCACGGTGGAAAATGGAAAATGGAAGTTAATTGAGTATTAAAAACTAATGAGCATTAAAGGGAGAGACAAACCATGAGCCATGATAAGAACATCTACTGGGATAAGGAGATTGAAACTCTATCCCGGGAGGAAATTGAGAAGATACAGCTTAAAAGACTGCAAAGGGTGGTCAAATATCTCTATGAGTCAAACCCTGTATATAGAAAAAATCTTGAGGCAAAAGGAATAAATCCTGAAGAGATTAAAAAACTTGAGGATATAAAGATACTTCCATTCATGGATAAAAATACCCTGAGGGAAAATTATCCCTTGGGGTATTTGTGTGTGGATAAAAAGAAGATAAGAGAAATTCACATGTCCTCAGGTTTCACCGGAAAACCTGTCATGATGGCTTATACTGAGGAAGACATTGATCAGTGGGCTACCTGTATGGCCAGATGTTACAGAATGGCTGGAATACAGGAAGGAGCGGTTATTCAAATTACACCTTCCTTTGGCCTCTTTAATGGAGGATTTGGATTTTATCATGGAGCAAGAAAGGCAGGGTTATTTGTAATTCCTACAGGCCCCGGTAACACTCTAAGACAGATAAAAATAGCTAATGATCTTAAAACTGAAGTTATAACAGGAGTAGTTTCTTATGGAATAAGAATCATGGAAGTGATGAAAGAGAACGATCTGAGTATTCCTTCTTTAAAAAAGGGACTTTTTGGTGCCGAAATTTTCTCCCGGGAGATGAAAAAAAGGCTTTCTCAGGGATTGGGGATTGAGGTATTTGACATTTACGGTATGACTGAAACAGGTGGAGTGGGAACTACAGGAATGGATTGCCCTTCTCATACAGGTATTCACGTTTGGGAGGATCAGTATATTGTAGAAGTTATTGATCCACAAACGGAAGAGCTTCTTCCAGATGGTAGAGAAGGTGAACTGGTTTTTACCTGTCTTACTCGTAGTGCCATGCCACTTGTGAGGTTCCGCAGTGGAGATCTCTCCCGGATAAATACGCGAGAAAAATGCGATTGTGGAAGAACCCACCTTCGAATTGATTATATTAAGGGAAGAGTTGATGATATGTTAATCTACAAGGGGGTCAATTTCTTTCCCAGTCAGGTAGAGGAAGTTTTAATGTCTATTCCCGGAGTCAAGGAGCATTACCAGATTGTGGTTAAGGAAAAAAACGGAATCAAAAACGTATTTCTCAATGTAGAAGCTGAACAAGGTGTAAACGCAATTGAAATAGAGAGAAAAATTGGGGAGAGCATTGGGGTTAAAATTAAGAGTAACCTTTTCAAACCAGGACAGTTGGAGAGAAAGCCAGGTAAAGCAGAGAGAATTATTTACATAAAGGAATAAAAAGGTTTTTCATGGTGATTCTGGACATATTAATTCATGGAGTTGGATGGGCAAGCATTTATGCGGTTATTGCAATTGGATTTTCTTTGATCTTTAGCGCAAGTAGAATAATCAATCTTGCACAGGGAGAATTTGTAATGCTTGGTGGCCTTTTCGGATTTACGCTTTATTCGTTAAAGATACCCCTTTTCTTTATTCCTCCTCTATCAGGTCTCCTGGTAGCTATTGTGGGGATTACCATGGATAAGCTGGCTCTTTCCCCAGCAAGTGGCGCTTCTCCAACCTCACTTATCATAATAACCATAGCTATTTCCATCATCCTCAAGTCTATCGCTGCTCTTGTGTGGGGACCTACAAGTTTCAGAATCCCCGGATTTTTTGAGAACAGGACTTTTATGATCTCAACAGGGATCATTATAAATCCTCAATACCTGTTTATTATGGTAATTTGTGCAGCATCAATTTTGAGTCTTACCCTCTTTTTGAAGAAAACAAAGCTGGGTAGGTCTCTTCGAGCCTGCTCAATGGACCCTGTGGGGGCAAGAATAGTTGGTATTTCTCCGGAAAAAATGCGGACACTCTCGTTTGCTACAGGAGGAGCACTAGCAGGTTTAATTGGAGCTTTAATCGCGCCTATATTTTATGCCAGTTCTGAGTGTGGCCTTAATCTGGGACTCAAAGGTTTCTGCGCAGCAGTCCTGGGTGGAATGGGAAGTATGCCAGGTGCTATTGCCGGTGGTTTTATAATTGGACTGGCCGAAGCTATGGGGGCAAGTGTCGCTTCATCCTATAAAGACGTTATTGCTCCGGTGCTTATGATAGTGGTTCTTTATTTTAGACCTGAGGGAATTGTTGGGGGAAGAAGTTGAAAAAATCTTTTATTCTCAGATGGACATTTTTTATTGGAAGTGTAATAGTTCTACCTTTTATTTTTGAGCATATCCTTTCCATTTCGGTTGAATCCCTGTTGCAGACAGGTTTTTTTATAATGCTCTCGGTAAGTCTTGTGCTTCTTGTAGGATTTGCCGGACAGATATCTCTTGGTCATGCCGCTTTTTTTGGTGTAGGTGCTTACACGGCTGCAATAGTAGCTACAAAGCTTGGCTTATCTCCCCTTCTCTCTATTCCGGTTGGAACCATGGTTGGTGCTCTAATAGGTTTATTTGTAGGCTATCCTGTGCTGAAATTGAAAAGCTTTTATCTGTCTCTGGCTACACTGGTAATTGGGATTGCTGTTTACGAATTTTTTAAAGCTGCAGATCCCCTTACGGGTGGAGAAATAGGAATATACGATCTTCCCAATATAAGACTCGGTAACCTGGAGATTGCCTCCCCCCTTGCACGTTACTATACCGTATGGACCTGCGCTCTTTTTATCATCTTCTTATGTGATCGACTCTCCCATTCACCTTTTGGTCAAAGACTGAGAGCAATACATTCTGATGAGCAAGCAGCAGAATGCGTGGGAATTGACGTATTTAAAACAAAACTAAAAATATTTATTTTTTCTGTAACCATTGCCGCTTTTGCTGGAGCTTTATTTGCTCACTGTTCCTATGGTAGTATAGAGCCAGGGGAATTTAGTGTGACTCTTTCAATTAAGGTTATCACCATGGTAGTTGTGGGAGGAATGTATTCGGTCTATGGCGCAGTTACAGGAGCAGTTATTATTGGTCTTTTACCTGAAATAATAAGAAATCTGGGTAGCTTTGCCGCTATGGACCTCACCCAGATTACCCATATTCAGGATGCTTTGTTTGGAGTTATACTGGTTATATTCATTATATTTAGCCCGGAAGGTATTTTAAGCCAAAGAAAGGAAAGAACAGATGTTACAGGTAAAAAGTGTCTCCTGTCAATTCGGGGGATTGAAAGTCCTTAATCGTGTTACTCTGGAGGTAAATCAAGGTGAGCTGGTTGGACTAATGGGTCCCAATGGAGCAGGAAAAACTACTCTATTTAACATAATAAGTGGTTTTCTTACTCCTGTAGAGGGAGAAATATACCTGAAGGGCGAAAGGATAACTTACCTCCCACCACATCTTATCACCAGGAAAGGTCTGGTGAGAACATTTCAAAATGTGAGGATTTTCAAGCATTTAAGCGTTATTGAAAATGTTGAAGTAGCTATTCCTCAAAGCCACGAGATCGGTCTTTTAAGGGGATTGTTTCCCACACCAAAGACAAAAACCATCAGGCAGCTTGTAAAAGAGAAAGCTCTGGAATATGTTCATCTGGTGGGTTTATCACAGGTTGCTTTAAGAAATGCTGATTCATTAACTTTTGGGCAACAACGCCTTCTCGGTATTGCACGTGCTATTGCTCTCGCACCTGAAATTTTACTTCTTGATGAGCCATCAGCTGGATTAAACAGGAAAGAAACTGAAGCTCTCTCTGAGATAATAAAAAAGATCCATTCAAAGGGAGTAACTATATTTATTATTGAACATGATATATCTATGCTCATGGACTTGGCCCAGAGAATAATCGTTCTGGATAGAGGAAAAAAAATAACCGAGGGGTCTCCGGAAAAAATAAAAGAGGAAAAAACTGTAATTGAAGCTTACTTTGGAGAAAGAAGAAAATGTCTTGTTTAGAAATAAGAGAAATTACTACTGGCTATGGAAAAATAAGAGTTATTGAAAATCTGAGTCTTAAAATACTTTCAGGGAAAGTGACCCTTCTGGTAGGTCCTAATGGTTCAGGTAAAAGCACGTTGGCAAAGGCGGCTGTTGGCATCCTTCCCGTCAAAAAAGGAAGTATCTGGCTTAATGGCTCGCGTATAGATGGATTAAGTGCTGAAAAAATAGCCAGAATCGGTGTATCTTATGTTCCGGAGGACAGACATTTATTCTGGGATATGACTGTCAGAGAAAATCTTTTAATGGGTGGAATAACCCTTAACAAAAAGCAGATTGAAAAAGCACTTAAGAGAGTTTATAAGCTTTTCCCCATCCTGGAGGAGCGCTCTAATCAGCGGGTGAAGACTTTATCGGGTGGAGAACAACAGATGCTTGCCATAGCAAGAGCTTTAGTCAATGAAAAGACAAATGTCTTTATCCTGGATGAACCCTGCAGCGGAATAGCTCCCAAAGTCATTGACAAAATCTTTGAGGTGATTATGCTTCTTAAACAAAAAGAAAAAGCCATTTTACTTATAGACCAGAACACCGAGGCTCTGGAAATCGCAGATTATGTTTATTTCATGCGAGTTGGGGAAATAGTAGCTCAGGGAAAACCTGAAGATTTTATTTCTCAAAGCGGTATTAAAGAAATCCTTTTGACTTGAACTTCTTGGAGGGGAAATAAATTATGGAAAATAACTCGAAATGGGCTATGTTAAGTGGAAATGAGGCAATTGCCCGGGGAGCCTATGAGGCTGGAGTTAGTGTAGCTGCTGCCTATCCAGGAACCCCGAGTACAGAGGTACTGGAGTCTCTTTCTCAGTACAAAGCCGAGGTTTATTGTGAATGGGCTCCCAACGAAAAGGTAGCACTGGAAATTGCTGCCGGAGCATCATTCGCTGGAGCAAGATCACTGGTAGCTATGAAACATGTGGGACTAAATGTTGCTGCTGATCCTCTTATGACTTTATCCTACATTGGAGTGGAAGGTGGACTTGTGATAGTGGTTGCTGATGATCCAGGGATGCATTCATCTCAAAATGAACAGGATTCTCGAAATTACGCTCGATTTGCCAAAGTTCCTTTATTTGAGCCCTCTGACAGTCAAGAGGCTAAAGAATTTGTTATGGCTGCTTTTGAACTTTCGGAGAAGTTTAAGACCCCGGTTATTCTACGTTCTACTACCCGCATTTCTCACTGCAGAACACCGGTAAATATAATTCCCCGAAGTTTTAATCCCAGACCCCCTAAATTTGTTAAGAATCCTCAAAGATATGTCCCTGTGCCAAGATACGGAAGAAAGATGAGGGTAAGACTGGAAGAAAGACTCGTCAAATTGCGGGAATATGTTAACCACTGTCCTCAGAACAGGATAATTACTCGAGGAAATAAGCTGGGAATAATAACCTCCAGCATTGCTTTTCAATATGCTGCTGAGGTGTTTGAAGATGCCTCTATATTAAAACTGGGTCTTTCATATCCCTTTCCTGATGGACTCATTAAAAGATTTGCCTCACAATTTAAAGAAATTATAGTTGTGGAGGAACTTGACGATTTTCTGGAGGAGCATATAAGAAGCCTCGGAATAAAGGTAAGAGGAAGGGAGTTTTTCCCCGGGATTGGAGAACTCAATCCCGATAAGGTATATCTTGGAAAATTGAAGATGGAAGGAAATAAAACTGAACTGCAGAATATACAAAAAGAAGGAGAAGAAATTGAATCTCTGATAAATACCCTTCCTGCCAGACCTCCCGTTTTTTGTCCTGGCTGTCCAAGCAGGGGTCTTTTTTACGCTTTATCCAAAATTGATTGTGTGGTAACGGGAGATATAGGATGTTACAGCCTGGGTGTTTTCCCTCCATATGAAAGAATGGATACCATCCTTTGTATGGGTGGAGGAATAACGGTAGCTCAGGGCATAGACAAAGCAGGATATAGAGAAAAGCCCATCATTGGAATTGTGGGTGACTCCACCTTTTTTCACTCTGGAATGACCGGTCTTTTGGAATTATCTTACAATCAAGGTATATCTACCATAATAGTTGTTGACAACCGAATTACTGCTATGACCGGTCACCAGGACCATCCCGGCACTGGAAAAACCTTAATGGGAGAAAAAACTCATACCACCTATCCGGAGGATGTTGCCAGGGCTTTTGGAATTGAAAATGTCAGAGTGGTAAATCCTTTGAATTTCAAGGAAACTCTAAATGCCATAAAAGAGGAAATACAGAAAGAAGCTCCATCTCTCATTGTTGCAAGACATCCCTGTGCTTTACTTACCAAAGAGAGAAAAACTCCTTACAGAATAGTTGAGACAAAGTGTGTTGAGTGTGAAAGATGTCTTAAGGTTGGATGCCCGGCTATTTATAAAAATACAGATGATAAGATCCTGATAGATGCCACTTTGTGCCGGGGATGTGGTTATTGTGCTCAAGTCTGTCCCAGAGAAGCAATTGTTGTTTCACCTTGATAGCTTAATGTGAGAGGCTTGCCAGATTCCTTCCTTATTATATAATCGGTAAGATTTTTTAAAAAATTGTCCCTACTATAAGGAAATTTGTAATGTCACAATCTCGAAGATTACTTCGAATTTCTCTTATAGGACATGTTTTTAACGATATGTACTGGTTTATTATTCCTCTGCTTTTGCCGATTATAAAAGAAGAATTCAGCTTAAATTATGCTCAATCAGGTCTTCTTCTTTCTTCTTATACTATAATGGGAGCCTTCGGTTCTCTCATAACCGGCTACCTTGGAGACAGAAAGGGAAGAAGATTTATATTGAGCTGGGGTTTCTTCCTTGGATCTTTAGCCCTTGTTTTATGTGCTTTTAGCGGTAATTACTGGTATGTTTTTCTCTCTTTAATATTGCTTGGTGTGGGAATAAGCGCCTTTCACCCATCAATGATCGCTGTGATTTCCAATAGTTTCATGCAAAAAAGAGGAGCAGTTCTGGGTATTTTCCAGTTCTGGGGATGGATAGGAACTTTAAGTGTCGTTTTACTTATATCTTTCCTGTTAAAGGTATTTTCCAGCTGGAGAACCGTACTACTTGTTCTTTCAATTCCGGGTTTTATCTTTGCTCCTATTTCTTTTAGATTTCTAAAAAATTTAATTACAGAAAAAAGACAGCGAAGTGAATCTGACCCCCAATACTTTCTGGAAGAAAAGCGTGAAAAGGTTAGATTTTTGACTTTTGTTGTTTTCATTCTTGCTAACACTCTTTTTACCATTACCTATTATTCCGTCGCGAATTTTATCCCTACTTACCTTGTTGAAGAGAGGTCTTTCAATGTGACTTTTGCCAGTTACTCTTTTTTGATTGTAGTGGGTGGCGGTCTTTTTGGGGCACTGATAAGTGGAAAAATGGTCGATCTTCTATCTTCTCTTGATAGTTTGATAATCTTTGTTTTAATTGGTGGTCCAATAATAATTTTTCTAACCCTGGCCAAAAATTACCTGTTACTTATAACAATGCTTGTTCTTTTCGGAATTTCCTATGCTGGAATATATCCGGCCCAACAGACTTATATGGCGGAAAGTACCCCTCAGAAAACAAGAGGTGGAGCTTATGGTGTTATTTTTTGCGTTTCTTATATTGTGGGAGCAATAGCTCCGGGAATTACCGGGATCATTGCTGACAGACTTAATCTCTCCAGTGCCCTGAGAATCAGTACATTCCCCCTTTTTCTCGCCATAATACTGTTTTTCCTGTTAAAAAGAATAAAGGTACATCATTGACATAGACTAACAGTGTTATAGCATTAATATCAAAGAAAATGCCAGTTTTTTTAAATTTTTAAAATTAAATTGGTTTTATAACGCCAATGATAGATAGTTTCTTAAGACGAGCAAAAAATAAATTAGAGGAGGCAGAATACAATCTGAATAGATTAAGCTATCCAGAATCAATTTCTTCCAGTCAGGAAAGTATAGAATTCTCGGTAAAATCACTATTTTTACTATATGGAGTGGAATATTCAAAGAAACACCGTTTTGAAGAGGGAGAATTTGTAAAAGTTTTTGGTAACGCACCCAAGGATGTTGCCCGGATATTTTTACTTTCAAGGTTCTGGTCAAGTTTCTATACTGTAGCCAAATATGGTTATGAGAGATTGGGAATTGGTGCAGAATATTTATTTAGAAGAGAGGAAGCGGAACTTGCCCTGAGACATGCCCAGGAATGCTACTACGGGGTACAGGCTTTAAAAAAACAGCGAGAGGAAGAACTTAAAATCTTCAGCCAGAGGCAGGAAAGTAAAGGGGATAAGGCTCTATAGAAATGCTTTCAGGTGGAGACAGTCCAGAAAAATAAAACTAAAATAAATGACAGGCAACCTGGTGGTTTCCATCTTTATTCAAAGGATGAAGCGAAGGGACAAGACTGCGGCATTTTTTCATTGCAAAGTTACATCGAGGGTGGAATTTACATCCAGAGGGAGGATTGATAGAACTTGGGACCTCACCCTTTAATTGAATCTCTTTTTTGGCTTTTTTTGGATCGGGCACAGGTATAGCTGCCAGCAATGCCTTTGTGTAAGGATGACAGGGATTTGAAAAAATATCTTCCTTTCTTCCTATTTCAACTATCTCACCCAGATACATGATGGCTATCCAGTCAGAGATATATTTTGCCACAGCCAGATCATGGGTGATAAAAACATAAGTTAAATTTCTCTCGTTCTTTAGAGAAAGCATAAGCTCAAGTATCTTTGCTCTAAGTGATACATCAATCATCGAAATAGGCTCATCAGCTACAACCAGCTCTGGGTTTAATATCATGGCACGAGCTATGGCTACTCTCTGTCTCTGGCCACCGCTAAGTTCAAAAGGGTAAAGATTGTAAAATTTCTCAGCCGGTTCTAAACCCACCTTCTCCAGTATTTGGACGACGAGTCTTTTTTTCTGCTCCCCGGTTGCCAGCCTGTGAATTTCCAGAGGATGTCCTACAGCTTCGCCTATTTTCATTCTCGGATTCAAGGAAGCATAAGGATTTTGAAATATTATCTGCACAAACTTTCGAAATTCTCTCAATTTTTCTCCCTGCCAGGAGGTAACTTCTTCATTTTTAAAAAAGATCCTTCCATCTGTAGGATCGATAAGGCGAACAATAAGCCGTCCAGTGGTTGTCTTTCCACAGCCACTTTCACCCACCAGAGAGAATACTTGCCCTCTTTTTACTCTGAAAGACACTCCATTAACAGCCTGCACGTACTCAAGCTTTCTTGAAAATACCCTTTCCAGAAAACTTTTTTGTACAGGGAAGTATTTTTTTAACCCGACAACTTCCAACTCAACGTCTTTTTCTTTCATATTTGAAACACTTTACCCAGTATTCCGGTTTGACCTCAATTAAAGGAGGATCTTTTTCCCTGCATTTATCTTCAGCTTCAGGACAACGGGGATAAAATCTACAGCCAGATGGAGGATTGATAAGATCTGGAGGCATCCCGGGAATGTAACTTAAGGTCTGATCAGAAAGTTCAATATTGGGAACCGAATCTAAAAGTCCCCGGGAATACGGATGAAGATGTTCCTCAAAAAAGGCCACTGCCGGTGCAAACTCAACTATCTGACCGGCGTACATGAGAGCAATTTTATCAGCAATCTCAGACACAAGACTTATATCATGGGAAATAAAAATCATGGCCATATTATGAGAAGCCCGCAGTTTTTTCATAAGACTCAAAATCTGAAATTGAACTATTACATCAAGAGCTGATGTAAACTCATCGGCTATAAGCAAATCCGGATTTAGAGCGATTCCCAGCGCTATTCCCACTCTCTGCCTCATACCTCCACTGAACTGATGTGGATAGTCCTTACCCCTTTCCGGCGGAATTCCAACTTCACTTAAAAGAGTTTTTACTCTTCGTTCGGCCTCTTTCTGAGTAAGCCTTTCCTGAATTCTTATTGTCTCCATTAAGTGTTCCTCAATTCTCATGAGAGGATTTAAGGAAGTCATGGGATCCTGAAAAACCATCGAAATTCGTTTCCCTCTAAGAAGTCGTATTCTTCTTTCCTCAACTCGTGCAAGATCTGTTCCGTTAAATAATATTTGTCCACCAACTATTTTACCCGGTGTAGGAACCAATCTCAATAAAGACAGGCCAAAAGTTGATTTTCCTGAACCTGATTCTCCCACCAGGCCTACAGTTTCTCCCTTTCTTATAAAAAAATTGACCCCATCAACGGCTTTGACTATTCCGTCTTCCAGGTAATAGTAGACCTTCAAATTCCTGACTTCAAGAAGGGTCTGCACCCTTTATCTCCTTAACTCAGGATTAAGCAACTCGTTTATACCTTCTCCCAGCAAACTGAAACCCAGAGTAAGAATCACGATCATCAAACCAGGGAATGTACTTGGCCACCAGATTTTTGCCGCAAGATAGGCATGCCCCGCTTTAAGGTCAAATCCCCAGTCAGGTGTTGGAGCGGGGAGACCAAGTCCAAGAAAACTCAAGGCAGCAAGGGTAAGAACAGCATCAGCGGCATTAAGTGAGAGAACTATAGGAACAGAAGAGATAACGTTGGGAAAGATATATTTGAAAACTATGGTTCTATCTCTGGCGCCTATAGCTCTTGCCGCTTCCACAAAAAGGCTTTCCTTTAAGGAGAGAACAAGTCCTCTCACCATTCTAAAATAAGTGGGAGTATAAATAACCGCTATGGCTATTGCGGTATTCACTATTCCCGGACCTAACATAGCAGTAAGAACTATAGCCAGTATTAGGCCGGGGAAGGAATATACTGCATCCATAATCAAAGAGAAAACACTGTCAAATTTACCTCCGATGTAACCAGACAGAAGTCCCAGAAAAACACCAACAGAAAGGGAAATGCTTATAGCAAGAAAAGTTACCAGAATGGCTGTTCTTGCTCCAAAAATGATCCTGCTTAATATGTCTCTACCCAGACCATCTGTCCCCAGAATAAACTTATTGCTGGGTCTTTCAAGAATGTCTCCCACTTTTTTTATGGGATTATAAGGGGCAATAAGAGGAGCAAAAATAGCCATTACAATAATAGACAGAATCAGAATAAGTCCAATAAGAGCGAAATACTCAGCAGTTCTCCTTGGAAAAATAGCTCTGATTCCAGAAACAATATGTTTTGAAAGAGAGTATTTTACGTCTATCATTGATTTAATTAATACCTTATTCGTGGATCAATATAAGCATAAACAATATCAACCAGTAGATTTACGGTTACTACTATCAGGGCGAAAAAAACAACTGTCCCCTGAACGGTGGTAAAATCCCGGTAGGTTATCCTTTCAAACAGGAGACTCCCCATCCCGGGCCAGGAAAAGGTTATTTCAGTGAGAACTGCTCCTACAAGAAGCAATGCAAATTGCAGTCCCATCATGGTAAGTATTGGAATAAAAGCGTTTTTTAATCCGTGTCTATAGATGACCACTTTTTCAGGAAGTCCTCTTGCTCTGGCAGCTTTTATAAAGTCCTTTTCCAGAATTTCCATTAAATGAGTGCGAGTAAGACGCGTATAGATACCGGAAAGATAAATTCCTAAAGTTAAGGAAGGTAAAATTAAATGTTTTATAGCACTTGCTAAACTGTCAAAATCAAGAGTAAGTAGACCATCCAGAATATACAGACCGGTAATAATCTTTGGTTCCATAAGGGTCCCTATTCGTCCACCAATGGGTAAAAGACCAAGATAAACTCCAAAAAGGAGTTGAAACATTATTCCAATCCAGGGTATGAAAAGTCCATAGGTAATGATGCCATAAAGTCGAAAGGTATGATCCAGAGGTTTGTTTGGATGGGTAGCGGCAATCATTCCGGTAAAAATACCAATAATTACACTTATGATAAAAGAACAAACAGAAAGTTCAAGTGTTGCTGGAAAGTGGTCCCATATTTCGTTTATTACAGGCCTTTGTCCCCAGATTAAAGATCGACCCAGATTTCCTCTCAGGAGCTGACCGAGATAATCAAAAAACTGAATCAGAAGTGGCCTGTTAAGACCAAGCTGTTCTTTTATCTGTTGGATCTGTTCTTGAGGGGCATGGCCACCAAGTATGGCACTTACCGGATCACCAGCTACCCTCATTATCAAAAAGACTATTCCCAGAAGTATAAAAACCATGGGAATAGCAAGCAATATCCTTCTTACAATGTAAACTTTAAGGGATGCCATCCTCACATAGTGAAATCCCCCCTCTTCAGAAGAGGGGGGATTTCACTTCCTGAAATAAACCTTCTATTCCCGGTATATAAGATAGTATTTGAGCAGCATAACCGGATCTAACACCACACCCTTTATGTCAGGCTGAGTTGCCGCAGTTAGGATACCCTGAAAAAGAGGTATAACCGGGGCTTCCTTGGCCATAAGCTTCTGAATCTTTACATAAAGCTCGGTCCTCTTTTCCAGAGAGATTTCGGTTCTTGCCCTGTCAAGAAATTCATCCATTGTCGGGTTACTGTAAAATACACCCATGTCTGGTGACCATTTGGAATGGAGAAATATGCTGGTGTAATCATCAGGATCTATATAATCTGGATACCAGCCCAGAAGGAAAATGGGCATAGTTCCGGCAGCTATGTATTTGGCAGCATAGGTGGCCCACTCAGCACTCTTAAGTGTAACTTTCATCATCCCGGTTTCTTCAAGACTTTCTTTAATGATTGCTGCGACATCGGCTTCCAGGTCACCATAATGGGTTGGAGTATACCAGAGTTCAAGCTCAAAAGGATTATCTTCACTGAATCCCGCCTCAGTTAAAAGCTTCTTAGCCAAATCAAGATTGCGCTCACCATATTCTTCTTCAAAGGCGTCTATATGACTCCACATTCCCATGGGAACCATACTGTAAAGCGGTTTAACCATCCCCTTATAAGCTTCCTGACATATTCTCTGTCGATCAACAGCAGCAGCAACGGCTCTCCTCAGACGAACATCATCAAATGGTGGCTTATTACATCTGCAAACAATATAGCGGATGTAAGGACCTGGTGCTTCCAAAATCTTCTGTTTCCCTTTGTTCTTGAGGTCAACTATGTCAATAGGTCTTAGACTTTTCCAGGCAACATCAATCTCTCCTGTTTCCACAGCAAGTCTCATAGTAGCAGCATTTTTATAAAACTTCACCACAAAAAGCTCGGATTTTGGTGCCGGGCCATAATAATCCGGATTTGCCTCCAGAACAAGTTCCACATCTCTTGTCCATTTTTTAATTCTGTACGGCCCGTAGTGTCCTGCAGTTGGCTCAGCAACCCTGTCCTCAGGGTAAGACTTGGAACTTACTGGAAAATAAGGTGTGGTTGCCACCAGAGCGGGAAAAAAGGAAACAGGTTCTTTTAATATGAACTTTACCGTATAGGTATCTACCACTTCCACTCGATCTACAAAAGCAGAAACCAACCATGATGGATCCAGGTCTAATTTCATAACCCTGTCGATGGACCATTTTACTGCTGCAGCATCCAGAGGCTGCCCATCGGTAAATTTTAATCCTTCCCGCAATTTAAAAGTGTATTCAAGCCCATCTGAGCTTACCTCGTAAGATTTGGCAATTCCT
>Ga0190361_1000449_pt1 | contig 16396 bp, 38 predicted proteins | sample 48721845_MG_FD_161273 | JGI IMG/M metagenome (GOLD analysis project Ga0190361, IMG submission 161273) | Hydrothermal vent microbial mat bacterial communities from Southern Trench, Guaymas Basin, Mexico - 4872-18-4-5_MG | ecosystem: Environmental > Aquatic > Marine > Hydrothermal vents >...
TACGGGGTGTATGTGCTTTCTTGATTTTTTTTTTATATAAAAATTTATATATCATTTTCCTGAAACGAAAAGTATATAAATAATGACTGTAAAAATAATGGTATGAAATTAATCGAAGTTCAACCATTGATAGACATCATTTCTTTGTCTTTGCAGTCTGCATTCGTGAAAAATGAGCAAAATGGTATATCACTGATTCTTATATCGGCACCAGAGACCGCAAAAACATCAAGCATATTCAATTTTGCAAACCTGAATTTTGTAGGCTACTATGATGAAGTAACGCAGAAACGTCTTCTTGATGATTTTCTTCCTCAGGTCAAGGCAAAGCAAAAAAGGACCTTGCTCATTCCTGATCTCATAAACTGTATAGAGAAGCAGCGTTCAACCCGTGAGCAGTTTCTGTCAATCATCAAGTCGGGAATAGATGACACGGGCATAATGAAGATCGAGACCTATCATAAGCATTTCGATCTGCGAGAGATAGGTCTTATGAAGGAAATCAGGGGATTGAGGTTTAATCTTATTACGGCAATAACGGCAACGTCGTTTAACATGATAAAAAGAAAATTGATTGCTACTGGTTTGCTATCTAGGTTTCTTCCTTTCACATACCAATATCCGATCGATAAGGTGATGAAAATATTTAAAATGATAGAAACCGAAAGAGGAGAGAACAGTGTTACCATTCCTAAAATAAATAAGCAATATGTTACAGTTAAATGCAGATCTAGACATCTTACTAACTTTCAGGTTGTATCTCAGAATCTCGGTAGACAGTATGAAGGTTACGGTATTCGTGCTCATATAATGTTCAGAAGATTGCTAAAGGCCAGTGCATTGCTGGACAAGAGAAAGGAAACCGAAAATAAGGATGTTGATAGGATAATGGGTCTTGTTAAATGGATAAACTTTGATTTCAATCCTTTATGATCAACTAAAAAGGAGGTGTAATCATGGCGTTTGACGTATCCGTCATCGACAAAGAACTTAAAGCATACGAAGAGGAAAGACAGAAGATCCTTAAGGAAAGAGGAGGCAGAATGTTCTGGAATCCTCCAGAAGGCGAGTCAACCATAGACCTGCTTCCAGAGAATCCAGTGGATATTGAAGGTCGATACGGATCAAGGAAAGGGTTTGCGATACAGGTTGGTGGTGATGAGTACATCTTTGCGATATCTCCTAGGTCACCTCTGTATCCGAAATTGCTTCAGAAACTTAAGGAAACCGAGGGCAAGAAACCAGTAACAGTGAAGATAGTTCGTGCAGGAACAGGGCAACAAACCAGGTATTCAATCCTTGAATGAGGGAGTTATCTCCCTCATTTATATATTATACATACAACATATTAAGGAGGGGGCGAATGTTTCGATATCTGTCAATTGGTGTATCGAATAAAACTGAAGATGACAAGTACGTATTGTTTCTTGATCTGGATAAAACCACGAAAGAGCAGGCAATAGAGATAGCAATAGACATTATCAATCAATTCCATACAAGCACCATATGGATCATTCAGTCAAGCACGGGCAATCATCATCTCATATGCCTTGACAAGTTTGACTATAACGATTTCCTGAAGATAGCGAATACCTATGCACACAAAGAATGGGTCAAATACCGCAGCATATCAAGACATTTCGTTCTCAGGATCTCAGGAAGGATTCATCCAGATGGTCTCGTAGAAGACGAACCCAGAGTTGTTGCCGAGATTCAGTCACGGTTTAATGAAAGAGAAAAATCGAATGCTCACAGATTGTTCATGCAAAAGGTCTATGGATTGACAATAGATAAGGACAAAAGATTCGACTCATTTACCAAAGTTCCTGTTCACTTCTATCAAATAAGAGTGGAGGATCGTGAATATGAAGAAGAGACGCAGCTTTCTTGATTATTCTCCGGAAGTTGCAAGGTTCGAGACATATTTAGAGATGACCACGGGCAAAACGATACGTGAGATCGATTCTGTACAGGAATTGCTTGAAATCCTCAGGGAATGGTTCGAGCATATAGAGATCCCCAAAGAATCAAGAATAAAGCTTGCAAAGCAGATGCTGAAGTATATATCAGAACAAACCCTGAAACCACGAAAGATAGCAAGGTACATAGCACATGTGGCAAGACCTCGTGCTCCGTGGCTTGAAGACGAACTCAAGGTTCTCAGGACCATGTATCCACGTAAAGTCCCGGTATCGTTCATAGCAAAACTTCTCGGTAGATCAAAGCGTGCAGTGTATGTTAAGGCGTCAAGACTCGGTCTAAAGAGAAGAAGATAGTATGCATGTTTTTTCGTTAACGTTTTTCGTGAAAGCGGTGGCTTCCGTGAAAAAGGTTAGGAGGAGATAGTATGTTGTTTTGCAGGCGGTGCGGTCGTCCGTTGATAACAGAGGCAGAAGAAAGACGTGGATACTGTGATGGATGCTGGTCACTGCATAAACTCATATGGGAATAGTATGGTCACGAAGCAGGAAATCCTTGATGTCATGGAACCAGGCAGGGTTTATCTAGTTACCGATATAATGGATATATTCGGTCTAGAACACGTAAGAAGAAACATGCACAACGTATCAAAGCATCTTAAAGACTTGTATGACAAGTGGGGACTGAAGAGAATGAAGATATACGTGATCAGGCAATGCCCGGGCAAAGAGCCTGAACTGACATGGAGATGGGGGTACTGGCATGAATGAATGGTTAATTAAACAGCAGGTACGTGAAATCATTCACTGGTTCTTGTCTCTGCCTGAAGAAGAGCAGGATAGAATTCTTAAAAACATGAACCGTAAAGTATTTAAATATTACTATTATAAATAATACAGTTAAATACAAGGAGGTGGATCATGGCAAAGAATCTTAGAACCGTGACGATAACCTTAAGAGAGGATCAGGTTGAATGGTTAAAGAAATCCTCGTTCAATACATCGTTGCTGCTACGTAGACTCCTAGATGACTTCATAAAAGAGATGTCAAGGTTTGAGGCATTCAAGGTGAAAAAATGACATACATCTGGCTTGAAGTGAATCATCTCATAGATATTGTGGAAAAGGAATACGACCTTGCAAACAGAAAGCTCCTGGAATACATAGACAAATACGGTTATCTGCATCCAGGAACAAAATACTGGACTGGATATCATTCAGCTATAGAAAAAATCTATAAAGAGCTGAGGAGGCTGAAAGAATGAAAGTGATATACTATTTTGGTCTATTGATATCAGTAATCGGTATAATAGCTTCTGTTTACACTCTTTTAAATAATATGGAATTATTATACATCAAGTCATTAATCCTTATTCTTGCTGGAATGGTAATCATGATTGAGTGTGATATAAGAGATATAAAGAGAGTGAGATCATGAAGGTTATCTATGTACGAAGAACAACCTTAGAAAAGGTTGGCGAAAAACTAAAGAGAATTCCTTATGGCAAACCTATCAGAGTAACTGAACACAACAAATACTTTGACTGGTACAAGAAGAACAAGTACTACAGGCTTGTGAAAGAAACAGATGAACCGTGCAAAAGAAGGAGGTGCAATCATGAAAGGATGGAAGGTTAAAATTCCTGGACTTGAAGATTATGAAAAAATAGGCTTCGAGTTCTACGAAGATGTGGACTTCCTTTACATATACCACGATTCCTACAGCCCATCGGAACCTGTAGGGATTTTCAGCAAGGGAGCAAGAATAAGGAACATCAAGGATTCTTAGATGGCTACATGGCAGGTGATTTATTTAATAGTTATATAGATGAAGGGGTGGATTTGGTATGAAAATAACTATCACAATAAATTTGGATGCAAAGAATAACAATTTTGAAGAAGTAATTCAATATGTTGCTCAAGGACTTACATATGTATATAATTTTTTCTTACGATATAAGAATAGACATGGATTATTTATGAGAGAATTTAAACAATATTATGAGGAAATAATGAAGAACTGCACGATTATAAAAAGTAAAAGAATATGGAAAGATGATATAGGAAGATGGAAAGAAACGAATTATGAAATTGATGTAAACAAATATAATATCTGGCTTTTAAAACATGCTTTTAAAATATCATTTGGAGAATTGGTGAGTGATTAATATGAAACCAAAACCTCTGGATTTGGAAGAAATTAAAAAGAAGATATTTGAGCGTTTTTGCGAAGAATTGTTTGGAACAAAGAAACCAAGAGATATTACAGAATGGTCAGATATAGGGAAAATTGGTGGAGAACATGGCATAGATGCGGAAGAAATTGAGGAATTAGTTGAATTCACAATCAACAAAACTCTCCAACACATCAGAAAAGCTTGTGAGTTTTATTTGAGGTATAAGGATAATCCAGAGTTGTTGATAAAAGAACATCCAGAACTGAAAAGAAAATGTAAAAGATTGAACAGATGGGCTTACGAATCAGAATACAAACCACACTCTAACATGGCAGAATACAACGAATGGCTCTTCCGTTTAGTGTTTAAGGAGGTTGTTGGGTGTGATTGAGGATGAAATTTGAGACAAGACTGAAAAAAGCAATAAACAAAGTTTTAGATTTGGTTAGTGCCAAAGAGCAGGATTGGAGTAAAAAATCTGGTTGGAGAAGATGGGGATTTGATACTGATTGTGGAGATAATGATGAATTAGTTAATGAAGCGATTGAAATACTAAAAAGATATGGTATCATAAAACAGGTGAGCGAAAATGCCAGAAAAGAATGAGTTGTTGAAACTGTTTGTAAGCGAATATTTGATAAAACTTGCAAAGGTGATTAAAAATGCCAGAACCAATAGAATTAATTATTGAGGAAATAAAAGATGTGTGCATAAATGATGACGGTGAATTAGACCCATTTCAGGTTGATGAATGGTTGCAAGATTTTATGAGTGAACTGGGAGATAGGTTAAAAGAAATTGGTTTCAAAGTAAAGGAAATAACATGGAGATGGGATTTATGACAAAAAAGAATGAGCCGAAGTTTTTGGATTTTAGTGTTAGGGAAGTAAGAAGAGTTCTTTGGAATGCCTACAAAGAACTTGGCAAGTTTAAAAGCAAGAATAAGCTAAAGCGTAAGTATTTAGCCAAAATTAGATTAATGTTGTTGTGGTTAAGGTTGATAAGTTTTGACAAGGAATTCATTGAAAAATGGCGTGTGTATGATTTAGGGGATTTTTATAGAATTAAAAAAGGCGAGGAAGAGAAAGATGTCAAATCCGCAGTTGAAGGATTGTTGCAGGAGATTGATAAAAAATTAGTTCAGAGAGAAGGGAAGTTAATAAAAAGTAAATATGAAGAGGGTTTTGTTGATGGTTATAAGTGTGCTTGTTATGAAATTATCAAAAAAATCAAAAAATGGTTTGCAGATGTGGTGGAAGAATGATTAGCATAAAGAAAAAATCTTGGGGCATAGATACCAACTGCGAGAGCTGTGCAGACGAGAGAATGGGCGGGTATGAGATAACAATCACAATATGTGAAAACTGCATTGAAAACGGAATTGACTGGAGGTTCTTAAAGCAGAGAATAAAAGAGGAGATGAAAGGATGGAAATAAGAAGATTCGAAGATTTAAAAAGAAATAAAGTGATATGGGACGGTGGTTGGTTTTTAAATACTTTTACTTTAAGGAGACTTGAGAAAATAAAAGAAAACGAAAAGTCATTTAGATTTAGAGTAACAGAAACAATTTTGAGGTTTGAGAAGTTCAGATTAGTTAGTAAAGAAACAAGAAGATATGAAACAACAATTAAAACAGACAAAATTTTATTCTCAAAGATACCATGCTTCACAAAAAAGGAAGAGGCAGTTAAATATTTTGTGGAAAGGCTTATTGATACTTTAGAAGATGCAAAGTTAAAGGTCAAGAATTATCCTGTTTTAATTAATGATTTCAAACTTGTATTCAAGGATGCGATTAAAGAGGCTGGGAAGGATGAAAAACAAAAATGAAATGCCTATAATTGATGTTGACAAAGAATGTCATTCAATCTTTATAATTCTTGAGAAGAGCAAAATAAAAGAATCTGAATCTTACGATATTAGTGGTATATGGCTGATTGTAGATAGAGATAAAAAAGGAAGAGTCGTGGCGTTGGAGATATTGTATTAGCATGATCCCAGCAGTTCATTGTACATAGTTTTTCTTACGTCTCGGATCATATTGACACATTCTGCTATTATAAGTAATCGTTTTATTTTCTCTTCTTTGCTTTCATTCTCAAACTCCTTATTCGCAATCTCTGATGCTAACTGCTTTATGCCTTCTTCCATGTGTCCTTCAGCTTGAGTTAAATGCTTATATATACATTCAAGACAGAACCACCAGAATCTATCCTGCTTCATGATCCACCTCCTTCTCTAATTTTTTCCTCAGTTTCCAGTACTGTGACCACGATATTATGCCAGCTTTTACCATTTTCCATAGTGATTTCCTTCTTCTTATATACTCATTCCTCGTCATCATAGTCGATTTGCTTAACAACCTCTCTTGTATTGTACATATTGAATACTGGTGCAGTTGGAAACTTATAGATTTTCACTCTTTCCATTGCTGGATATGTCATGATCACGAGTCTGCACCAGTCTTCTCGTGGAGTAAGCATAGGTACTGCAATGAAATCTGTGCATCTTCTTATCCTTGAATCCACCTGACTGAATGACTGTGTTGTATATGCGAAATGCACGTCTTTTTTGCGTGACTGTAAAAGAATGGTGGATACTACACGATTCCTTTTGGATACAGCAATCCGTGAATCGATCCATAACCATAGTTCATCTCCAGCGAAGAAACCGTTCTCCATCTCTTCAAGATCCGATATCTTCTGAATCCTTTTATGTGGAAATGTCAGCCAATAGTTGGAGTAAATCTTCCGTCCTTTCAGTTTCCAGTTCCTCCATGCAAGATACGTGAGACTAAGGGTTTTACCACTTCCGAGTCCACCGACAATAGCAAGCAGGACCATATCATAACTTCAGCTTTTTCTTCAGTCCTCTCAATTTCCACATAATCTTAAGCATCTCTCTTTTAGATACTCGTTTCCACATGCCGATATTTGATAGGTGAGTTCTCAGTTTACCAACATACATTTTATACTGATCTCTATCTCTTGCATCTATTGCTTCCTTGATCTCTTTTACATACTCGTAAACTACCGGATCATCTACAAATTTTGCGAGATTGTCGTATACAACTTTTGCTCTTTCAGCAATCTCCTCATATGTAGGTTTCAGCTTCATCTTAATCCCATCAAAATATCCTTAATGCTCTTTCTCAGTTTCTCTTTTTGAGATGGTTGCGGAACGGCTATATCCTTTATTTCTCTTCTGCCCTCTCTGAACCTTGACACTTTCAGCTTCAGATAATAATCAACATATGTGTTCAGGACATCATTGTTGAATAGTTTCGCTATCGTTCTCAAGGCTGCTATAAGCTTTATCTCGTCATCATCCAGTTCTGACATTACTTCCAGATGCTCGGTTTTGGCGAGAAGCATTGCTATCTTTGCCTGTGCCTCTTCTGGACTTAATGACTCTTCTGGTTCCTGTTCTACGGATTTCAGTAGCATCTGTTCCATGTCTTTCAGATTTTCCTTCGTCATATTCCTATCACCTTAAATAACACAAACGATATCCCGAATCCCAGCACGAAAAAGATTATTCCGAGCAGGATCAGTTTCTTCTTGTCTATCGGTGCAGCAGTCAATCTCGCTAAAGTCTTCAGAGTCTCCATCTTGATGATTTCGTTTATAGCGGCAGGATGCACCTTGCTCTTTTCAGTATTGGATATATCTATCGGTTCTGTTCTGTCATGCTTTAAAATCACGAATGGTATATACTTACCGAACCGACGCTTTACAAGAGCAATATTAGAATCAGCTATGTTAAAAGTTTTTCCTTCATGTTTTACAGTTCCGTCACTTTCTATCTTTGCTTTTATCCATTCTGCCAGTTTATCGGTTTTGAAGTACAGTGCTTCTATCTTCATGTGTATCCCTCCTTAAAGTCTCAATGTCCATTTCAGGTTCTTGTATCTTTCTGGTAGATCGGGAAGTGAGCATAGAATTCTTGCCAGTAGCTCGCCGGATAAAGACAGTGCATAATATGACGCATTGCTTCTCATTCTTTCTTTTGCTATAATTCCTGCATTCATTAGATAGTTTATTGATGCATGAAAGCTTATGCGTGACTTGTAGAATATCTTGAGATCATCATAACAGAACCACTTATTGCCTGAAGTTATATAGTTTTCGTACATCCATAAGATCATGCGTTGTTGTTTTTCTGACAGCATTGTTATAGTATTGACTGTATTAATTTTTAAAATTAACGTCACGTAAATCCTGAAACTTAATACTGCTTTATAAATTACACTTTCAAAACTTAAACATTCACTATAAATCAAGGAGGAGGTGACTATGGCTGAGGTGCTTAGTGTAGGAGAGCTCATTGGCTCACTGTTGTTCGTAGTGCTTGGTATAGCATTAGTGCCAGTAATGTATACATTCATTACAGCGGCAAACATAACTGACCAAGGAACAGCATTAGTGGTTTCTCTGATACCGCTAATATTCGTCTTCGGTATCATAGCGGGAATGGTCAAGAAGTTATTCTAAAGTGGTTGACAGCAAACCAGCAACTTTCCCTTTCCTTTTATTTTAGGATATGAAACGAGCAACAATCTTACTGCTGACAGTAATAGTTGCACTAACGGTATTCAATATCTGGAAAGGCATTCACGGAATCGACATAGCATTCAACGGATGCTTGGTAAACAACACTTTAACCCTGTATACAGACATACACGAAGGAATTTGCGAGAACGTTGGCGGCATAGCGGGGACTTCATGCTACAGTCTAAAAGCAGTATACATGCAGGGATTCACAACTCTAGCTATATGCATAGTGGTTTTGATAGTTGCATGCCTGGTCTTGGGCTACATGATAGGAAAAACATATAAAGAATAAATTGAAAATATATGATAACATGATCAACTTAAAGCATGCATGCTTAGCATATATTCTATTTCTATTAATTATTCCTTTCGCATATGCACAGGAAGAATACACGAATGGATGGCAAGTTCCTGTAGGATTCTTGGGTTCAGACCTCTATAGTCCGAAAGTTGCCTGTAACTCCGATTATTCAGTATGCATAATGCTCACATACGACAACAATCCATTGAACAAAAGAGTTGTGATGTTCAAATCATATGACCTGCTTCAATCTGGAACACCACACACTTTAGTTAGCATAGATTACAGTAATGTTGATGGTTATGCAAACTATCTTACTTGGGCAACAAACTATTCGTTTCCATACGATGTTTATTACGACAGGGATGAGGATGTATTCTATCTTTTGAACAGGAACACTTTATACAAATATGATTATTCGTTTATAACTACAGTTTGTTCTGCTGGTAATGATGTTTCATTTATTGGTTTCTTGGATAATGGTGATATTTTAGGAATACTATATTATGATATTTATTTTAAAACATATGTCTATGATAAAAATTGCAATGAAAAATATCAAGTAGGTTATCATCCAAACGTATCGCTTTATGATTGTGATAATCCACTTTCTGATAAACCATATGTTTATGTAAAAGGATTTTTCATGAATAATAGTGGTAACATAACATACAAACTATATGTAAAAAGTAAATGTTTTGATGGTAGTTATTGGCATAACAATCCTGATATGATACTTGATACATTATCACTACCTTTCAATTATGACGGATTGAGCTATTACAACCAATATCTGAATACATTGGCATTATACAGATATAACGATACTGACAATCTTACTAATGGTATATGGAGAACATCTAAAACACCGATAGGAATTCCGTCAGAATGGGAATCTCCATCGCTTTACTATGCCTTTAACGAATCCAATCAAGAAAGAATACCATTGACTGATTTGAGTTACAATTATGGAGACAGAAAAATGATATATGTATATGAAAGAAGAACCAATACATCAGAAACAGGAATCTGGGCTTATGCCAAAAACCTTTATGAAATCTATGTTACTGCAGAAAACCTCGATTCAGACAACAACTACAAGCAAACAATTCCAATAACAGTAGAACTGCAATGTGGCAACTATACCTATACATCTACAGGAATAAACAATTGGTTATACACACCATGTCTAACAGGAAATAATATAACATTCATAGCATCGCAACTTGAACCACATGTCTACACGCTCGAAAACTTCACGGTAGACGAAACCTTTACATCAATAACCTTGAAATATCTAAAGTCAAGATATAATATATCAGTTTCCGTGATAGATGCATACAATCTGTCTGGAGTAAGTAACGCATCTGTTCAGATGGGATTATCGAGCAACTATACAGGTTCTCAAGGTCATACAGTTTTAGGTGTTGACGTTATAGACGATGCAACATTTAACGTTACTCAAAAATCAACATGGCAATATGAATTATGGATTTCAGGAGTTCCGAAACAGCATCATGTACAGATAACAAAACAGGGATACAGGACTTATATAAAGAACGATGAAACATTCATGCAGTTTGAGAACAACAAGCCCGTTTTATCTCTTTACAAGTCATATAAAATCATTCCAGTAATGACGACTTTAGAAGTTCATCTTCTCACATCTGACTATGTAGAAATTTATCCTTCATCTGCACGACTATACTCATATGGAGGCAACGGTACACAGATATACAGAGAGAACCTGTATCCTCACTTCGTTCCTATAAACTATGCGACACAGTTTCCGGCAACGTTTGTTTATAATGACACAAGACTATCTTTTAATGTAAATCTGTCACTATATTATGCTGGACAGACTTACAATGCAACTGTAACGGTAATTAAAGACAACATTACCGTATACTATTTCATTTTACCATTTACTCAGTTTAACATGCCTTGTCTATCAAATAGTGACTGCATGCAAGAATCATTTTGTTCTGATAACATATACTATCAATTCCAAGGATGTGTAGATAACATATGCAAGTACGATTTTGAGCAGTGCAGTTACTTCTGCGACGATCTGGCAGGATGTTATGACATCACAACAACAAAACCGTGCTCAGAATGCGAAACATATTGCTTTGATAACTTCACGATGGTTATAGAAGTATGCGGTTCTGATGGTTACTGTAAAGGCAAGCTGTATCCTTGTGACACATACTGTACATCATTCCAGGACGAACAGAACATAACCAGATACGGATGCAAGGAATCAATAGCATGTCTATACGGGACCAACAAGCAGAGATTTACTTTAAGACTTCCAGAAGTTGAAGGATATGCATATCCACCTATCTTTTACGATAAAGAAGTTGTATGTAACATGGACAATGCAGATACTCACATATGCATTCCATCAGTTTCAATAAAGAAATCAGATTTGGCATACTGGGGCAAAACTGTACAGGATCTTGTAGTGGAGCCAGAGGATTGGCAGTACAGAGAAACAGATGATGCATATGAATTCCTTGCTGTATCGGTATATTGTGATCAGGAATGCAACCTGACTTATGAACTGTGCAGATACGGTTGTGACTTGAATACTGGTTTATGTCTAGGTAAAGGAGCAACATCTTACTGGGAAGACATGACAGCATGGCTCATGTCAATTACACCAACATGGCTGCTATGGATATACAATCCAGGAGTTCTGTGGACGTTCTTTTCTCTATTCGTGTCTCTGTTAAGTATATGGTTGGTATCAAAAGGTATACAGCCAGTTCACGTACCGTGGCAGTTAGGAATATCAATAATGTTCGTGATGTATATCATAGGACTTTTGCTGGGATTCGTGGATGTTATCATAGGAGTCATGATCCTTATAGGATTGGGTATATTATTAGCGAGAACAATCACGAAGGTGACAGAATGATGGGACAGGGAAGCCTACATACATTCTACTATCTCATAACTTTGCAGGTAGTATTAGTCACACTTCTGGGTATGTATACGGCATATATGGCTGATTTACACTGTCCGAGACCGGAGACATATGGACTAAACGAAAACATAACCGTAAGTCAAAGCAATATATGGTTTTACATCAACTCTCTTCTGTCAGGATGTACAGGCATTCCTTGGTGGATCTATGTCATAGTCTTTCTTCCCATCATTATAGCAGTCTTGGTATACGTGATACCGAACTGGATTATAGGAGGTGGATGATGGATGCATATACTAAAATCCTTAAAAAACTTGACACCATATTACATATACTGAATGCTATACTTGATGCACAAAAGGATATGGTACGGCTCATGCATGACATATACGTCTTGAAGTACGACAGAGGAGATGAACTATGAGCGATTCAATGCCCAACTACAAGCTAATAACATTCTTCATAACTACAGGGATATTTCTAGCTCTCATGCTTATGTTCGTCATGTCGGTAAAAGGTCAGGTGATAACGCCTTACCAAGACCCTGTATTGTGCAAACCAGAGTTCTGCAAGGATTCAATACACTATTTCAAGTGCGAATACGACAAGCTAACAAGTAGATGTGTATGCAAAGAAGAGAAATGCCTATACGGTTGCGATGAGGACGGAATATCGTGTCGTGATATGCCTGTAGAACCACTACAGGAACTGCCAGAGAACGATACTCTTGCAAGAAAGATACAGTATGACCTGACAAGAAAAATCTACCAAAACCAGAGATACAGCATAGACCTTCTCGGAACTGAATATTACTATGCGGGACAACCAGCAAAGATTATGATTCAGTTAAAGGACGGCACAACTCCAATAAACAACGCAACTTGCTTCGTTACCGTATACTATCCAAACATGACTAAGTGGTTAGACAACGAAAGCATGATTAACTTGGAAGATGCTGGAGTTTTCTTTATAGATGTCACTATTCCAGACGTTGAAGGGAACTACATGATTTCGATATTCTGCATCTCTCCATCACTTGCATACAACTACACGTGCTGGAACAGAACATACGACGGATTCGAGTCAGGAGATTTTTCAGGTGGATATGGATGGGCTGATGCATGGTATACGGATGTAGATGTAACAATAACCTCTTCTGACAATCCATACAACGGTTCTTACCACATGAGACTGATAAAAGGTCAAGGATTCGTTAAAAGACCTGTCAACAACCTTTACGAGACAGACCCAGACCAAACTTACGTTGGGTTCTGGGCTAAGGCAAGGTCATTCGAGCCAGGAGAGGAAGCATACTTCTACTTCTGGGATGGTAGTTATCACTTGCTACAAACATGGACAACAGATAACGATGACAACATATACCACTACTATCAGTTCAACCTGTCAGAATACAAATTAGGCAATAACATGGTTGGCATAGAAGCACATATGGGCGGTGGAGATGATTATCTATACATAGATGATATAGTCATTCATTCATGCGAGAAAAACTACTACTATTCAGAACAGGAGCAGTATCAAGAAATTCGAGGTGGTGGAGATATTCACGTCACCAACTTACCTGAAAAGATATGGGAATACTTCGCAACAATGCCAGAGCCAAGACTTGTAAGCAACCACGACGTTTGTGCAGATAATATGACTTTAGTAAAAGAGCTTCGATACGAAATATGCATAGACAACAAGTGCAGAACAATAACACGAAACGAAACAATACCATGTGATTATGGATGCGTGAACAATCGGTGCGTATGGTCTCCAGAATATTCTGCCGTTATTGTAATAGGAATATTCATATTTGTTGTGGTGGTATTGTATGCTCTCACGAGGATACTTTAAAGGTAAGACATCAATCCTTGCGCAAGCAGCAATCATGTTATTCGTAGTTCTCTATTTCCTGCTTGTCATGACCATATCATGGTTCTTCCCGTCATCGGAGTATATCTATCTTCTATGGATGCTGTTCTTTATTGTAATCATAGCACTGGTTGTTGCATTGTTCAGATAGTGTTAATTTTGAAACTTAATACTCATTTATAAAGAAAACAATCCTATATTAAAACATGGACGTTCTTGAAGATCTCAGAGGAAAAAAACTTGTAATAGAGATGAAGCTAGTTCCTGAGTCTGTTAGAGAGACAATAGAAAAAGCAAAAAAGGAGGATCACGATCTCGTTAAAAAGATTCACGAATCGTTAAAGGAAGCTGAAGAGAAAATCGAGAAAAAGATCATAGGATGGTAAAATGCCTGAGGTACGTGTATCAGATCGGTATATAAGAATTGGGCTTCGGAGTCCAGAAGAGTTCGTGCCATCCTCTTTCCGTACTCATGACATTGGAAGACCAGGGCATTCAAAACGTATCGCAGGCATACTTAAATCCACAGGAGAATGGGCAACTCAAGCATGGTTGATAAACAAAGAGGATTTCCTTCGGGGAGATCCCAAAACCCTCAAACTCCTGTGGGATATAGAGAAACGATATCCCTGGATTAAAGCACAGCTATCAAAGATCATGTAATGCTAAACTAATAAAGGAGGTGACCTAGATGGTAGTTGGCAACCACAGAAGACTTCCAAAGAGATGTGTCAGATACAAAGTCGTTTACAGCCCTGCTTTGGGCAAGAACGTTAGAAGATGTGCTGACTACGAATACATAGGCACGGCAAGAGCAAGACTCGGACAGGTTGCTTAAGGGAGAGATAGTATGGACGTAGAATTCGAAGGAAAATACGTAGATGGAATGCCCCTTAAGACAGTTATAGCAATGCTACAGTCGCCAAGGACACCACCTTGGCTCAAGAAAGCCTGGCTAGATAAGCTCGAAAGACTTGGCTACAGTGGAGTTGCATCTAAACTAAGCAAAGTGGTATGATGTCAAAGAAAAGAGTGTATATAGAGGGTATCGGATACTTTGAAGTCAAGAAACTGCCGAAACTTCCAGTACCCAGACATATCATGATAGGCAAGAGACTATTAACAGTAGACCCACAGACATACCTTGCTCTGTGGGTCCTCAAGTACGGAACATCAGAATCCAAGGCAAAGCTGAAAAAGATCATCTAAGGTGAACTATGCTAAAGAAAACCTTCCTTCCACTTGCACTTTTATTTTTACTTATACCTACTGTTCATGCTATAGATGTAACATCATGCCAGGTCATAAACACATCAGGAGAATACTATCTCCAGAACGACATAGTCACGAATCATGGCTTTTGCTTCTACTTCAACACGAGCGATGTCTTGTTCGACTGTCAATGGCATACCATAACTGATTATGCTCAGGGAAATTCGTTCTCCTCTATAAGCGAAAACATAACAAACATAACCATACAGAACTGCATAATAAAGGACAGTTACTTTAATGCATCAAGCATAAACTTTTGGGACAACTACTATGTTAACGAGACTATAACCTTGAGGAATATAGAGTATGAATTCAGTAACAGTTCGGTTACATGTGATGCGTGTGCTACAAGAATAAATCTATTCTGCATCAACAACGTAAATCTTGAAAACATAACGGTAAAATACACCACACAATCCGAAGTCCAGCATCCAAACATAATTTCTGTTGGATGCGACCACGATGAGGTTACAGCATCACTAAGCGACATATACCTAACCCTGAACTCTAAGCAGACCCTGTCAGACATCACAGCAGTAAATGTAAATGCAAAGGAAATCTATGCCAACAACCTTTACGCTAACGTCAACTCTACATGGTCTGGCTCACACGGAGTAACTGCATATTCTCTCACTAACGCTCAACATCTCGAATTAACAGGAGCGAGAGGAGACTTCGATTCGTGCTACAGGTTCTCGAACTTCTTGAGTATAGGCAACGTAACAAACGCAACACTTCAAAACCTTGAACTATACGGTTCTGGTAACGACTGCGGTAGAATGCTTTTAGGATACTATAACTATCAGGACAACATCACAGTAAGCAATGTCACGTGCCAAAATGCCTACAGGTGTCTAATGGTTAGCAACGGAAATTCAGGACAGAGCATAATAGAATATGTCCGTTCGTCTGGTATGTCAGATTACGATGTAAGTATATCAGGAAACAACACCATCCTAAGACACTCAATCTTGAATTCAACCCTTCCTTTATCTATGAGTGACTATGACCCGTTAAACATACATCCACAAGACAACCTCATATACGACAACTACTTCCTCAACGGAATCAATGCATCATACATATCACATCAAAACTATTGGAACACGACCTTACAGGCAGGAACAAGCATAATAGGAACACCATACATAGGCGGTAACTTCTACGGTGACTATTCAGGATGCGACTCCAACGGAGACGGTATAGGAGAAACTCCATACACAATAGACTCATTAAACATTGACTACCTACCGTTAACACTATCTGTCTGCCCACCATCACCAGCACCAGATACAACGGGACAGATGATACAGATAACCAAATCCGTATCAAGTTTAGCTCTGGGACTGATCACTCTCGGAA
>Ga0190361_1000450_pt1 | contig 16380 bp, 19 predicted proteins | sample 48721845_MG_FD_161273 | JGI IMG/M metagenome (GOLD analysis project Ga0190361, IMG submission 161273) | Hydrothermal vent microbial mat bacterial communities from Southern Trench, Guaymas Basin, Mexico - 4872-18-4-5_MG | ecosystem: Environmental > Aquatic > Marine > Hydrothermal vents >...
AGAACACTGGAATCTTCGCCGCTTTTAAGAACCTTTTCCCTAAATCCAGTATCTTTATTTTCTTTCCAGCCAGCCGCCTCTAAGAGATTCTTGGCATGCTCAAGGGCAAAGTCATAAATTTTTATATTTTCACTGTGTCCAAACACTCCCTTGGGAATGGGGGAATAGACAGGCGCGCCTCTGCCCATTAAAATTTCTTTTATAATCTGTTCTTTGTCGGTAGCATAATTTAAAGCCAGCCTTACTGTTTTATCTGACAGAATTTTGCTTTTACTTTGATTTAAAAATACAGCAAAATAGCGAGGCAGGTTTAGTTCTAATATATTTAATGCTATTTCCTTGTTTTTTAATTTGCTTAAATTTTGGGCAGAAATAAAGCCTAATCCTTCTACTTCACCCTTGTTATAGGCCTTTACTAAATTTTCTTCATTGATATAAAACTTTAGGACTATTTTTTTAATGAAAGGTTCGCCAAAATGATAATTTTCATACGATTCTAATTGGACAGTTTTTATAGTGCCTTCTTTGCCTTTTTCAATTCTTCGGAGTTTGTATGGGCCCGTTCCTATAGGTTTTAGGTTTAAATCAGTAAGGAAGAATTCTGGAGGATTTATATTTTCCCATATATGTTTGGGGAGGATTCCTACTGTTGTATTAAAGATAAAAGGAGCATAGGGTTCTTTTAGGCGAAACCTTACAGTATAATCATCAACTTTTTCTACTTCTATTCCGTGCCAAATAGAGAAGAGAGGGCTTTTAAAATCCGGATTTTGAATAATTTGTATTGTAAAAACAACATCGTCGGCATTAAATGATTCTCCATCGTGCCAGGTTACTCCTTTTCTTAGGAAAAATTCATAAACCTTTCCTTCGTCGCCAACAGCGTATCTTTCAGCTAAGTCAGGAACTAGCTTTCCTTCTGAATCATATTTCATTAACCCAGAAAAAATCAGTTCTGTGAGGTCGCGGTCAGCATCACTGGTTTGGCATAAGACAGGGTTAATGTATTGGGGTGTTCCAATGATTCCTTCTGTATAACTTCCTCCATGTTTTGGCACAACTATGGTAGTGGTAAGTTGGTAAGCAATATACCAACCAATCAGAGAAATAATAGCAAGCATTCCAGCGCCTAAAATAAAATACCGCTCTTTGTTGGAGAATAAAGAGGGTAAGTTTTTCCACTGGGAAAAAGATGGCCATCTTTTGATATTTAGTTTAGCAAATAGCTTAGCGGTCGTTTTAGAAAAAATGTTCTTTATCATAACTAGAGAAATAAAGTTATTTAGATTGCCATTCTTATAAAAGAAGAAATAACAAACAGAACTGCAAAGATAATTGTGGTAATAAAAATAATTTTTTCTAAACCTCTTTTTTTATAATATACTCCCCCCTCACCACCAAAAGCGCTACCAAGCCCTACTCCTCTTTGTTGGACAAGAATTAAGATGATTAAAACAAGAGAAATAACAATTTGAGCAATGTTTAAAATTGTAATCATAAAACAATATTAGGTTGATTAATGAATTAAGAAGCTTTTTTCTTTATTACTGTATGAGTTATTGCATTTAAAATTGATAAAATAATTACTCCCCAGAAATAAGACCAGAAGCCAATAATCGTAAGTTGAGGAATAAACCAAGCAGCCAGCCATAGGATAATTATATTTACTATTATCATAAACAAACCCATAGTTAAAACAATAAGAGGACCTGAAACAAATTTTAAAATGGGTTTAATGATAGTATTAGCAATAGCTAATATTAGACCGGCAAAGAGTAAATCAACAAGGTTTCCTTTAAAGCTTACCCCAGGTAAAAAATAAGACATTAAAAGAATGCCAGCCGAGTTAGTTAATATTCTTGCGATAAAGCGTAAAATTAGGTGAATCATATAATTCTATAATAGCACAAAATAAAAAGATAGCAAGCAGTTGCATATAAAATGTCTAATTGACCTAATTATTCTAATTAACCTAACCAAATCCTAATGACTAATGTCTAATGTCTAATGTAACGAGGTCTTTCCTCGTTACATTTTCAATTTTAATAACTAGATGTTACATGTCGTTGCGCAGAGGTTGATTTTTCAGGTATAATTAAAATGACTTGAAAAATACTAATTTTAAACAATAAGTTTTTATTGTTGAGTAAAAATTAATCAAATAAGAAAAAACTTATATGTTCTGGTTGTTAATTGCCATTCTTGCTTATATTTTTTACGCCTTAGTTTTTATCATTGATAAATATGTTGTTTCGCGTCCATTACCTCATCCCATTGTTTATACTTTCTATGTAGGTGTTTTGAGTTTGGGGGTTTGGGTGTTAGCCCCTTTATCTTTTGGATTTCTTCCGCCAACAGATATGCTTTTAGCTGTTTTAGCCGGAGGGGCTCAGGTTTTAGGTTGGATTTGTTTTTTTACAGCTCTTAACAAAGGGGAGGTGTCAAAAATAAGTCCTTTTGTCGGCGCCTTTATAGGAATTTTTACTTTTGTCTTTTCTTATTTTTTAATTGGCGAACGATTGACTCAAAATCAGCTTTTAGCTTTAATTTTTTTATTATTAGGAAGTTTAATTATTGCCTTTAAGCCTAGGGTTGAATTCTATAAAAATTTTAAGAAAAATGTTTTTATTATAGCCTTTTTTGCTTCTTTATTTTTTTCTATTTTTTGGGTTATAACAAAATTTATTTATAATCAAAACTCTTTTATCCCCAGTACCATTTGGATTAGAAGCGGAGCCGCTTTTGTTAGTTTGCTTCTTTTAGTTCCAAAAAGATACAGAGAACTGATATTTTCTAAGTTTAAGGCTACAAAAAAAGAGACAAGCGGAATAATAGTTTTAGGAAGAATTTTTAGTGTTTTTGCAGCTTTTGGAATTTATATTGCTGTATATTTAGGAAGCGTAACAATAGTTAATGCTTTACAAGGTCTGCAGTATGTTTTTATTTTGATTATTGCCCTGTTTCTTTATAAAAGAATTCCTCTTCTAAAAAAAGAAGTGGAAAAAAAGGTTGTGATACAAAAATTAATTGCAATTATTTTTATTGGGCTAGGATTGGCTTTGTTGGTAATAAGATAGAGTTTTTGGGCGTTTTTCTTGCTGTTAAAGATAAATTAAAGGTTAGCCGAGCTTGTAAACAAAACAAAAAAGAACCCATTTGCACGGGTTCTTGGTAAATAAATGTTATAGTATAATATGTGGAATTATATGGCTAGCTTCTTCTTTCTTTATACTTTCTACTTCTTGTTTTGATAAAATGCGAAAATTTACATCTTTAGGAGCAACAAGAGCATGACATTTAAAACATTGAAATTCTGGTATTTCGGGTTTTATAAAAGGACGGAAATGAGCCAACATTACACTTTCACCGCACTTAGAATGATAAAAAACAATGTATTTTTTATCTTGGGTAAAAGAGTGCCATAGCCGAAAACCCAATTTGGCAAGCCAGAGTTTAAAAATTTTTCTCACCCGAAACCTCCTTTTATGTTTTATTTTAAATTATCAATGAAGTATTTCAACTTTAACACATAAATGATAATCTGTCAATATTTTTAATTTTTTACAATCATACCAAAACAAGAACTAAAACCGAGTAATAATTAGTAAAATAGGTTTGTCTATGAAAACTAAAAAGATAGTTTCTGTTATTGTCTTTTCATTATTGGGTTTGATGGTGATAGTTTTTTGTTATTTTTTTGTTGGCAACCCTAAACCAGTTGAACAAATAGAGGTCGGGGTTACTTTCAGCAAAATACAGGCGGAAAATATGGGATTGAATTGGAAGGAAGTTTACTTGGCTGTTTTGGACGACTTGGGATTTAAAAAAATTCGTCTCTCTGCCTACTGGCCAGAAATAGAACCAGAAAAAGACAGGTTTAAGTTTGAAGATTTAGATTGGCAGATAGAAGAAGCGAGTAAAAGAAATGTGGAAATAATATTAGCAGTAGGGCAGAGACTTCCTCGTTGGCCAGAATGTCATATTCCCTCATGGGCAGAGAAACTAAAAAAAGAAGAACGTCAAGAAAGGCTTTTGAATCTTATAACAAAAATCGTAAATCGTTATAAAGACATAAAAGCAATAAAATATTGGCAGGTAGAAAATGAGCCGTTTTTAAGAACCTTTGGTGAGTGTCCGAAGCTTGATAAGAAGTTTTTAGATAGAGAAGTTGCTTTGGTACGAAAACTTGATTCTTCTAGAAAAATAATAATGACTGAAAGTGGAGAGTTTAGCACTTGGATAGGAGCTGCCCGAAGAGGCGATATATTAGGAACAACTCTTTATCGCCGGGTTTATGGAAAACTAGGTTATGTTAAATATCCACTTCCTCCAATTTTTTATGCTAGAAAAAGCTTTCTAATTAAAAAGTTTTTTCCTATTGAAAAGATTATTGTAATTGAGCTTCAAGCAGAACCATGGGGACCAGCACCTATTCAAGACCTTTCTATTGAAGAACAATATAAGACAATGAGTCCAGAAAAATTTAAAGAGATTATTGAATACACTAAAAAATCAGGTTTTTCCGAAGCATATTTATGGGGAGTGGAATGGTGGTATTGGCTTAAAGTTAAACATAATAATAATGATATGTGGGACAGCGTAAAGGTTTTACTTAATAAAAATAATATTTAGTTGGTTTGTTTTTTAATAAACTAACTAAAATCTATGCGAATAGGAATTGATATAGGGGGTACAAAAATAAGAGGGGTTTTGTTAAAGAATAATAAAGCTGTTAAGAAATACGAAATTAAGACCAGAAATAAAAACAGCCAGAAAGTTGTATTGGTTCAAATTTTTAAATGCATAGACAAATTAATAGAAGGAGAAAACAAGAAAAGAATAAAAGGAATTGGGCTAGGGGTTCCTTCTCCTATTGATTTTGAAAAACAAAGAATATTAACTCCTCCAAATTTAAAAGCTTTAAAAAATTGCCAGCTAGCTAAAGTCGTAAAAGATAAGTTTCGAATTAAGGCGGTTATAGATAATGATGCTAATTGTTTTACTTTAGCCGAGGCATTGCTTGGGGCTGGGAAAGGATTTAAGATTGTAGCAGGCATTACTATAGGAACAGGAGTTGGAGGAGGAATAGTTATTGATAAACAAATTTATCATGGAGAGTTTGGAAACGCAGGAGAGTTTGGGCATATAAATATCGTGAAAAATGGTTGGAGGTGTAGTTGTGGAAGAAAGGGATGTGTAGAGGCATATGTTTCTGGGAAAGGGATAATTAAAATAGCCAAAGGTTTAGGAATAAAAAATAGCAATCCTAAAGAAATTGAGGACTTAGCCAGGTTAGGAAACAAAAAAGCTAAAATAGTTTATAAAACAGCAGGAGAATATTTAGGTTTAGGACTGGTTAGTATTGTAAATACAATAGATCCAGGAATTATAGTAATAGGAGGAGGCATTTCTCATGCTGGAAATCTCATTATTAATCCTGCAAAAGAGATAGTAAAACGAGCTGGGTTAAATCCATTAACTAAGAAAATAAGAATAGTGAAATCAAAATTGGGCAGAGAAGCAGGAGCAATTGGAGCTGCATTATTAATTTGTGGATAAATACAAAAATTGTCCACAGTTTATTAACAGTTAGGCTTGACAGGAATTTTTAATGATTTAGAATAAACTTGTGCAGCGGAAAGTCTTCGGACTGGAAGCTGCACATCAAGAGCAATCTCTCCTTCGGGAGAGGTTGTTCTTTTTTTATAATAAGATCAAGATAAAATTCCTGGGATAAATCTCAGGAATTTTTTTAAATTGACACCTTTTTAAAGCTCTGCTATATTCTGATTAGAAAGGAGGAAGAATGATGAATAATAAACCCTGGAAGATAGACAAGGAAAGTGTACATTTTAAAATTTTAAAAAGCTGGCTTTCTTTGGATCTTCAGAAATATTATTTAAGGGAGATAGCACCACCTTTAATTTTATCTGGTGAAGACCTATCCGAAGAAGATTTATTGATAAGGCTTATAGAGGTTATTAGAAAAATTGTTTGGAGAGTTTTTAAGATCCTTGAAAATAGAGAAATAGAATTTAAAAGAAAAGGACCAGATGGTCAGGTTAAAATTTTAAAAACGAAAAAGATAGATAAAAAAATAGAAATTCCTTACATTATTATTACTGACAATATCCATGAATTAGCATTTATTTATTTTGTCATAGAATGTAAAAAAAGAAACAATCCAGACTTTTTCTGTGATAGAGATAAGGTAATTAAAGAATTTAAAAAAGAATATGCCTTAGCTGGAGTGAAAGACTATTTTCAAACACAAGGAGGAATAATTAGTTTAGGAGCTGCTGCTAAAATAGGAATAGCGCTTTATGGTGGCTTGATTATAAGTTTAGGTTTTAGACTAAGTTTATTGTCAGCAATCGATAAAGTCGGAGGAAGAGAAGAAATGCTTTTAAATAAATTAAAAGACAGGACTTTTCATGATGTTTATAATAAGTTCAACAAAGACACTGATTTAGTTCTGAAAGTAATTGCAGAAGAAGCATTTCATTATGCTTGTAAGCATGCTAAAATTTTTGAAGAACCAGAGGAAATACCTAGAGAAAAGGAATCACCCCAAGTAAAAGAAGTAAATCAAATTGATGATTTAAAAAGAAGAATAATTATTCATTGTCAAAGAGGAATTGAGTACGAGGAGAATCTAGGAATCCCTGAGATAGTTAATAAATTATTTAAAATTTTAAAACAGGAAGAAAAAGAGTTATTAACAGTATAAAAACTAAAAGCCCATTATAATAAATGGGCTTTTAATTTGCCTAAGGATTCAATTATATATATAATTAAGACTATGAAACAGAAGAAAAAAATTTATTTAGATTATGCCGCTACTACTCCAGTTGACCCTAGAATCTTGAAAGTTATGGAGCCGTATTTTGTTGAAAAATACGGTAATCCTTCTTCTATTCATTCTTTTGGACAAGAGGCTCGGGAAGCAGTTGAGAAAGCACGGAATCAAGTCGCTGAATTTCTTAACTGTAAAGTATCAGAAATTGTCTTTACTGGCTCTGCTACAGAAAGCAATAATTTAGCAATTAGGGGATTGCTTAAAGCTTTAAAAAGAAGAAAGAGAGCAGGGGAGAAGGTTCATATAATTACTTCTCAAGTAGAACACAAGGCAGTTTTAGAGACTTGCCATGATTTAGAAAAAGACGGTGTAAAAATTACTTATTTACCAGTAGGAAGAGATGGTATAATAAATTTAGATGATTTAAGAGCCGAAATTACTCCTGAAACTGATTTAGTATCAATAATGTATGTAAATAATGAAACAGGAGCTATTCAGCCAATTAAAAAAATTGGTTCTTTAATTAAAGAAATTAACAAGACTAAAGAGCATCCAATTTTCTTTCATACTGATGCAGTTCAGGCAGTAAATTGGTTGAACTGTAAAGTTGATGATTTAGGAGTTGACTTGCTTACTTTTTCGGGTCATAAAATTTATGGACCAAAAGGGATAGGAGTTTTATATATACGCACAGGGATTCCGGTTTCTTCTATTATTACTGGCGGAGAACAAGAATGGGGATTAAGAGCAGGCACAGAAAATGTAGCTAATATAGTAGGGCTGGGGGCAGCAGTAGAAGAAATCAAAAAACATAAAGAGAAAATGTTTAGAAAAGTTCGATTGTTGCAGGAAAAATTAGAAAAAAGGGTTTTATCCATAGTTCCTAAAAGTAGAGTAAATGGTCCTCAAAACTTTAAAGAAAGAGCACCTCATATTTCTAATTTTGCTTTTGAAGGGATAGAAGGAGAGAGTTTGGTTATTAGTTTAGACCTTGAAGGAATAGCTACTTCTACAGGTTCAGCATGCACTTCAAGATTGCTTAAACCTTCTCATGTTTTAATGGCAATGGGCTTACCGGAATTAGAAGCCCATTCTAGTTTAAGGGTAAGTTTGGGGAAATTCACTACTGCGAGAGAGATTGATATATTTTTAAAAACCTTGCCTAGGGTAGTAGAACGGTTGAGAAAAATCTCCGGGAGGTGAATTTTATCAACGAATAGCTAATCCATTACGAATTTACGAATCACATTTAGCGTGACGAATATTCGTAAATTCGAAACAAGATTCGTTATTCGCTGATTACATGTATAACAAAAAACTTCTAAAACATTTTACTAATCCTAAATTTTTTGGAAAAATAAAAAATGCTGATGCTATTGGTAGGGCAGGGAATCCTCGTTGTGGGGATATAATGGATATCTTTTTGAAAGTAGACAAAAAAACTCAGAAAATAAAAGATATTAAGTTTCAAACATATGGGTGCGCTGCTGCTATTGCTGCTTCTGATATGATTTGTGAGTTAGTTAAAGGGAAAAAACTAGATGAGGCCTTAAAAGTTTCATTTAAGGATGTTTCAAGTAGTTTAGGAGAAATGCCGCCCCTAAAAGTTCATTGCGCCCAGTTGGCAACAGAAGCTTTAAGAACAGCAATCAAAAATTATCAAAGCAAGAAAAATGATTGAGACAATAACAAGATTTATTTTTTGCTTTTGTTTATTAGTATTTATTATCATATTTAGCACTAATTTTGTAGAGGCTGGGAGTTTTGAAATTAAAAATTTGCCAGGGCCTGAAATAATGCCTGACAGTCCCTTTTATTTTCTAAAGATATGGTATGAGAAAATTATTACATTTTTTAATTTTAATGATTTAAATAAAGCAGAAAGATATTCTGAGTTAGCAGAACGAAGATTATATGAAGCAGAAAGGATGGCAAAGAAAGGAAAAACAGATTTAGTAGAAAAGTTAATAGAAAGCTATAATAAATTTATCAATAAAGCTATTCAGAAAATAGAAAAAGTAAGGCAACAAGGCCAGAAGGAAGCAAATCAAGGGCTAACCAAAGAATTAGGAAAAATTTCCAGATCTGTTTTACAAAATCAAGAGTCTCTGTTAGATTTATATAAGGTAGTTCCTGAAGATGTAAAGAATGCTATTGAGAAATCTTTTAAAATTACAAAAATTGGTTATGACAAATTAATTGAATCCTTGAGTGGATTCCAGAAAGAAGAATTGATAAAGAAGGCAGAGGAAATAAAAAATAAGGCCCAACAAATCTTTAAGGATTGGAGAGAAATCTTTGGTCCTTAAGGAGGTGATAATAATTAACAAAAATTATGATTATGAAAGTAAAAGTATATAGCACACCAACTTGTCCATATTGTTTTGCTTTAAAGAAATATTTGGAAGAGAAAGGTATAGAATTTGAAGATATTGATGTGGCATTAAATGAACAGGCCAGAAAAGAAATGATTGAAAAATCAGGACAGATGGGAGTACCAGTAGTGGATATAGACGGAGAGATTGTGGTAGGCTTTGATAGAGAAAAAATCAATCAATTATTAAAAATAACCGAGTAAATAACCAAGATACAAGATACAATTACCAAACAAATTCCAATAATCAAATTCCAAACTGTTATCTTGATTATTGTTTGTTTCTTGTTTCTTGGTTATTGGTTCTTTTATGTTATATGATTTAATCATAATTGGTGGCGGTCCAGCTGGCATTACAGCTGGCATATATGCAGTCAGAAAAAAGCTTAATACTCTTATAATCACCAAAGAGTGGGGAGGGCAAATAACTCGGGCGAATGAAATTCAAAATTGGCCTGGAATTAAGAATATTTCAGGTATTGAGTTAATTAATAAAATGGTAGACCATTTAAAAGCATATGATTCTGTATTAGAAATCAGAGAAGGAAAAGAGGTAATTGATTTAGAAAAGAAAGGAGATTGCTTTATTGTCCGAGATAACGATGAAGAATTTCAGGCCAAGGCAGTTATAATAGCCACTGGCAAAATACCTCGTTCTTTGAATATTCCTGGAGAAGAAAAATTTAAAGGAAAAGGAGTAAGTGTTTGTGCTACCTGTGATGCTCCTTTATTTAAAGATAAAGTTGTAGCTGTAATAGGAGGGGGGAATGCTGGATTAGACACGGCCCTAGACTTGACTAAATATGCTAGCAAGATATATGTCTTGGAGTTTTTAGAACAAATTAAAGGAGATCCAATAACCAAAGAAAAGCTTGAAAAAACAGGTAAGGTAGAATTCTATACCAATGTTGCAGCAAAAGAAATAAAAGGAGATAAATTTGTAGAAGGTTTAATTTATGAAGATCGGGAAACAGGTGAAGATAAAGAGTTGAAAGTTGATGGGATATTTATAGCAATCGGTTTAACTCCCAAGGCAGGTTTTGCCGAAGGCTTGGTAGAGTTTAATGAAGCAGGGGAAATTAAAGTTGATAGCGAGAATAAGACAAAAACCCCAGGCTTGTTTGCTGCTGGGGATATAACCGATGTTAAGTATGAACAAGTAATAATTGCTTGCGGAGAAGGAGCAAAAGCTGCTTTGTCAGCTTATGACTATTTAAAAAATCGTTAATAATGATAAAGGTAGATGATAAGAAATTTGAAGAGTTAGTCAGAAAAGGAATAGAAGCAATTCCGGATAAATTTTTAAAAAAATTAGACAACGTAGCAATTGTAGTTGAAAAAGAACCTACCCCAGCCCAGCTTGAAAAATTAAAATTAGGAAAAGGACACAAACTTTTTGGATTATATGAAGGAATTCCTCAGATAAAAAGAGGATATTATAGTGGAGTTTTACCTGATAAAATAACCATCTTTAAGGGTCCTATAGAAGAGGTTGCTTCTACAGAAGAAGAAATAGAAGATATAGTTATGAGAACAGTTTGGCATGAAATTGCTCATCACTTTGGCTTATCAGAGGCAGAGGTTAGGAAAGCCGAGAAAAGATATAAGGAGCTTATAAATAGAAAGACAGAGAAATAACTCTTCGTTACATGTAACGAGGAAAGACCTCGTTACATGTAACGAGGTCACCCTGCGGGTGGTACATCATAGTGACCGCCCAGGGGTGGTCACCCGTAGGGTGCCACTGGTCATCCGTAGGATGCCACCGGTCACCCGAAGGGTGGGAAAAAACCTCGTTACATGTGCCACAAACAGCTATGAAGAATAAAATTTATGATTTAATCATAGTTGGAACAGGACCAGCTGGTTTAACAGCTGGTATTTATGCAAAAAATTTTGGTTTAGAGAGTATAATTTTAGGAGAAAAATTCGGCGGATTAATAAATACAGCCTATAAAATTGAAAACTATCCCGGTATTTTTGGTGTACCAGGAAAAGAACTTGTAGAAAGATTTAAAAATCATCAGAAATATTTGAAATTATTAGTAAAAAAGGAAAGGATTAAAGGAATTACAGTTAATAAAATAAAAAAAGAAAAAATCTTTTTTGTCTATACCAGTAGAAATATTTATCGAGGAAGAAGCATTATTTTGGCTATTGGAACTGAACCCAGGGTTTTAAAAATTAAGAACATAGAAAAATTTGAAGACAAAGGAGTATATTACTATATTGATAAAAGCACTTTTACTTTTAAAAACAAGATAATAGCAGTGATTGGCGGAGCAAATTCAGCCGCAATGACTGCCTGTATGTTGTCCGAGAAAGCAAAAAAGGTTTATATAATTTATCGCCGAGAAAGGTTAAGAGCCGATGCTATTTGGGTTAACAAGATAAAAAAGTTAAAGAATATAGAAGTAGTTTATAAGGCAAATGTTATTGAGCTTAGAGGAGAGAAAAAAATAAATGAGGCAATTCTTGATAATGGAAGAAAAATTAAGATAGATAATTTAGTCATTGAGGCAGGGACTGTTCCTAATTCATTTTTAATAAAACAATTAAGGGTAAAAACTGATAAAAATGGCTATATTATAGTAAAAAAAGATCAGTCTACAAATATTAAGGGTATTTTTGCTGCCGGAGATATTACAAATGGATCAAATGGTTTTCGTCAAATTGTCACTGCTTGCGCCGAAGGAGCAATAGCTGCCCTCGGCGTTTTTAACTATCTTTCTAGAAAAAAATAAAAATGTTATAATTAATGATAGATTATAGGTTATTGCGGAATTGTCTAGAGTGACGCGGAAATTGTTATCAGCGTTAACTCAAGACAAGTCCGTTTACTAATATGATTAGAATAGCCATTAACGGATTTGGAAGAATAGGTAGGCCAACCTTTAAAAGATTAATTGAAAACCATCCTGAAGTAGAAGTGGTGGCTATTAATGATTTAACTGATAACAGAACATTGGCTCATCTTTTAAAATACGATTCAGTTTATGGAATTTATAATAAAAAGGTTGGTTATACAGAACAAAGTCTTAAAATTGATGGTAAGGAATACCGGGTTTTAGCTGAAAAAGACCCCACACGGTTGCCTTGGAAAGAATTAGAGGTTGATGTGGTTTTAGAATGTACAGGGTTTTTTACTGATCCCCAGGGAGCCAGCCAGCATTTAAAAGCCGGGGCAAGACAAGTTATTATTTCTGCTCCTTGCAAGGACCCTGAAGTTCCAACTTATGTTTTAGGTGGCAATGAAGAAAAATTTGATCCAAAGAAAGATAAAGTGATTTCAATGGGTTCTTGCACTACCAATTGCGTGGTTCCGGTAGTAAAAGTTCTTAATGAAAAATTTGGCATAGAAAAGGCCTTAATGACCACGGTTCATAGTTATACAAGCACTCAGAGGATTGTTGATGGACCTCATAAAGATTTAAGAAGAGCCCGAGCAGCAGCTGTTAATATAGTTCCAACCACCACTGGGGCAGCTATTTCTGTTATTCGAGTTTTGCCAGAATTAGAAGGCAAATTGGACGGTATTGCTATCAGGGTCCCTTCAGTTGATGTTTCTTTATTAGACCTGGTTGCTGAAATTAAAAAGAAGACAACAGTTGAAGAGATAAACAATGCTTTTGAAGAAGCTAGTCAAAATCAGCTAAAAGGAATTCTAGCAGTTGAGGATAAGCCGTTGGTTTCTACAGATTTTATTGGCAATTCTTACTCAGCTATAGTTGATAGCCAAATGACTCGTCTCGAGGAAGGAAATTTGGTAAAGATTTTAGCCTGGTATGATAACGAGTGGGGATATGCCTGTCGGTTGGCAGAAATGGCTGAATATATCGGAAGAAAATTGTAGTTTCCTTCCAACAAACCACAAATTACAAATTACAAATTCCGAATACTGAAAGAATATCAAATCATAAATTTCAGATAATAATTAACCGAGGATAATAACAAAAAATCCAAACAAGTTCTGAATTTTGGTCATTCTAATTTGGAATTTATAAATCTATGATTTATTTAGGCGCTGATCACGGTGGCTTCTCTTTTAAAGAGAAAATTAAAGAATTTTTAGATGAGCTCGGGGTGGAGTACCAGGATTTAGGTAATTTTAAATTTGAACCCTATGATGATTTTCCTGATTTTGGTTATAAAGTAGCAAAAAAAGTAGCTAAGACAAAAGCAAGAGGAATTCTTGTCTGTACAAATGGTTTAGGAATGTCTATTGTTGCCAATAAAATAAAGGGAATAAGAGCAACAGTAGTCACCACTAAAAAAGTTGCTAAACAAGCAAGGGAGCATTTAGACGCCAATGTTTTATGCTTAGGGGCTCATGTAGTTTCATTTAAGGAAGCAAGGAGAATTATAAAAACATGGCTTGAGACAGAATTTTTCAGAAAGGAAAAATATATTAGGCGTCTTGAAAAAATTAAAAAAATAGAACAGGCGAATTGAAAAATAGCTTTAAGATATTAAGAACATTTAATGTCCTTAAATTTTTTATTAGCTGATATTTATGATTGAGATTATTCCAACAATATTAGTTAAAGAATTTGAAGAAGTTAAAAAAAGAATTAAATGTGTAGAAAAGTATGTGAAATGGGTTCAACTGGATGTTATGGATGGTATTTTTGTTGAGAATACAACTTGGCCTTATTCTGAAGAAGGAGCGAAAATCAGCGATTTTAAAAAAATAAAAACTAAAACAAAAACAGAAGTTCATTTAATGATCCAAGACCCAGAGAAGGTTATTGAAGATTGGCTGGAAGTAACTGATCGAGTTATTGTTCATTATGAGTCAGATATTAGTAATTCGGAGAATGCTGTTAAAAATTTAATAGAAACAGTTCATAAAGCAAATAAACAGATTGGGTTGGCGATTAATCCAGAAACTGATGTTTCTGCAGCAAGGCCGTTTTTAAAAAAATTAGATTTGGTATTGATAATGACCGTTCAACCAGGAAGAGGTGGTCAAGAATTTAAAGAATGGATTTTAGAAAAAATTAGAATCTTGCGAGAAATATGGCCTAATGGTAATATAGAAGTAGATGGGGGGATAAATCCTAAAACAGCCAAAAAAGTTATTGAAGCAGGAGCTAACTTAATTTGTGCTGGAACATATATTTTTACATCTAAGAATACCAAAATAGCAATTAACAATTTAAAAAACTCATATGCTTAAACCTTTAACCATAAAACAAATGTATAAAATGGCGAACACAATTCGCCAAGATATTATAAAAATGTTAGTAAAAGCTGGTTCTGGTCACTCAGCTGGTTCTTTGGGTATGGCAGATGTTTTTACTGCTTTATATTTTAGCGGTATTTTAAAGCATAATCCTAAAAAACCCGATTGGCCGGAAAGAGATAGAGTAGTATTGTCTAATGGCCATATTTGTCCGGTTTTATATGCTACCTTGGCACGAGCTGGTTATTTTCCAGTAAGAGAATTATCTACTTTAAGAAAATTAGGTTCTCGTCTTCATGGTCATCCTCATCGAGGAAGTTTGCCAGGAATTGAAAATAGTTCTGGGCCAGTAGCTCATGGCGCTTCTATTGCTTGCGGAATGGCTTATGCCGGCAGGTATTTAACAGATGTCTCTTCTTTGGGAGAAAAATTAGAACATTTGACTATTTCTGATAGACCAGGCAAACCAAAATATCAGGTTTATTGTATTGTTGGTGATGGAGGACAGGATGAAGGCTGTATGTGGGAAGCAGTAATGTTTGCTGCTAAATACAAATTAGACAACCTCACTTTTATAATGGACAGGAACAATATCCAAATTGATGGCTACACTGAAGACGTAATGCCGCTTGAGCCTTTAAAAGCAAAATATGAAGCATTTAATTGGCATGTTATTGAGGTTGATGGCCATAATATTGAAGCGATTGTAAATGCAATAAACGAAGCAAAGGCAATTTTTGAAAAGCCGGTTTTAATAATTGCCCATACCATACCCGGTAAAGGGGTAGATTTTATAGAATGGCAGTACTCTTGGCATGGAAAATCCCCAAAACCAGATGAAGCAAAAGAAGCCCTTCATCAGTTAAGGACCTTAGGAGGCAAAATTCAATCCGAAGCCGATTAATAAAAATTAATCTAATTAATTAACCTAATTGACCTAATTATTTTAATTATTTATTTTATGATTAATCCAAAAGCCTACTTAATTAAAAATTTACTATCAAAAAATATTAAAAAAATCCCAACTCGTAATGGATACGGAGAGGGATTAGTAGAGGCAGGTAAACGCGATAAAAATGTAGTAGTTCTTTGTGCTGACTTAACCGATTCTACTCGCAGCGGAATGTTCAAGGAGGTTTTTCCTGAAAGGTTTATTGAAGTCGGGATTGCTGAGCAAAATATGATGGGAGTAGCAGCTGGTTTAGCTTTATCAGGTAAAATTCCTTTTGTTTCTACTTATGCAGTTTTTTGCCCAGGAGTTAATTGGAGCCAGTTAAGAGTTTCTGTGTGCCAGAGTGATGCAAATGTTAAATTAACAGGTGCCCACGCTGGAGTTTCAGTTGGTCCTGATGGTATGAGTCACCAGGCTCTGGAGGATATTGCTATTACTCGATGTTTGCCAGGTTTAGTTGTTCTGGCTCCTTGTGATGCTATTGAGACCAAAAAAGCCACAATAGCAGCAGCAAAGTGGAAAGGACCGGTTTATTTAAGATTTGCTCGGGAAGCCACTCCGGTTTTTACTACTGAAAAGACTCCCTTTAAGATTGGTAGGGCAGAGATTTTTAGACAAGGGAAGGATGCAACAATAATTGCTTGCGGTCCCTTGGTTTATAATTCATTGATAGCAGCAGAGAGGTTAAATAAGCAGGGGATAGATGTTAGGGTTATTAATAACCATACAATTAAGCCAATGGATACAAAGACAATTATAAAAGCCGCAAAAGAAACCAGGGCGATTGTCACTGTAGAAGAGCATCAAGTAATGGGTGGTATGGGTTCAGCTGTGGCTGAAGTTTTAGCTAAAAACTTTCCTGTACCGATAGAGATGGTAGGGGTTCAAGATAGATGGGGTGAATCTGGTCAACCAGATGAACTTATTGAACATTTCGGGTTAGGGGTTAATTCTATTGTAAGAGCAGTTAAAAAAGTGATTCGGAGAAAAAACTAAAAAGGCGAGGGTTGTGCTTTCCGGGTGAAGCGACCCCGATATCCGGATAACACCCGGATGACCCAGATAACCTT
>Ga0190361_1000452_pt1 | contig 16266 bp, 17 predicted proteins | sample 48721845_MG_FD_161273 | JGI IMG/M metagenome (GOLD analysis project Ga0190361, IMG submission 161273) | Hydrothermal vent microbial mat bacterial communities from Southern Trench, Guaymas Basin, Mexico - 4872-18-4-5_MG | ecosystem: Environmental > Aquatic > Marine > Hydrothermal vents >...
ATTTCATCGTTTTCATCTTATAAGTTTTTTGAACTATTCTTCCAGCCATTAATGTTTGGAGATTAATTTAATATTCAACTGAACTTATTGGATAAGTGATTGAATATGTGTGGTTTCCTTAGATTTTCATCTTCAAATTGGAGGTTTAAGAAAAAATGTAAGCTTTGCGGTAGGGAGAGCCTGTTAATATCTGATGTTATCGGTGTCTGTGCGGATTGTTTGAGGAATAATCCTAAAGAGGCTTTGAAGATAGCTTTAAGAGTTCATTTTAATTCGAGGCTGAAATTTAACCTTCCACCGCGTCCTCCCAAAAATGTAAATGGTGTAAGATGCGGCATATGTGATTTAAACTGTATTATTCCTCCAGGTGGTAGAGGTTTTTGTGGTTTAAGAGTTAATGTTGATGGGCGGTTGATAATTATCGGTGGAAGCCAAGATAGAGGTTTGCTTGAATGGTATTATGATCCTCTACCTACAAACTGTGTTGCTGGATGGTTCTGTCCCGGAAATACAGGTCTAGGCTACCCCAAATATAGTTGTATGGTTGGAGGTGAGAGAGGCTACTTTAATTTAGCTGTATTTTATGGTGCATGTAACTCGAATTGCCTCTTCTGTCAGAACTGGAATTATAGATTTATGCTATCCGATTCGAGAAGATATGTCTCTTCAGATGAGTTGGCTTCGAAAGTTAACGGTAAAACTAGATGTGTATGCTTCTTTGGAGGAGATCCTTCTCCACAGGTTATTCATGCATTGAAAGTTTCTGAAAAAATATTAGAGATGGCTGAGCGTGAAGATAGACTGATCAGAATTTGCTGGGAGTCCAATGGCCATTTCAGCAGAAATTTTTTAAGTCGAGTTGTAGATGTGTCGCTTAATAGTGGTGGAATAGTAAAATTTGATTTGAAAGCTTGGTCTAATTCAATATATAAAGCGTTGACTGGAATTGATCCTGGCAATCTATTTGAAAATGTAAAATATATTGTTGATAGAAGTGGGGAGAGAAGGGAAGTTCCATTATTTGCTGCAAGTATACTTTTAGTTCCAGGATATGTTGACGATTATGAAGTTGAGCAAATTTCAAGTTTTCTCGCATCTCTGGATAGGGATATTCCTCTTTCGCTTCTTGCATTTCACCCCGATTTCCTATTGGTTGATCTTCCACCTACAAGTTTTTCTCATGCTGAAAAAGCTTTACGAATAGCTAGGGAGGCTGGATTGAGGAGGATTAACATAGGTAACCGATTTCTTCTCGGAGATTATTATTGAACAATAATTATATTTTCTTTGGAGCTATATTACTTGTGGTGGTTTCATGGAATTAGAGGATGAAATTAGAGCGATTATTGTGGAGGAGACTGGGAAGATTGAAGGGAAGGTTGGTGTTGGATTTAAAGATTTCAAGAGCGGTGTAGAAGTATATAATTATCCTGATGATAGATTTCTGACTGCAAGTGTTTTCAAAATATATGTTTTAATAGAACTTTACAGGCAGGTGAATGAGGGCCTATTGAACTTAGAGGATCGTTATAACTATAAGTTTTATGATAGATCTCCCGGTTCTGGCATTCTACAATATTTGGATGAGGGTTTAAATTTGAAGATTAGGGATCTGGCGAAATTGATGATGATGATAAGTGACAATACGGCAACTGACATTCTTGTAGAAATACTTGGAAGAGATAATATAAATGAAACTATTCGTAAACTTGGTTTAGTGAACACGCATGTTGCATATAATTGTAAAGAGATGATATTCGGCTTTTATAGCGTAAAAGAGGAGAAAAGAACTGAACTTGAGGAGTTTCTGAAAAGTATTGGGGAGGCAGAGTTGATTGAAGGCGGCCTTGGAGATGTTGCAAAGAAATTATACTATAAAAGGAGGAGAATGGGTTTAACATTGGAAAGTTTAAAGCTTCAAAATAGATTTTCAGAATATTTTGAAGTTTCCAAGGATACTTCAGCTTTAAGTGATTATGAAGTGAATGATGTTACTTCTCCTAGAGATATGGTTAGAACTTTCTCTTTGCTTTATAATAGGTCGATTTTAACTCCTGAAGCATGTGATGAGATCCTAGGTATTATGGCATACTGCCAGACAGGTTATAATAGGTTGAGGCGGCATCTTCCCAGAAATGTAATTGTCGCACATAAAACTGGAACTATTCCAGGTGTGGTTAATGATGCAGGTATAATTATGACTTCGCAGCGTGACTATGCTTTAGCGGTTTTCGTTAATGAACTGAACATTAATGATAGATCGTCTATCCGTAGTGGTGAAGAAGTTATCGCAAATATATCGAAGAGAATCTATGAAACCCTTATAAAGGTTAAGGTTTAAGTGAATCCAAATATTTTTCCACTGCTTCCTTTATTTTTTCCCATTCGGATCGGCTGTGAATCGTATACTTCTGATTTCTCTTCCATTTTCCATCTCTATTCAACCATAAATAAAGGGAGATCTGTTTTCTTCCAAAGGAGTTTACGAGAGCTACAGCAGTCCACCATTTGCCGCTTTTATATATTGTCGTATAATTTATTACCTCTAATTTTTCGGATATGGGTATTCTTTCCTCATCCAATTCCATCAGCCCTTCCAATTTAGATGAATATGTTCCTTAAATTTTTTCCTCATTTACAGATATGATCTATTCGTTGAGAAATACTTTTAATAGTTATATTTAATTCAATTTATTAGAAGAGTTATGAGTGCAGTTATGTGGGATTTTATCATTTCATCGGTAATAATCTTTTTAGGCTTTATTGGAGTTATGCTCTTCAAAGTTTTCAGTATTCCTGAAATCATCTTTCTCATACTCTTCGGAATATTTTTGGGTCCAATCTTCAATTTCTTTAACTTCTCAAATATTTCTTCAGTTCTACCATATTTCACATGTTTTGCAATTGCAGTTTTAATGTTTGATAGTGGTTTAAGATTGAAGATTGAAAGGCTCTTTGAAAATTCTAAATTGATTTATCTTTCCCTGTTAAGTTTCATATTTTCCTTCTCTGTAATTTCAATTCTCTTCAAATTTCTATTCAATTTTAGATGGGCTATCAGCCTAGCTTTTGGAGCATTGTTTGGCGGCTGCGGAAATACTGTTCTACTCACTCTTCTTAGAAGCATGAATATTAAGGAGGAAAGTTTAACATATTTTTCATTTGAACTTGCATTTTCAAATATTCTAAGTTTCATAGTGGCTTTGTCATCTTTGAATTATCTTTCAATGGGTGTGGTTAAGATTGTTGAAAGTTTGAAGATGATTTTCACACAGTTTTCTGCTGGAATAATGGTTGGAGGGTTAATTGGAGTTTTATGGTTAATAATCATATATGCTATTAGGCGTGAGGAATACTTTTACATTCTAACTCTTGCCATATTGATAGCTGCATATTCCTTTGCTGAAGGGATGGATGGAAGCGGTCCACTTGCATCTCTAATCTTCGGATTTATAATTGGAAATTATGAGAGGGTTGGAAGAATTTTCGGTTTTAAATTTGATGTACATGAAGTTGGCTCAATTAGATATCTGTTAGGCGGCCTTCATTCAGAGATAACATTTCTTATAAGGGTTTTCTTTTTCGTTATTCTAGGTTTATCTTTTACGGTTGCAAGTTCCTTTGAATTTCTTTTTGGACTGCTTATAACTTTACTGCTGTTTTTAGGCAGATTCTTCGTAATGTTGCCGCTAACTATTAAAAGAGAATTCTCTTATGAAAAATATTTTTTCTATTTAAATGTTGGTAGGGGTTTGGCGACTGCTGTGCTCAGTTTTATAATATCCAGCCAGTTATCGGATCTGTCAAATTTTATCCTTAACCTCTCAATATATGTGTTGATTTTCAGCAATCTGTTAATGTCTATTCTTGTTAAATTAACTCTGAGAGAGTTGACGCCTGTTGTCAGTGTTAAATGACCATCTTTTATAAACCTTTTAATATTTACTGTTAAACTATATTTAGAGTGTGATTGAAGATTTAGCTGGCAGTTTCCTTTACCGATTGGAAAAGGCTGATTGAAGATGATTAACACGATAAATATCATCCTCCTCTTCTGCTTTACAATTATATTGGGTTATCTTGGCCAGCTATTTTATAGTAGGACTAAAATACCTGATGTAATTTGGCTGTTATTGTTCGGAATTATTTTAGGTCCCATTCTACACCTTTATGATCCATCACTGTTTATACGGTTGTCTTCTTTGATGAGTATTTTGGCTTTATGCATCATATTGTTCGATGCTGGAATTAATGTTGATGTTGGATTATTTGTTAAAATGCTTCCTACAAGTATAACTGTTCTTTTATTTACTTATCCTATAACTATGTTGCTTGTAGGTTTAACGTTGAATTTTTTCATGCCGGATTATTTTGATCTTCTCCAAGGATTGCTTTTAGGAAGTATGATTTCAGGTACAAGTACCGTTACAACGATGAGTATTGTTAAAACCCTTGAAGATTCAGGTTTAAAGATTGATAGGGTTAAAACTACGCTTCTCTTGGAATCCGTCTTGACGGATCCCATAGGAATAATTACGTGTATAACTCTTATTAGGATGATTATGATGCCTGAGACTTCCCTCTTTGAAGGGTTTAAACTTTTATTTCTATCTTTCAGCAACTCTATAATATTGGGTTCTATTATAGGTATTGTTTGGGGTGCTATTTTAGATAGATTGGAGAATAGAAAATTTAATTACATGTTAACGTTGGCCATAGTTTTTCTAACCTATATAGTTTCGGAGAGTATTGGCGGTGAGGGTTCAGGTGCACTCTCCGTTTTACTTTTCGGTCTTGTTATAACAAATTTCGAATATATTGCCAGTAGACTTGAAGTTAAAAAGACATTTAAGGTAAATAAGAAGCAGCTTAGAGAATTTCATGAGGAGATAACTTTCTTCATTAAGTCCTTCTTCTTTGTTTATATTGGACTTATTATTTCAATCTCTCCTGAACAATTGTTTTCTGGTTTAGCTGTCTCCATTTTGGTTCTCGTTGAGAGATGGTTTGCAGGAACTATGAGTGAACATATATTAAATCTCAGTGAATTTGAAAGTATCATTATTAAGACGACGTGTGCAAGCGGTCTACCTGCCTTAATAATGTCTCAATTACCGATGATATATGATCCTAATCGAACTTTCTTTCTGCATCCTGAAATATATCCAAATATTTGTTTTATAGTGGTGCTTATCACGGTGATTTATGGAGCATTAATCACTCCTTCAATTGTTTTTAGAAAAATTAAAACTATAACTAAGTCTTTGAAATGAAATTAGAATTTTAAATTATATTGATGTTGCGGTGCTAATAGAAAATTTTTATTCTTCTCTGCGATGATTGAAGTGGAGTGGTTGGAATGGCATCCACATTTATATTTGGTTTTATACCGTACTCGTCTGGCAAAACCGTTATTTCCACGGCGTTGGCTAGGGGCTTGTTGAATCATGGTATGCAGGTTGGAGTCTTCAAGCCGCGTTCAGGTCACAATATGTGGTATCAATATGATGCATTTTTAAATTGTAAGTTTGAAAATAGGCTTTTCTGTGAAGATATTATAAAGCTTAAGGCTGCTTCTAAATGTAATCTACCATATGAAATATTAAATCCGATTGATGCTTTAATTTCTCCGTTAAATCTTGAAGTCTTCTTTAAACTGGATTTAATTGACTGGATGTATATGGTTGAAGGAAACATTTTCCATCATCTTTTAGCTGAAAGATATACGGAGTTGAAAGATGGAAAAATTGTCAATATGCTTCTGGTAAATGAGTCAAATTTGAAGGAGAAGCTGGTTCTCCAAGATAGGGTTTATATGGATAGTTTGAAAAATTCAGTGGATAAAATTATTCTAGTACGCAATGTTGATGAGTGGAATGCATATTACAGGAAACTTGCACCTCAATGTATATACAGCTGTTATTCGAAACTTAAAGATGAATATGAAATATTGGTTGTAGAGGGATATAATGATGCGTTGATTCCTTCAATTGAATTGTTAAACGATGTTGATGTTGTTATAGGTGTATCTCCAGGTGTGGCTGTTCTATATGAGGGAAATGAATTTAGAAGTGTTGTAGCTGGCTTAATGGATTTGGGGAGAGATATAATGTCCTTGAAATCAAAGGATGTAGTGAAATTTTTGAGAAAGTTTAAGATTATAAGAATTCCTGCTTTGTCGAAGAGTGATTTAAACGATTATGATAGGCTTGCAGCTAAGCTGGAATATGTTATAGATGAAGTTATCCCTTATTTTTAACGTTTAAATTTTATTGAAGTCTTATCAAAGATATTTTATTACACCTATATTCTAATCATATTTTTCTGAGAAGTTTTCTCTTCTTCTCCTCATATTCCTGTGGAGTTATTGCTCCTATATCTAGCAATTCTTTTAACTTTTTAAGTTCGTCTAGAGGTGATATTTCAGCTTTCCCTTCACTTTTAATTTTTTTCATTCTTTCTTTCACAATGTTTACAAGTTTCACGGCTTTATCTTTAGGTATTGCAGGGATTCCTGCTACTCCATCCTTCGTTAAGTGGAAGAATCTTCCAAGCTCGGTTGTTAAGCCTGGTGCTGTTATTCTAACTTGGCTTGAGAATATTCCTTTCTGTAAATGTATTGCAGTTATTTCTTTATAGGGGATGACTTCAACACTTTCCCTCAGTCCAAGCATCGATGGATTTCTGATAATTAATTTTCTGTTAGTTGCAAAGATTATGTTTGGTGTTGTTATGCTTCCTCCAGGTCTTATTCTGCTTTGCCTTGCAACTATTAAAACTTCTTCACCTTCCTCAAGGTATGGTTGAATTTTCCTAATTTCTTTAACTTCTTCTTCAGTAAATTTTTCTTTCAAATATTTCCCTCATTTAAATTTTAAATTGGTTCTCACATATCTTTTTCGGTGATCGTCTCAAAATTTATTTATCAATTTTCAGCATATATTCAGATGTGAGTTCAACATATAATAAGTACGGTAAATATTACGATATTATCTATAAGGGTAAGGATTACTTGAAGGAGTGTAGAGATCTAGTTGAGTATCTTAACTCATATAGTGTTATTGATGTTCATAAAATTTTGGATCTTGCTTGCGGTACTGGTGGACATTCATTGGCATTTGCAAGTATGGGTTATGACGTGGTAGGAATAGATAAATCGCCTATTATGATTGATAAAGCTTTGAATAAGGCTGAGAAACTTAATCTTAAAGTTGAATTTTTAGTTCAGGATATGCGTAACCTATCTTTAAAAAGAATTTTCGATGCAGCTTTCTGCCTTTTCGGAAGCTTCGGATACTTATTAGAAGATAAAGATGTGATGGAGATGCTGGTTAGGGTTAGAGAGCATTTAAATCGAAATGCTTTATTCATATTTGATTTTTGGCCTTCCTTTCACATCTCCTTTCTCAAACGTCTTGGATATACGAGGAGTCTGCGGAGAATTGTTGGAGAAAATTCAATCATTTTACGTTCCGTGAATATGGATTTTAACGTGGAGAACAGTATTGTAGAATACTTTATCGAGTGTTACGTTTTAAATTCTGCTGAGAAAAAGGTTTTAGATCATTTTACTGAGATTCATCGTATCAGATGTTTTATGCCTAGCGAAATTAAACATCTCCTGATTGAAACTGGTTTTAAGCCTCTAGCATTCTTCGATGTAAATTGGGGAGGCGAAAAAATCTATACTTGTATTCCAGCGAAAATTTCCAGTAGCAATATTGCATGTTTAGCTTTTCGGAGGTAATTTAATTAACATTTCTTTAACATAATTCTTGTCTTATGAAAGTGATTCTCATCGGTATACTTTCTATTGTTGCAGGAATTCTCATCGACTACGGTTACTTTCAACTACAAGTGGATTCTTTGAAAAGTAATCTTTTCAAGCCAAGTTGAATAATGCTTTAGAACATACAGAATTACACTTCTAAACCTGTAGACTTATGCTTCAAGTTTCATCCCCACATTATGCTAATGGTGAAGATGCCTGTAGAATAATTTTGAACGCTATCAGCATTGATGGTGATCGGCTTCCAGGTTTAAAAATTGCAATTATAGTTTTGAAGGTGAATGTTAGAGATTTCATTGTAATTGTACATAGCGGTTTTGCCACAGATGTTGGAAATGGAACATATATTGACGAATTTAAAACTGTGAATGCTGGAGAATATGAGATTGGCTGCATCATTCCCAAATTTATGACGAATTGGATTTGGATAATTGGCTTCTTAAAGTGGCAGTTTTTCCCCTTGACTCTTTTGGAAACATCGTCTCATCGGTTCAATTGATATTTGAATCTAACACCACTATCATCGGCAAATTTACAAATGAATATAGATTAGAGACCTATATTCTCATTCCTGCACAATATGTAACTTTAAATATAAAGGATAATTTTACGGGAATTTCTCAAAGCTTTCTCCTGAATCTTACAGGTAAAATGGAGGCTCCCTCAAAGCCTGAAAAGAAAGTGGAGTTAAATGTTTGGATTGTTGAAGGAAGCGGAGTCACACAGAATGATGTGAAGAAGGATGTGGAGAAGGCTAATGAAATATATGGTAAGGCTGCCAAGGCATGCAACTTTACGAAGAGAATAAAATTTGTGATAAAGAAATTTAATGTTATAAAAAAGGATAAATGGAGAAGTATAGCCGGATCCGACAATAGATTAGATGTAGGTGTTATGGACGAGAGAAGTAGACTGCCAGACGATGGAGATAATAGTACAATTGAAGTTTACTATGTTCCTGGAGTAGATTATAACAGTAGAGATTCGAAGACAGGCGTTATTGTTTCTCAAAGTATTCTTGGAGTTTCTTGGGAGAGAAATAAAACAGGAGTAGCGGTAAGCAATAAGGATGATTTTGATGATAGAACTCTAGTTCATGAACTTGCCCATCAGTTAAGTGATGGAGCAGTGGTAGATCAAGGTGTTACAGGTTCGAATATGCAGGGAGCGAATAAGGCAGGTAATCTAATGAATTATGATAATACAGGCGATGAAATAACAAAGAAACAAGCAGAACTGATAGAGAAAACGTTAAAAGATCTATAATTCCATTTATTTTTCCAATATTTAATCCTGATTTGTGTTAAATACCCAATTTACTTGAAAATGAAAGTAAATATAAATATGTATTTAAATATTTTTTATTGATGATTTAATGCATATTTTTAATATAATGTTATGCCGGAGGGCTGATTAAATGATGATCAATAAGAAAAAGACCATATTTATCTTTTTAATATTTTTTCCTTTATTGTATGGACTTTTTTTACTTCACCATTTCTAGTTCCGGTGTCGAGTGAGAAAAGAGTGGCTCAATATGTTAGCCATATCTCGAGATACTATTCTTGCAATAATACTCGAATTGAAATCCACCTGTTTGGTGCTAAAGCAGAATTTAATGTAGTGGTTTTTTCATTTCAACATAGATATGCATTTCCTCCAAATGTTACCATTGAAGAAGCTTTAGAAGGCTTGCCATTCACAAGAGAATTTCTAAAATATGGGCAGCGAATTTATATTAGCATATTTAAGGTGAAGGATGAAGTATCAAGCATGTTTTTTAAAGGTTTAACAATAACTGTAAATAATGTTGAGATTAAAGGGTTCAATGAAAGCGGTATCTTTGTTTATAGTTTCGCTCCAATATATGATGAAAGTGATGCTGCATATAAATATATTTTTGAGATGCGATTTAATGAAGCAAAAGCATTGCCGGGAGAAATTGAGCTATCAATAAATTATGATGTTTTTCTGTTATTGCAGCCGTTTGGATATGTTAAGGTACAAAGCGGAAAGATGGTGTTGATGCATAGGCTAATATGGAGGAACCTATAGGTTTCTTATAATTTTCATTTCATAGATGTTATTTATTTTTCAACCAAAATTTATACCATTGTTCAAGAGTTCTTCTCTTCATTTCCTCTCTCATCGGCTTATAAAATGGAATTGTATAGATTTCTTCTATGGCTTTTTCTAAGGGAACATTCTTCTCTATTAGCTCTTTCATCTTTTTTCTTACTTCTTCAAAGTATTTCAGCTGTATCTTTATTTCTTCTTTGTTACATATTGGTCCATGTCCTGGAACTATCTTTTCAACATCCATTTCAAGCATTCTTCTAAATGCTTCTATCCATTTATCTGGATTGGCTGTCCGGTCGCCTCCCCATGGGAACATTTTAGAGAAGACTAGGTCTCCTGCAAACATTACCTTATCTTTTGGCACATACACTATGGATGAATCTTCGGTATGTCCTCCCATATGAATTATCTCCACATTCTCTATTACATATTTTTCTTCGAATGTTTGGTTGGGTAAAACTATTTTTAATCCTTCATATAGCCATGCTCTTTCAGGTCTTTCTCTCCTTATCCTTTCAATCATCTTTTTTAATTCTTGTCCGCTCCAAATAGTTTTTAGATTTTCTTCCACTATCTCTCTTAAAGTTTTGTGAGCTATGATCTTGCAGTCTTCGAATGCTTGTGCTCCAAATATGTGGTCAGAATGATAATGTGTTAATATTAGATGTGTAACCTTTTTACCTGTTATTTCTTCTGCAGTTTTTCGGAAAATTCTTCCAGATGCAGGATATTGTGCATCTACAGCTATCAAATAATTTTCCGTTAAAATTATCCCTACGTTTCCCCCGGTTTTGCCTTCAGTATCTGCATAGATTTTATTGGAGATCTTACTTAATCTCATATTATTCACCAACCATTCTATACATATAATTAATGATTCTTTAATTCATATATCTTTTGATAAAGGATAAATTTTATAGGCGTTTAATATTTTATGGATGATTTTTTGGAATCGACAAGAGAATTTAAAGTCTTCGGCTATTCTGTAGATGATTTAATGTCTATGGATCCTGCAGTGTTGAGAGCTATTTTAATTGAACGTACTTAAGGGTAAATTGAAACTTCCCAAAAATTTTGGATATACGGTGAAAGTAATATTTAATGTTTGGAGGAGTAGGGGTTTACCTCTTGATCCGCCTGATATTAAGTGGGTTATAGAATATTTAAAGCTTGCAGAGAGACTTAAGAAAGGCGAAAAGATAACGTTGGAGAATGAAATGCCAGAAACTTTTTCTGAAGATGAGCTTAGAGTAGTTGAGAAACTTCTTTATTAATAGAAGATCAATTAGACAATGGAAGAGAAAGCAGGTTCCTAACAGTTTAATTATGAAGTTATTGTATGCGGGATTGATGACCCCTAGAGGTTGCAATCTTCCTTCAATAAGGTTTTTAGTTTTAAAAAGCGAGGAGGAGAAGAGGCTTGCATCCAGCGATATTTCCAGTGGATAATGCAATTTTAATTGTAACATGTCAAGATATGCGAGTCTACAGGGTCCTTAAATATGATGAAATTGTACCTCAGAGCATTTATTATGACGCTGTTGCGGTTGCTGACCATATATGTTTAATGGCGCACACTTTAGGTTTAGATGCCTGTCGGCTGACTCATGGAAGAGATTCATGTGAAAGGTTGAGAGAATATTTCAATCTTCTCGACTATATTGAATCTAGATGTCATGTGGCTGTCGGCTATCAAATCTAAGCGAATGAATGTTGATGAAGCATTGCTTAATAGATTATAGTGGTTCTGAAATGTTTCAGTATTTATCTTTCATATATGGAGAAGAGTGTGGAGACTGCTAAATTCCATTTAATGTTTTCAACATATGATATTATGAACCTTATAATATTGATGAATCTTTCAAAACCTAGTTCCATTTCAAATGATTAAATATAAATGTTTTATCTAAGTTTCATTTTTCCTTTCATAAATTTTTTACTTTTGCAGTGGGTTAACTTTAAGTTGATTGGCAAGACCGGCTTAAAATGGGTTAATATATAGTGTTTTTGGAGGCGAAGATATAAATAGCAATTGTTGTTGATGGTAGATAATTCTGTTTCAGTGTGGTTGATGTGTTGGAGGTTGATGCATGTATCAACTTTTAATTGTATTGTTTACTATTTTCTTTATTATTTTACTTGTGGTTAAAGGTGTCCAGACCGGTTTAACTCTTCTGTTTGCTTCAATATTTTTATCGTTGTTTCTAGCTCCACAAAAATTTTTTGACATTTTATTTGAAGCTTTAACCTATGAGAAAACTTGGTTTCTTATCTCTATTTCAGCTGCAATTTCCATTCTTGCTGAAATGTATAGGCGGACACGTATGATTAATGATCTTGGAATTGGTTTAGTGAAAGTTTTAAAGAGTTCTAAGTTGGCTGTTGTGGTTACACCGGCCATTATAGGTTTGCTTCCTGTTGCTGGTGGTGCTTTGATGTCTGCTCCTATAGTGGATGCTTTGAAGGATAGTTTAGGTTTCTCTTTGGATATGGCTGTTTACGCTAATGTTTGGTTTAGACATACGATTTTCATGTTTTATCCTTTAAGTCAGCTTTTGATAACTATTTCTGCTTTAACTGGCGTTCCCATTGAAACTTTGGCTTTGAGACATATCCCTATATCTTTGTTTATGGTTCTTGTAGGCTATATTATTTCTTTTAAAGATGCGAAAAAAGTGAGTAAAGTTGAATTGAAGGTTGAAAAGTTTCCTTTAAAGATTTCTATAACCCCTCTTCTTTCTTCACTTGTTTCAGCTGTGTTGCTTAAAAGTTTTTTCGGAGATTTTGGCATGGTTCTAGGTGTTTTAATAGGTATTTTTTCTTTGATCTGGCTTTCTAAGGCAGATTTTAAAGTTATTGTTTCATCATTAAATAACTCTAGGGTTAGAGGTGTAACATTTGCTGCTTTCAGCATAATGTATCTTCAAAAAGCCTTTGTTCTTTCTGGTGGTGCATATGCTTTGACAAGTTCTATAATTTCGCTGAACATACCTCTTATAGTTTTGGAGTTTACGATTCCCGGCTTTCTAAGTTTAATATCTGGTTCAACTCTTACCGGTGTTGTTTTAACTCTTCCAATCTTTGAAAGTATCGGTTCTCTTTCATCTTTAGATGTTAGCTCAATTTTCATATCTTCATATTTATATTATTTGGCTTCTCCTGTACATTTATGCTTCGTTTATACTGCTGAATATTTTAGTAGGCCGTTAACTAAGGCATATAAATATATGTTGCCGAGTGTTCTACTATCGCTTCTTTTTGCATTCATTTATTTTGCGTTTTTATCATTTTGGATTGGAGTTTAAAGTTTAAAAAGTTTAAATAAATTCAGGTTTAATAATTGTTTGGAGAGGTTTTAAGTGGAATATTCGAGAAGGGAGGTTTCTTTAATTTTTGCCTCCATAGTTATGATAGGCTTTTTTGCACGTTTAAGTTACAGTATGGCTAGAACTCCTCTTCTACCTCTTTTCGCTAACTCCCTTGGAGCTTCACCTGAAATTATAGGGTTGATTGTTGGAATGTCCACTGTTACAGGGATCTTTTTTAAGGCTCCTGCTGGCACTCTCTCGGATATTTATGGTAGGCGGGCTGCACTGTTCGTTTCAGTTCTCTTCTTCGGATTGATGCCTTTCATTTATATATTCGTCTATGATTATCATCTGTTGATTGTTATACGTTTCTTTCATGGTTTTGCGACGGCTATTTTTGGACCTGTTGCTATGGCGCTTATAATTGATATTGCAGGTAGACGTAAGGGTGAATTGATTTCACTCTACTCTTCTTTTGGAATTTTAGGTGGTTTAATAGCTGCTCCTTTAAGTGGAGGTCTTCTATCTCTTCTAGGTGGAAATAATCCTCCTCCATCAGTTTTTAGAACTGTTTATTTGGTTGTCGGCTGTATTGGAATCATTTCACTTCTACTTGTTATTCTTATGTGGAGGAGGCTTCCAAGCAGACCTTCACCTGAACCTCCAAGTCTAAATGAAGTTTTAACTAAATTCAAAGATGATATGGTTTCGATTTTTAAGGATCTTCAAGTTTTGTTGACCAGTTCAATGGAGGCTGTTCAGAATTTAACTGTGGGAGCTTTGGAGGCTTTTCTACCGGTCTATGTTACATCTGCGCTTAAACTTTCACCTTTCCATGCAGGTGTTATATGGGGAATTCAGCTTGTAACTCTAGTTTTAATTAAGCCTGTTATGGGCAGAATTTCGGATAAGTATGGTAGGAAGCCTATAATAACTGTTGGCATGATCTTTTGTATGCTTACATTTATAATGTATCCTATTACAACTTCATTTATCATTTTATGTTTAATTACTATTGGTTTTGGTTTAGGAGAATCTATGGTGACTTCGTCTACTGCTGCTATGGTGGCTGAGATCTGTAAGGCTAAGGGTCATGGAACATCTATGGGGGTTTTTGGAAGCTTATGGGATATTGGTCATGCTGCGGGGCCTATAGCCACAGGCTTTCTCTTAACATATCTCGGTTACTTCAATTCATTTGGAATAATATCTTTAATACTTCTGGTAGCTACAATTCTTTTCCAAATATTTGTTAGGGAGTCTAGAGAGCTATATTAATCTTAATTGCTGTTTAATTATAATCTGCTTCAAATTTGTAGTTTCGAATAATGTTAATTCTAAAGCTTTATATTTTATGTTGCAGTAAATCTTATGGTTTCCATCCTTGTTGTTGACAGATTATATTGTGGGGAATGAGCTGTGAGAGGTGTGGCTTTAATCGGTTGTGGAGCTATTGGAAGTCTTCTCGCTAAAAGTATTGATGAGGGTATGGTTAACGCTGAAATACTTTATTTATTCGATATTGATAGGAGTAAAGCTGAATTTTTGACCCGTAATTTGAAGAATCAGAAGCCTATAGTTGCTTCCAGTATTGACATGTTGGTTGAAGATTTAAAGGTGGACTTGGTGGTTGAAGCTGCCAGTCAAGATGCTGTCAGAAAATATATTCATAGAGTGATCGATGCTGGAAAAGAGTTTATGGTTATGAGTGTTGGCGCATTGCTGGATCCTGAACTTAAAATTTTATATGAGAAATTTGAAGATAAAATTCATATTCCGTCGGGAGCTATTGCCGGTATTGATGCGATTAAAGCGCTTAGACATGTCGGTATAGATAGTGTCGAACTTGTTACCAGAAAGAATCCCCGAACATTAACATATGCATCTTATGTTAAGAAAATGGGATTTGATCTTAAAGATCTCAGAAAACCTTTAATAATATTTGAAGGTGATGCTTCTGAAGCTGTTAAAATTTTTCCGAGAAGTTTGAATGTTGCTGCAATTTTAGAGTTGTTTTCAGGTATACCTGTTCATGTTAAGTTGATAGCTGATCCTTCAACTGAAAGAAATATTCATGAGATAAAGGTTGATTCGAAAGCTTCATCTATAACTATACGGGTTGAGAATATTCCTCATCCGGAGAATCCTAGGACAAGTTTTCTTGCAGCGTTGTCTGCAGTTGAAAAGCTAATTGAGCTATGCAAAAAATAGATTTTACTTTATAATCTATATGGCTTTTGAAAGTGTAATTTCAGCTTTCATTTAACATTTTATCTTCTTCTGTTTAGGTGAATTTGAAGTTTAGATCTAGGTTCTAAATGTCAAATAGTGCGTGTCTCAGTTCATTTAAATTTTTCTATTTTATGGAGAGTTATAGTAAATTATTTTTGTCGAGTATGAGAATTTAATTTGTGATCGTATATGTCTTTAACAGTTAAATTTCTAAAGTATCATGGTTGTGGAAATGATTTCATATTGGTAGATGAACTTGACGGAGAGGTTATACCTGAAAATTTTAAGGGACTTTTCTCAACCACTGTTTGTAGGAGAAGGTTTTCTATTGGCGGTGATGATGTTCTCTATATTGTTCCTTCAATTTTGGCTGATGCTTCTATGCGTGTTTTCGAGCCTGATGGATCTGAGAGCGATATGTGTGGAAATGGTATAAGATGTGCTGGAAGTTATCTTTTCGAAAAGTTAGGTAAGAGACTTGTTTATATTGAGACTAGGGTAGGTGTGAGAAAAGTTGAGAGGGTTGGGGAGAGTGAAGTTATGGTTGATATGGGCAATGTTAAAACTAGATTTAGAGACTTAAAGGACTATGTTAATCTCGGCTTTAGCGATGAAGATGAGTTAATAAATATTTGTTTAAACTTTCCAGTTCTCGGTGATGTTGAACTTTCCATCGTTAATAGTGGTGAACCTCATGTAGTCATATTTGTAGATGATGTTGAATCTGAAAATTTATCTTTGTATGGAGATTTAATTTCAAAGAATAGGTTGATTTTTCCCTTTGGGATCAATGTAAATTTAGTGGAAGTTTTAGGTGAAGAGTCTGTTAGGGTGAGAACTTTTGAACGTGGTGTTTGG
>Ga0190361_1000455_pt1 | contig 16224 bp, 17 predicted proteins | sample 48721845_MG_FD_161273 | JGI IMG/M metagenome (GOLD analysis project Ga0190361, IMG submission 161273) | Hydrothermal vent microbial mat bacterial communities from Southern Trench, Guaymas Basin, Mexico - 4872-18-4-5_MG | ecosystem: Environmental > Aquatic > Marine > Hydrothermal vents >...
TTGAGGGAGAGTTAAATCCTAAAAGAGATATAGAAATTGTGAACCTAGAACTCATATTGGCAGATTTAGCTACCATCGAAAAAAGGATAGAAAAACTAAATCGTCTGGCCAAAGTGGGTGAGAAAAAAGTCAAAGAAACTTTAAATATCTTAAACATCTTAAAACGGATCTTCCGGGCTCCCAAACAGGTATTCTATTGGAAAATGCGTAAGTTAACTCTATTTTAATCTCAATTTTGTTGCCACTATGTTTTTTACTGTTAAGTCTTGACAAAAAGTCAAAGTTGGTTTAATGTATTCTCACTATGTATGTGGACATCTGCAAATACAAAAGATGGAATAAAACCTATAAAAGGGTGCTGTTGAAAGAGGGCTATAGAGAGGGTGGAAAGGTAAAACATCACACACTTGCTAATCTTTCTCATTGTAGTGATGAAGAAATTGAGGCCATTGGGATTATCCTTAAGGGTAAGAAACAGATTGTCTATGGTTTGCTTACCGATGAACAGGGAGAGCCCATAAGTATTGAGGGTTTTTGTGGGAATACAAAGGATAACAAGACCGTATTTTCTTGAGTTTTGCGGTCATTATAGAATAAAGCCAGTTGCTTGTAAGGTAAAAAGGCCTAAGACAAAGGGTAAAGTAGAAAGGCCATTTTATCCTCTTGAGCAGCATTTTATAAAAGGAAGGGAATTTGAAAGCTTTGAAGAATTTATTAAAGTATTTTCTCAAAAAGGGGTGCTTATTCCTACTCATACTATATTAGAAAAAAAGGAACTTATCACTCTTCCACTTACGCAAAAGGGGAATTTTTTTTCAAACCACACCCATGTTGACCTATCTTTTTCCCTAATTATTTTTATCTTATTTTTTATTTTTCATTCTTCAAGGCTGTTGAAATAGCTTCATAATTGTAGTAATTTGTTTATATGTCGGCCAAGAAGGAAAGGCTCTGGGAGGCGTATTTAGAAAAAAAAGGTAAGGCCTGGCTTAAAGTAGAATCGGGCAGTATGCTTCCCATGATCCCTGTGGGTGCAAACATCCTTATTAAAAGGTGTGATTTTAAAGAGATAAAACCCTCTGATATCATGGTGTTTAAATCAAAGGGGAAATTTATCGTCCACAGGGTGCTAAGGAAAAATAGGGATAAATTACTTCAAGCGGGTGACAATTTCTCTCTACCATCCCTTATTCATAAAGAAAACATCCTAGGCCGAGTGGTACTTATAAAGGACCAAAAATATGTAATTGACCTAGAAAAAAAGAAGAATAGAATTTTAAATATCGTGATATTTGCTATTTATGTGTTAGCACACAAAATACCCAGCCATAAGTACTGGCTTTTAAGAATTAATAATAAACTAATGGGACTTTTAAGGGAAAGTAGGACAAAAAGGTGTCAAAATGCCTCTAGCCATTGAGGCCATAGGCCTCAGAAAACAGTTTAAAAAGGTGGGATATAAAAATCTCCTTCCCTGGAAAAGGCAATCAATACCTGCCTTGATGGATGTATCTTTTGAGGTAGAAAAAGAGGAGCTTTTTGGCATCTTGGGCCCAAATGGGGCAGGAAAGACTACTTTAATCAAGATTTTAAGCACCCTCATCCTCCCAGATTCAGGTACCGCCCTTATAAATGGCTATGATATTTGTCGCCATGAGAAAAAGATAAAAAATTTTATTGGCTATATTACTAGTGAAGAAAGGAGTTTTTATTGGCGGCTTACCGGAAGGCAAAACCTCTATTTCTTTGCCGCTCTTTACAATCTTTCTGGTGAAGAGACAAAAAGGAGGACAGAATATGTCATAAAACTCCTTGATTTGGAAAAAGCGGTAGATATGCCATTTATGAGCTATTCAAGTGGGATAAAACAAAGACTTTCTGTTGCTAGAGGCCTACTTTGTGACCCGGAGATATTGCTTATGGACGAACCTACAAGGAGCTTAGATCCCCTTAGCAAACTGCACCTTCAGCAATTTATAAAAGAGACCTTAGTGGGTGAGCAAAAGAAAACGGTATTTCTGGCCACCCATGACCTGTCAGAGGCCGAGTACCTCTGTGATAGGCTTGCCATCCTCTCTCAAGGAAAGATCATTGCCACAGGCAAGATAGATGAAATAAAGAAGAGCCTAGAGAGGAAGAAAAAGATTCTCTTGAAGGTCAAAACCCAAACAAAAGATATCTCTGACAAACTTCTAAAGATAAAAGGGGTGTCTGGGGTTCATATTTTCTCCTGTTTATCAGACGATATAGCCACCTTAGAAGTAGCGTTAAGTAGTGAAGAGGTTATCCCCTTTGTCCTGGCTCAGCTTGTTTATGAGAAAATAGGCATCCTCTCTTGCATACCTCAGGAACCCTCACTAAAGGAAGTGCTTGAACAGGTTATAGGGTCATGAAACAAAACCTAAAAAAGGTTATGGCCTTTATAAAGAAGGATTTCCAAGAAGCGGTAAGCTACAAACTTGCCTTTCTCATGCAAGTTGCCCCTATATTTCTTTCCCTGGCCATCTTTTTCTTTTTAAGCAAGGCCTTTGGTCAGGTAATTTCCAAGGAACTGGAAAGGTATAGCGGGGATTTCTTTTCCTTTGTATTGATTGGCCTGGCGTTCACCAATTATTATACCCTGGGGCTTACCAGCTTTTCCTCCACTATAAGGGATGCCCAACTTAAGGGCACGCTAGAGGCCTTACTGGTTACCCCCACTTCGCTCTCCCTTATCATCCTAAGCTCTTCCCTTTGGGCCTTTTTCTTTGCTACCTTAAGGGTACTCCTTTATCTTTTTATAGGTGCCTTCTTTTTTAAGGCAAAATTAATGAGCAACTATCTTGGAGCTGGCCTTATCCTCCTTTTAACCATTGTGGCCTTTTGCGCCATAGGCATACTTTCTGCCAGCTTTATTATGGTATTTAAAAGGGGAGATCCCATCTATTGGATATTTGGCACTGCTTCAGCCATTATTGGTGGAATCTACTTTCCCATATCTGTGCTCCCTTCTTTCCTGCAAAAGTGTGCTGCGTTATTGCCCATTACCCATGCCTTAGAGGCCATGCGGCTTTTGCTCTTAAGGGGATATGGCCTAGAGGCCGTATGGCCTCAGATAAAGATACTCATTTTGTTTACCCTCATTTTAACGCCTTTAAGCATGTTGAGCTTTAAATATGCAGTGAAGGTAGCAAAAAAAGAAGGAAGCTTAACCCAGTATTAGCCTTGAACAATATTTCTACCACACATAGGCTCATTTTAAGTGTTATTAGCCCTGATACCCATAAAAGGAAAATAAAAGCGCTATTATCACAGAAAATAGATTGGAGGGATTTCCTAAAAAAATCCTATGCCCACCGCATTGCCCCCTTAATTTACTACAACTTAAAGAAACTTGATTTGCTTTCTTTCATCCCCAAACCTACAGTCAATGGCCTTGAGGCGGCATATATCTATACCTCAAGGGTAAACATGGTCTTTGCTGAAGAGCTTAAACATATCCTTAATGCCTTTCAGAAAGAGGGCATTTCTTGTATTATTTTAAAGGGCATGGCCTTTGTTGAGACTATTTATCAACAAAACCCTGGTATCCGCCCCTTAAAGGATATAGACTTACTTTTAAGGAAAGAGGATGTTAAAGAAGCTAGCTTGGTCTTAAAGCACATGGGCTATCAATTTTATGATAGATACCGACCAGAGCCTTTTTACTGGCAATCCCATTTTCACCTCCCCTTTGAAAAAAAAGAAAAAAGAGGGAATTTCCATTTAGAGATTCATTGGGATCTATTAGAACCTGACCTTCCTGTTAGTTTAGATGTAAAAGGTTTCTGGCAAAGAGCAGTTGAAATTGATTTTTGGGGTATAAAAGCAAAGACCCTTCATCCCGATGATGCCCTTACCTATCTAATCTGGCATACAGCAAAAGATGGTTTCTATGAACTATTAGGCCTGGCGGACCTTCTTTATTTAATCAAATACCATAGGCCATGCTGGGACAAGATTATAAGGCAAATAGAAGATGGTCATCTTGTCATACCTCTTTACTGGACATCTTATATTATAGCTAGGCTTTTTAACCTAAACCTTGTGCCAGTCCCCAAAATAGATCCAGTTAGCAAAACATTTACCAAGATATTTTTTACCAAGAAAAATATTATGGAACAGTTTATCCTCTCTGATTGGACCATACTTCACTTACTACACCTATTTATGTTTGAAAATAGGGTTTATGGCTTAAGAAATATTATTAATCGTGTTTCTCCTTTTCCCACGGGGCTTAAGACCATGGGGCACTTTATTTATTCCTCTATCCACATAGGGCTTAGGTATATACAAGCCAAGTGGTGAAAAGGCATGAAATATATACGAGCCCTATTTAAATAGAATTCCAAGGTCTATGAACCTCATCCTTCCTCCTATTCGCTCCTTGGAAACTCTGGTACAGATTGGAGTACGTGCACTTTGTATGGCAGGGCCTTTTGGCCTACCTTTTTTAGTCCATCCTACATTGGTTATTCAGCGTAAAGATAGTTCCTGGAAACTCAGGGACTACCCAAATTTTTTTATTCAGGTAATCAATGGCAAAATTATCTAAGAGTGCAAAAAATTACCCCTTAGCTGAGCTAAGTGGTGATTTTACAAGCCTAAAATACTCAGAAATTACAAACTTCAGTTTAAAAAAGCTAGTAATTTGAAATAAGGAGTAGGAGATTTGGTATGAAACAAGTTTTGACATCTTGATATCATACAGATACAATAAGATAAGGTAAACAAGAAATGAAAAATATAGATAAAATTAAAGAGATTCTAAAACAATATTTTAAAAAACACCCAGAAATAGAAGTTGCTTATATCTTCGGTTCTGTGGCTCAAGGAAAAGAAAATCCATTAAGTGATATTGATATAGCTATAATTATAAATCCCCAACAAATTAATGAAAAAATGTATAGATATGGGTATAAGGCAGAAGTCCTTTCTGATTTAATTAAGTTATTGAAAACTAATAATGTGGATTTAGTCATTCTTAATGAAGCAGACATCTTGCTTAGACACAGAGTTTTATATTTTGGCAAGCTCATTTATTCCAAAAATGAAAAAAAACGAATTGAATTCCAGGTTGATACTGTTAACAAATACAACGATTTTAAACAACTTATTAAACTGCGTTCAACAACAGGATACAAGAGATGATAGATAAAGAAATAATCAAAAAGAAATTCCAAGAATTAAATCAGTATTTAAAGGAATTAAGAAGACTTAGAAGCATTTCTTGGGATGAATTTAATTCATCTTTAAGCAAACAATGGATGATTTGTCATGGTTTACAGCTTTCTATCCAAATAATCATTGATGTGGGCAATCATATCTTAGCTACCATAGGCGAAAGTCAAATAGAAGATTATACAGATATTATAGATAAATTGGGAGAAAGGAATGTAATTCCATCTGAATTTGCTAAAAATATTCGTGGTATGGCTGGGTTAAGAAATATTTTAATCCATGAATACACCTATATTGATTTAAGAAAAATTTACGATATTATTCAAAATAATTTAGATGATTTTTATAAATTTATGGAATACATAAATCAATTTTTGGAAAAAAATTCAAGAATCCTAGGGCAAGATGCCTCATGAAAAAAACTGACCTTCAGAGAAAGCGCTGTCATTCTAAGGCGTCAATTTAAATCTTATCAATTATTTTCTAAATTCATTCTCTTTTTAAATAACACTCTTTCTGGTTTTTAATCCCCACTTACTGGAAAGCCTGGTACAGATTGAAGGACATGTACTTTTCCATCCTGGTCTTTGTATGGCAGGGCCAAAGGGCCCTGCCTTTTTAGTCCATCCTACTCAGCACAGAAGATAGTTCCAGGAAACTCAGGTACTACCTCCACAATGTGCTCACCATTTGCATCATATTCTACCTTCCAGAAGATGCCTTCATCTGGGTCAACATGATTTGACATGTCTACCCTGATCCTAAAGGTGTCTGTGCTCCAGGAAGAAGCACCCGCCGCTATATCACCAAGGCTAACTTCACCATCTACTATCTCTACATTTTCTGGTACGGTAAAGACGGTGGCTGTTGTATTTTCTGCATCATAAGTGCCTGTATTCTGTACCCTTACATTCATCCAGCCCTCAAAGATAGGCCAATCAGCATAGCTATAACCTGGTGCAGGGTCACCCCACTCATATTCAACGGCAGACATAAAGGATGTTTCAGCCTCTGGAAGCAGGGTAATAAACTGCTGATAATCAGCACAATTTATGCAACCATCTTTATCAAAATCTGCTGCCTCTATATAGCCAGTATCTCCATCACATTTGCCGAAGGCATCTAGGAAGAGGTCAAAGTCGGCGTAGTCAACATCACCATCGCCATTAAGGTCACCTGAGACCTCCATTTCAGCGGAAAGGTTACTATCAAGCCTTGATACAAAAACATCATAATCACCATTTAAGCTTTCATCATAGGCACCTGAAGTTGTGGGATAGTTAGAAGAGTATGTATAACCAGTTATATATACATTTCTATCTCCATCAAGGGCAATGGAATTGCCATAATCCAGACTACCTCCACCAATGAATGTGCTTGCCAGAAGACTGCTTAAACTACTGTCAAGCTTTGATACAAAAACATCATAATCACCACCATTATAGCTTTCATCATAAGCACCTGAAGTTGTGGGATAGTTAGAAGACCATGTCCAACCAATTATATATACATTTCTATCTCCATCAAGGGCAATGGAATTGCCATAATCCAGACTACCTCCACCAATGAATGTGCTTGCCAAAAGTGTGCTTAAACTACTATTAAGCTTTGATACAAAAACATCATAAGCACCATTAAAGCTTTCATCATAAGCACCTGAAGTTGTGGGATAATCAGAAAAGGATGTCCAACCAGTTATATATACATTTCCACCTCCATCAAGGGCAATGGAACGGCCATAATCACCACCACTTCCACCAATGAATGTGCTTGCCAAAAGACTGCTTAAACTACTATCAAGCCTTGATACAAAAACATCACAAGCACCACCATTATAGTTTTCCTTATAAGCACCAGGAGTTGTGGGATAGTCAGAAGATTCTGTCTCACCAGTTATATATACATTTCCATCTCCATCAAGGGCAATGGAATAGCCATAATCACCACCACTTCCACCAATGAATGTGCTTGCCAAAAGACTGCTTAAACTACTATCAAGCCTTGATACAAAAACATCATAAGCACATTTAAAGATTTCAATAAAAACATCACAAGCACCATTAAAGCTTTCATCATAAGCACCAGGAGTTGTGGGATAGTCAGAAGAGGATGTATGACCAGTTATATATACATTTCCACCTCCATCAAGGGCAATGGACTGGCCATAATCAAAATCACCTCCACCAATGAATGTGCTTGCTAAAAGACTGCTTAAACTACTATTAAGCTTTGACACAAAAACATCATAACTACCATTATGGCTTTCATCATAAGCACCTGAAGTTGTGGGATAGTTAGAAGAATGTGTATAACCAGTTATATATACATTTCCACCTCCATCAAGGGCAATGGACTGGCCACGATCATCATTACTTCCACCAATGAATGTGCTTGCCAAAAGACTGCTTAAACTACTATTAAGCTTTGATACAAAAACATCCCTCCTATTATGGCTTTCATTATAGGCACCAGGAGTTGTGGGATAGTCAGAAGAGTATGTCTCACCAATTATATATACATTTCCACCTCCATCAAGGGCAATGGAAAGGCCATAATCACCACTACTTCCACCAATGAATGTGCTTGCCAAAAGTGGGTCTATTATAAGCGTCTCTTTTTTGTCATAACTGCCTACCTTAAAGCCATAAACATATTGCGGATTTGAAAGTAAGGTATAGGCAGCAGCTACCTCAACCCTCTTGCCATTAATCTCCTGATAGGCAGAAGGCTTTGTAAATTTTATAACCCCAAGACCTGTCTCTACCTCAAGCTCTCCAGCTTCATTTATCTTTAAACTTTTAGCCCCTTCAACTTTTATTTTAATGCTTTCTGGATTTGCACCTGCCTTTACATAAAATAGCTTTTCTACATTTTTTCCATAGGCCTTAAGCTTTAGCTCTATTTTCTTATATACTTCTCCAACACTTACCAGGTTGTAAGTTGAGATGCCTCTTCTCCACTTTGAAGGGTCCTTTCCCTTAAAGTAACTTACCTTGGTTACTGCCTCTTCTTCTCCTTTTACATTAGAGATAGAAGCCCCAACCAGGCTTTCTTTTATTACCCAACCTTTCACCTTTTCTTTTGTCTCAAATTTTGGCAGGGAATAAACCAACTTTCCATCCTTGGTAACAAAGACAGCCCCTCCAAAGGTCTTTGCATAATACTTTACACTTTCACCTTTTATTTGACCTTTGTTTTCTATAAATGGAATCTGAAGTGTATAAGCTTTATTTAGAATCTCTTTTTTATCTTTTTCTTTAAGGGCCGCTCCTATTGCTGAATAATTAAAGATAAATAAAAGTATGAAAGCTGTAATAGCTGCTTTTTTATAACGTTTTACTAACATGGCCAATTTTTCACCCAGGCAAATAATTGACTTCATAGCATTCCTCCTTAAACTAGTTTATAATGTTTTGTTCAAGAATCTTTCGTCTCTGCTAAAATACGCATTTAGCCAAACTTCTTCCTCCTCAAAATCCAAACTCCACTTAAGCCAGACCCAAGCAAGATTAATGTGGTAGGTACAGGAACAGCAGAAATGTTACCACTTTGCGAATCAAAAGATAAGCAATTTCCATTTTCATCGGCAAGCCTACTCGCAAAAAACGGAGGATTTGGGTCAACAATCTCTAAAGGACTTGTGCCAACACTTAAAGTATCAAAGGTCAAAGTGGCTAGGACAAAGCTAGGTGCTTGGAAATCAATTAAATCCTCAGCTAGATTATAAGATAATCCAAAAAGATTTTCAACATTAGAGGAATAAGATGAATGTTCATACAAACTTCCCCAACCTGAGACATCTAACTGATCACCTAAGGTTGGGTCACCAAAGGAGACATCAGAAAGAGAATTTTGAGGGATCAAATCTTTCATGTTGACAAAGCCTCCCTGTTTCCCCCTGCTTCTCTAATTCCTCCCAAAACATTTTTGTTACCTGCCAAGCACTATGCCCTAAAAAACCTCTTCCTCCCAAAATACCCTATCCCTACTAGGCCACTGGCAAGTAAAAACACAGTAGCTGGCTCAGGAACAGGAGAGATGCTGCCAGATTGAACATCAGCAGTAAGCGGATCTCCATAATCCATTTTTTGTCCGTTTTGCTTTTTTTAATCCCCACTTGTTACAAACTCTGGTACAGATTGGAGTACGTGCACCTTTCCATCCTGGTCTTTGTATCTTATCTTCCAGGTAATGCCCTCATTTGGGTCTGAAGGATTTGCAGTATCTGTTTGTACAGTGAAGCTATCTTTACTTAATAGGGTTTGACCTGCTTTTATTTGTCCAAAATGGACACTTCCATCAATTACCTTTGTATTGGCAGGGGCAGATGAGATAGTAGCTACTACATCATAGATGTTTTCATCGGTATTATTTTTTAGATAGATCTTAATGATACCTTCAAATAAGGTATTACTCTTCCAAGAAAATTTTACCTTTTCATATTTGACAGGAAAAACCTCAAAGGCAGATGCAGTGGTTCCAAAAAATAAAAATCCTATTAGTGCTAAGATTAAACTTAATACCTTCATATCCATCTTCTTAAATCTTGGCAGAGCCAAAAGGCCCTGCCATCTTCTTTATGGGCAAATATCACTGCATTTCTCACCGCAGTACTTGGCGACATCTTCAATCACATGATGAACTCCTGCTGCATCATCATACTCCACCCGCCAGCAGATCCCTTTATTTGGATCTTGTGGATTGGTCATATCTACCTCAAGCATAAAGAAATCCTGACTCCAGGCACCGCTACCTGCAGGAATATCTCCTAAGGTTACATCTCCATCAACAATATTTACGTTAACAGGGGCACATGTAATGGTGGCGGTTACATTATAAGCATCGCCTGAGCCACTATTAACAAAGTGAACATCTGTCCAGTTTCTAAAAAGCATTGGGAAGGGATCCCATTCATATGGTGGCGTATGATGAATAGACCAGCTGTATTCATCAGGGCAGAGTTCTGGTTGTGTAACTTCGCAGACCTTAATTTTTACAGTAGTAGATGCCTCATCAGTCAATGTTAGTGAGTCTGAGGATGTTACCTTGAGTCCGATGGTAAAGGTTCCCTCACTGTCCCATGTATACTGAACTGTCTCACCAAAGGCATCGTCATATTCACCATCGTTATCGAGGTCCCAGTCCCATGCTACAATGGTGCCTACCTGTGCTGAAGAGCCAGAGCCATTCAGCGTTATCGGTTCACCTACGCAGCCTTCGTAAGGACCATTTGGGTCTGCAGTTGGTTTACAGAGTTCCGGATCAGCGTATACCGCTACTGCCTTAGAGAGACACTTATAATCACCGGTTATGGCCATTACCCGGAAATAGGTGGTAACGCCCATGACCACACTTCCCATTGTCTTGCTGGTTTCGGTCGTTGTTGCTTCATCCACAAAGCCGGTATTTACTCCTTTCGTGCTCTTATAGATGACATATTTGTCAGCACCGATATCGTCCCACGAAAGTGTTACGTACTGGCATCCCACCACAGCACTCAGTTCACAGATGCAGCCGTCGTAAACTTCAACGGCAGTGAAATCCTCATCAGTGAGATTGGGCTCACCACTTCCTGGATACGATAATGCTGTATTGTCAGTCACCCGCAGACCAATATCATATTTGCCTGCAGTACCAAAGTAAGTAGTATAACCATGGTCAAACGCGATTACTTTTCCTGTCTCATCGGTATAGTCCCATGGTGCTCCGTTAAGGTCCCAGTCCCATGCAGTAATAGTATCATCCGGGCAGGTATCACAGCCTGCTTCATGTTCTCCTTCATCCGGGTCATATGAATCAGAGCCGTTCAGGGTCAGGGTATCGTCCGGGCAGAGCGAGACCATGTAGGGACCGTTTGCCCTTGCCACCGGCGGATGCGGTGGGTTGGTGATCTGGATATTCATAACATAGGTGGCGGTCCGAGCCGGTTCACTGTCATCGGTCACCCTCAGTGTCACCGGATAGGTGCACGGTATAGACGGGCAGCTGAATGAATGCGTGACCACTTCTGGTGTTGTCGTTGATTCGTCGTACACACCGTCATTGTCCCAATCCCATTCAAACAGGGTTAGATTGTTTATGTCCTTCCCTGCCTGCGAATGACCTGAACAGGACGGGTCAAAACTGATAGGTATATCCGGATAGCTCGGGTTCGGGTCGGCATCAAAGCATGCTACCGGTGCCTCCGCGAAGAGAACCGGCTTCAGGATGATGACGCACCACGAGGTTCCCAGGACAGGACCGTAATAATCCCAGTTGCTGTCTGCAATAAGTTTATCGGCGATCTTTTCTGCCAGTCCCATGGTAATCCCATCTCCACGGTACCAGTCAAAGTTGTTAGAAGAGAATGTCACTACTGGGTCTGGCTGTGCAAGGCGCATTGCCTTGGCAAAGGCATAATAGGCGTATACGTTATTCCGATCCAGCCAGTCCCTGCCTACGTCTTTCCAATTGTCGGCAAGCCAGCGTTCGCAGTGTACCCATCTTGGATCAGCGGTCGTTGCACCACAGAAGTCCAACTGCACCATTCCGGATGGTGTTCGAGCATCACCCCAGCCAGGGTGGGTATATCCAAAACCGCCCCATTCCGGATGACCCCCAAACGGGGTCGAATAGCTATAATTGAGCCAGTTATTGTTGTAGTCCTTTACCCAGTGCGGCACAGTGCAGTTCCATGGCGGCTCCTGTGCAGGTATCATGCCGATAGCAGCCCACTGGCAGGCAGAGTTGTCAGGCCACTGGTTCCAGTTGTATCGCCAACCGCCGATAATGCCGTATGAGCCGGTGGTGCCGTCATACTGTCCATAAGCATACATATCACACATGTCTTGAAGCACTTCACGGTAAGTGTCAGTGTTACCATCGCCGTCAAAGTCGCGTCCTGAGTCTGCATCCGGGGTACCTGAAGCAATAATAGCATCCATTATCATACCGCCCTCGTAGACAGGACGATATCCATAGTCACGAACCTCGATTCCGATTCCATTGCCGTTGGTATCAGGATTGTCACCGTGCTGGGTCGAGATAGATAAGGGTCGAAGCATTGGATAATTTGTGCTGTAGTAATACCCATTGAACAGCCAGTTCAGACCCCGTTCAACCGCTTCCACATAGGGGTCTTCATCTGGGTTGCCGGTTTCCTTATGTCCATTGATCTCGAATGCTTGTACTGCCGATGCGGTGGGAGACGCATAGTAGCTCCCATATCCCCATACCATGTAAGGTGAACCATCAAAGGTATGATAATTGGGGTTGCTGGTATACCCGGACTTATAAAGATACCACAGCCCATTATCAATGGCAACGTTTATCTTGCTGTCCAGACTCTCTGCCTCAATCTTTACCAGATAGGAATCTTCAATGGGATTTGCCAGTGCATCATTGTCCGCCACTATCAATTTAGCGGTGAAAGGTGTTCCTTCTGCACCTGTATATGTGTGCTTAATCTCAACGTTGTATTTTGTCTTACCGCTGAGCGATAAAATAGCTGATTCGGTTCCATCGCCAAAGTTCCACTTGTACCATATTCGATCTGTGCTATCTGTTTTGATGACCCCTTTCAGAATGATTTCCTGTCCACTCCATGTCGTGTGGTATTTATTGATATCTCCCTGCCAAGGTACACAAATTACCTTGGTAACCGCCGCCGAGGCTGCTGATATCATTGCCAAAACGCTGGCAACCATTATCACAACCAAAAATGTCCCTAAAATACGTTTTTTGTTTCCTTCCATTCTATATTTCATTTCTTCTCATCCCCTTTTTTTAAAAAATATACCTTGCCAGCTCTCAATCTCTTCCCCAGTGGATGAACCTCTTCCTCCCCTGGGGCTACTCTAAGGACACTTAAGTATCTCTCTCCATCCCTTTTCACTCACCTCCTTTTTAAAATTCTCCCCTGCCTATCAGTCTGTTGGTTTACTATGGGCAACAAAGACCAAAAAGCGGTTGCAGTTGCTGAATGGGCCCTGCTTCGTATTCCCCATACGCAAACAACTCAATCTCTTCTGTCCTTATCTCTGGCTTTTCATAAGTCTCTTTCTTAGCATCTTCTTTAATTTCTTTTTTAATTTCTTCCAAAAATATCACCTCCTTCTATACTTATATTTGACATCTGACAGGCAGGGAAAATGGACATTTTATAGCAGTAGGCCTTCCATCTTGCCTTTTCACAAGCACTTGGGGAAGGCGCCAGCAAGTCCCCTGTCTCCAAATAGGCAGTGCCTGGGCATCTAACGCATAAGCGGGCCCATTTACATTGAGAGCAAACCTTTAGGTCAGAGGCTCTAATAGACCTTATTTTATTTAAAATGCTATTATTTTTAGGATACCAAATTTCTTTAAAGGTCTTTTCCCTAAGATTTCCCAATTTTATAGGCATAAGGATACATGGGTGGACATCCCCATAAGGGGAGATAGAGGCTACTGCTTTGCCTGCCTTGCAGGTAAGGCCCCTGTGTTCATCTATATTTTCATCAATGAGGCAACTTTCTGATTCATCGGGATAAAGATAATTTAACCTATCTTCCCAGGAAATCTGATATTGTTGTGGGTCTTTTCTCCCATCTATCTTGGGGATAATTTCAGCTCCTATTTTGGCATAGGCCCCAAGGGTTTGAGCCAGGGACTTAATCTCTTTATATTCTTTTATATTTCTCTTCATAAGAGTAGTTTTTGTAGTCACCCTTATGCCCTGTTCTACAAGCTTTTTTATAACGCTGATTGTTCTTTTAAATGAACCAGGTGTATTTGTGATAAAATCATGTGTCTCAGGTCTAGCACCTAAAAGGCTTATTTCTATACCTAAAGGTCTTAATTTTTTTAGTTCATCTATGTCTTTATCTTCGATAAGTGTGCCATTTGTCAGTAAGATAAGGAAAAATCCCCTTTCTTTGGCATACCAGGCAATATCTAAAAAGTCCTTCCTTATAAATATCTCACCTCCAGTAAAACAGAGATAGAAGGTGCCCATCTCCACTAGCTGGTCTAAGATGGCTGTAATTTCTTTAAAGGTAATTTCTTTTTCTTTGTTATTTACTACATAACAGTGCCTGCAAGAATGATTGCACCGGTAAGTGAGTTCAAACTGGACAAAGAAGGGGATGTATTTTTCAGTGCACTTCTTTTCCAGTATTTTATCTATACTAGATGTCATCTTTATGGAGACCTCTCTGTAATGGTAAGCATCTTCATATCCACTAGCTTATTAATAAACTCTAAGGAATCCTTTTTTGCTGTCTCTTCATCTATATCAAATCTCTCTAGAATTTTAGAGATAATACCTTTAATGGGTAGGCTACCATCTGCATATTGCCAGATAAGGGTACCTACCTTGTTTAACATGTGCACCTTCTTTCCATCTTCAGTCATCAAGAAGGCCTCGCCGTCAATTATCCTCCAAACCAAATTATTTGATCGGACTATGTATTTTGTTAAAATATCCATGGTTTTACTCTCCCAGACTTAGTTCAATAAACTCCCAGATGCCTTTTTCTGGAACAAAATATAGTTCATAGCAGGGTACTTCTGAGGCTAGCTCTGCACAATAGTTCATCATCTTTGAAAAACTTTTGGCATTATCTTCAGATAGAAGTGGCATTGGGACAATTATTTCTCTTATAGCTAATTTAACAAACTCCATAGGCTTTAAAAGTCTCAAATAATTGCTCTTTCCATGTCTTAGATAAAATATGGCCCTTAAGGACACACAGCTATTTACCTTGGTCTTAAATTCACCATTAAAAGGTGTACTCCTTACATAAAAGGCGTCATCTCTTTTTCCAATAATTACAATCTCATCATTTAATACCTGGTAGCTATTGGACAAATGAGCTATGGTAGACTTTCCACTGCCTGGGGGGCCAGTAAAGACATATCCTAGGCTATCTTTGCTTACAGCACAGGCATGTAAGAGATAATCATTGGGTATTTTAGAGGGATATCTTTCTTCAAGTAAGGTATAATAAACTTGATAAAGGAATTGCTCAAAGACACGGGCATTTTTTAAAAGCCCATACTTAACCTCAATATTAGCCTTTTTGTTTCCCAAATCTAAAGAGCCCTTGAGCAGCCCTGAATGAAAATCAAATTGATTTCCATTAACAGTCTTTTCTAGGATTAGGGAGGAAGGGATCTCAATCCAGTGTTTATGTGGGATAATCTTAAGATCTATTCGTAAATCAGGTTCCTTTTCCCACAAGAAGCCCTTGTAATATTCCCTGACAGAAGCAGCCCAATCTACATCCTTGAATCGTAACGAGCAGCAAAACTCACCTATCTGTAACCTGCACTCCGTTGACTCTGGCATTAACTGATAATTCTGGCGTTCTTTCTTAGTTTTGCTCATTTCCTTGTTAAGAGTACCCTGTTCCAAAACCAATCGCGGATTTTGGGTCATACTCTATAAACAAATCAAAACCACCCAAAGAAGGAGATTCTCCATCACCAAGTCCTGAAATGACCAAATTAACACCTACTGACTCGCCAACTGGCACAATTTGAGAGACAGGCTCAAAACCAATGGTAATAGCCAGGGCACTAAGGCTAAAAAACACTACAAAGCCTAAAACTACTGCTAAAAACAACGCCTTTTTCACATCTGACCTCCTAATTTAATAATTGGAAAAGTTTTTCCCATTTTTGGCTTCCTTTAAATAAATAAATAAATAAACCTAAACCCTTTGTCCTTTGTATATATTATTTTTCTCCAATTGATGGAAAATTTTTTCATATTTTTGGAAAACTTTTTCCCCTTTATAAAATTGACTGACATCTTAAATACCAAATATTTCCATATTTTTAGTAAAATCTTCTATCATTTACTATGTTAGATAAAGCAAAAATTATACCAATTGTAAAAAGGATAATGTAAATTTTTGTCCGATTTAAGTTGATACTTGTGTCTTGCTCTTCTTTTCCAGATGCTTTTTGAGTAATAATTTAGTAAAGAAAAATATTTTATTCCCTTCAACCAACTCTACTTTTTAAAAAGCAGATTGTGAAGTGCCATCAAGATTGGCGAAAGCC